>Ga0334886_1004937_pt1 | contig 10473 bp, 10 predicted proteins | sample GraSluR1_MG_9_FD_207232 | JGI IMG/M metagenome (GOLD analysis project Ga0334886, IMG submission 207232) | Sludge microbial communities from methane-producing bioreactor in Wageningen University, Netherlands - Granular Sludge_27_06-R1 | ecosystem: Engineered > Bioreactor > Anaerobic >...
GATGCCGATCTGGATGATGGACTCAGAAGAGGTCATCGGGGAGCTTCTCGCCTCCGGCTTTGAGGCGGCGATCGTCGCGGTCCGGTCCGACCTCCTCGGCGACGAGTGGCTCGGCCGCCGGATCGATGGAAGCTTCGTCCCGGAGCTGAAAGCCCTCGACCCCTCCATCGACCCCTGCGGCGAGAATGGCGAGTTTCACACCCTCGTCCTCGACGGCCCCATCTTCGAAGATAGGCTCAGAATCGAGGAGGCGGAGGCGGTCTCTCGAGGGATGCTCCGGTTCCTCGACATAAAGGAGTTCGCCGTCGAGGAGAAGGGCGGCCGCTGAAAGATCCCCCATATCTGGATATCGCCTTGGACGAGCATCTGGAAGAATTAGCCGAGCCCACGGGCCCGGCCCGAGAGCTCGGGGCGGGGCCGGGGGGAAGGGGATCGCCCAAAGGAAGGCGATAGGAAGAAAGGGGAAAGGGAGGAGGAAGAAAAGGGAGACGGAGGAGGAAGAAAAGGGAGACGGAGGAGGAAGAAAAGGGAGACGGAGGAGAGGGTCGGGTCCAATAATTAGATATAGTCCTGGAGTTCATGGGGCAAAAAATGAAGATATGATAAAGGAAAGAAGGAAGGCCTCATGGATGATACGAAATATAGAATATATCGGTTCGGCTTCTGGTCTGCCCTCGTAGCCTTCGTCGCCGCCGCCGGATACTCCGTCTTCCAGATCCTCCAGATCGCGGGGCTCATCGGCCGCCCCTGGGACGAGGTCCTTATCTACGGGACCTCCCTCCTCATCGCCGCGCCCTTCATGCTCGCCCTCCTCGCCCTCCACTACGCCACGCCGGAGGAGAAGAGGCTCTGGAGCCACGCCGCCGTCCTCTTCGCCGTCATCTACGTCACCTACGTCTCCCTCAACTACGCCGTCCAGCTGACGGCGGTCCTCCCCCACCCCGACGCCGACCCCGTCCTCATCCAGACCCCCCACTCGCTATTCTGGACCGTCGACGCCCTGGGGTACATCGCCCTGGGGCTGGCGACCCTGATCGCCGTTCCCGTCTTCGAGAGGTCGGGGCCGGACCGGTGGGTCCGGCGGTTCTTCCTCGCCAACGGCCTGATCATCCCCCTCTTTCTCATCGTCTACTTCTACCCCACCTTCTCCACCCGGCTCCTCCTCCTGGGCCTCCCCTGGATCGTCACCGCCCCGGGGTCGATGCTGATGCTGGCGCTCTTCTTCAGGAGAGGGTTGGAGAGGGGATAGTGGACGGGCGTCTTGAGGCGGGTCTTGAGGCGGGTGCGGCAAAGCCCGGGGGGGAAGATGCGGGCTCTGGAAGAAGGCTCTACTTCATCGACAACATCCGCTCCTTCGTCATAGTCCAGGTCGTCATACTCCACGCCGCCGTCACCTACTCGGGCCTGGGGATGTGGTACTACCGAGAGGCTGCGGCCCTTGAACCCCTCACCACCCTCTCCTTCGGGATCATTCAATCCTTCATCCAGGCCTACTCCCTGGGGCTCCTCTTCCTCGTCGCCGGCTCCTTCGTCCCCGCCTCCTTCCGCCGGAAGGGGCCCGGAAAGTTCCTCCGGGACCGGGCGGTCCGCCTCGGGGTCCCGGCCCTGATCTACATGCTCATAATCAACCCGGCGATTCTATACTACGTGATGCGCCTCTCGGCACCAAATCCGACACCGACTCCAACACCGACCCCGGGGGGGTTTTACCTCGGATACCTCCTCGGCCTCAACTTCCTCGGCGGCTCGGGGCCGATGTGGTTTGCCATCGCCCTCCTCATCTTCTCCGCCGCCTACGCCGCGGCGAGGCTCCTTCGGGGAGATCCGGAGAAGAAGGACGAAGAGGAGGAAGGAGCCGAAGGAGCGGGTGGGGTGGAAGGGGCGAGTGGGGCAGAAGGGACGGGAGAGGAGGCGACGCTTCCCCGCCACCGGGAGGTCGTCGCCCTCGTCCTCGTCATCGCGGCCGCAGCCTTCGCGATCCGCCTCGTCCAGCCGATCGGGACCGCCGTCCTGAACATGCAGCTCTCCTTCTTTGCCTCCTACGTCGCCCTCTTCGCCGTCGGGATCGCCGCCCGCCGGAGGCGCTGGCTTGAGAGGATCCCCTATCCATTCGGGATCGCCTGGCTCAAAGCCGCCCTCGCCGGCGGGACCGCCTTCTGGCTCGCCCTCTTCCTCTTCGGGATCGGGCCCGAGGGCGAGATCTCGATGATCAATGGCGGCCTATATTGGCAGAGCGCCGCCTACGCCCTATGGGAGGCCTTCTTCTGCGTGGGGGCCTGCCTCGGCATCGTCGTCATATTCCGGGAGCGTTTCAACTCCGGCGGGAGGCTTGCCCGGTTCATGGCCGATAACAGCTTCGCTGTCTACTTCTTCCACCCGGTGATCCTGACCCTGGTCACCGCCGCCCTGCGGAATTTCTCGTGGCATCCCCTCGCCAAGTTCGCCGTGGCGGCGGCGGTGGCGGTGCCGCTCTGCTTTGTGGTGAGCGAGATGGTGCTGAGGCGGATTCCGGTGGTGGGGAGGGTGCTGTGAAATAAGCACCCACATCACGGCCGATATTTTTGTGATGAGCAGCTCGGCTGCGAGAGTTACAAGGATTTTGTCGTGACTTGCGGGACGAAAACCGCTACGTCGATCCAAGGGTGAAGGGGGAGTTTTGCGCCGCACGTCCTTGATAAGCCTATCATTCAGAAAGATGCTTCTGATACTCAGAAGCGAGGTAATGGGAAGGGAGGGAGTTTTCTGCAGGCATCGTCATAGGACTCGTTTAGTGAATTGAAATGCGGCGCATACTTGATATTTACTCATCACTTCGGGAGAAATATCAATTCACTCATGTATCTCTTCATAATCATTGAGTGTGTAACGTGGTCGGCTAGTACCCACTTGTTTTGTATGTACTAGGATCTTAGTTGGTTTTTCGATGATTCGATTAATTTTGCTCGGATCTTCTATTTCTGGCCCAACCTTGCCTATAATTACTTCATTATTTTCTTTTATCATAAATTCGAATGTGCGGCGTGTGGGTAAGATACCTTGAAATTTGCCTAAAATCTCCCTATCTCCTTCATGTATGTTTTCTGGCGTAAGGCGTTCTCTTATACGTTTAATCTGTTCCACATCGATGAATTGATGTGATTTACCATCCAACTCAAGAGCGAATGATGCATCATTATTTTCCATCACTTCAAGAAAAGCTCGGATAGCCTCTATAGCGCGAGGGTTTTCATCTGCTATAGCCTCTGCTAAATCATCATCACTTGATCCTGCTGATAATTCCATGATCAAATTAGCTTTATCTAGTGCTGCCTTCACAGGAGAGAATTCTGTTAAAAGCTTTTGTTCGTCTTTGGGTGCCTCTTCAATTTCGAAACCAAATGATCCCATTGTTGTTCCTGTTATCATCAACTGGTATTCTTCTATGTTGGGAATTATGCCACGTGAACCTAATTCAATGGTTTGACTAGCGCCAATAGCAGCAACCATGATTGCGAACTTGTCTATAGCGTTGGCGGCAAACTTAGCAAATATTCCGTGACTTTTTACTGTTGGTTTTCCTCGGAATGTAAGCCTAGCACGAGCCGGTTCATAATAAGGAAGCTTTAGAGTTGATAGAGAAGTCTCTACTTCCTTCTTGCGAGCTTCTAGGCTCATCCGGTCAATCACATTGGCTTCTGGAATCCTACTTATCAGCCTCTCCAACATGACCAATTCCGCTTGGAGAAAACTTCGTTCCCCTATGGTCACGGCGTGCCACCTCGACTCATCATTTTATCCACGTTGTCTCTAGCAATATGGTCATCGGTCTGAGATAGATCTATCTGCAAATAGCCTTTCCATATTGAATTACGTCTATGCGACCAAACGCTATACCAGTATGCAGAATTTGAGATAAGTTCTTCTGGTATATTGCCCATTAAATCTATGAAATATGCGTCCACATGATAACTAGTCTTGATTAAATCACGATCGAAAAGCTGTGGATTACTCGATAGAAGCGTTACTTGTGTATGATTAAGAGGCAAATAATAGAACGTAACTACATCAATATCACGAGGAGGGCGAGATTCCAAAGATTCGATATTTTCAAGAAAGCTACCGTCCAACCATTGGAAGCCTCTGACAATGCCAGCCTCGTGCAATGCCGAACGAAATGAAAGAATGCCATCAAGTATGTTAAGACGTTCTGACGATGTACCAAACCGCAATACAAAATCATCCAAGGAGACTACATAAGGCGATCGGTCTAGTGAAACAGGATTGCTAGTATCTACTGGTGGCAAAACGCCTTGAGAATTCCAACCCGGGATTATGCCGCCGCTCATTTATAAGTCTCCTTCTAAGCACTAACAGTTAAATAAGTTCTTATGTAAATAATTATTGGTTTCCGTCCAAACCTGAGATAGATGGTGATGAGTTAGAACCGACCAATAGAAACGTGGGTATTGTATATAAATGGCACTATTCGGATGTAACCTAACGACCTTAGATGTGTGAAAGGACAATTAAGTGCAATAATCGTCTTATCGACACCCTATTATATCCCCCCGACGGAATTCCTCCTCCGACTCCGCCCGCCCTTCGGCGCCGCAATTCTCCCGATTATGAGGTCTCCCATGGATATCATCGAGAAGCTCCGCGATATCGTCGGCGATAGAGCCTCCGCCTCCCCCGCCGAGAGGCTCTGCTACTCCTCCGACGCCTCCCAGGTCAGGGGCACCCCGGACTACGTAGTCCGCCCCCTCTCCACCGAGGAGGTCTCCGACGTCGTCGGCCTGGCCGCCGCCGAAGGCGTTGCGGTGACGGCCAGGGGCGCGGGGACGGGCCTTGCCGGCGGGGCGGTGCCGGTCCGGGGCGGGATCGTCCTCGACCTCTCGGGGATGGACCGGATCGTCGAGCTCGATTTATCGAACCTCGCCGTCGTCGTCGAGCCGGGGGTCGTCCAGGCCCGGCTGAATGAACGGCTGCGGCCTCACGGCTTCTTCTTCCCCCCCGACCCCGGCTCGGCAGCCTTCTGCACCATCGGCGGCCTCATCGCCAACAACGGCTCGGGGATGAGGGCCGTCAAGTACGGGACGACCCGTAACTACGTCCTCGACCTGGAGGTGGTGTTGGCCGACGGCTCCGTCGTCAGGACGGGCTCGCGGACCCTCAAGGCGGCGGCGGGCTACGATTTAACTAGGCTATTCATCGGCTCGGAGGGGACCCTGGGGGTCATCACAGGGGCGGTCCTCCGGGTCGCGCCGCTGCCGAAGGCCCGCAGGCTCGTCATCGCCTCCTTCAGCTCGGCGGAGGAGGCGGGCCGGGCCGTCGCCTCCACCTTCGCCGCCGGGATCGTTCCTGCCGCCTGCGAGATCCTCGACCGGACTACGGTGGCGGTCCTCCGGCGCTGCGACCCCGGCCTCAGGCTCCCCGACGGCGACGTCCTCCTCTTCGAGGTGGACGGGTCCGAGGCGGCCGTGGCGGAGGCGGCGGAGGAGATCGCCGCCCTCTGTTCTGCCTCCGCCGCTTCGGTGGCCGTAGTCGCCGGGGGCGAGGAGATGGAGGAGATCTGGGCCGCCCGCCGCCTGGTGGGGGCGGCGGTCTCCCGCCTCGACCCCGCGAAGAGCCGGATCTACGTCGGGGAAGACGTCGGCGTCCCCATCAAGGAGATCCCGGCGCTGATAAGGGAGGTGGCGGAGATCTCAGACCGGTTCGGGATCCCGGCGATGAAGTACGGCCACATCGGCGACGGAAACCTCCACGTAGCCCTCTTCATCGACGTCTTGGACGAGGGGGAGTGGACGAGGCTCGCCGGGGCGGCCGACGCCATCCACCGGGCGGCGATCCGCCTCGGGGGGACGGTCAGCTCCGAGCACGGGATCGGCGCCGCCCGGTCGGGTTACATGATGGAACAAGTGGGCTCCGGCGCCCTCTCGGTGATGAGGGCGATAAAGAAGGCGCTGGACCCGCGAGGGATCATGAACCCCGGAAAGCTCGGCCTCGACGACGGCCCGGCCGAGGTAGGGGGAAGTGGGTGTAGCACGGGGGCGGACGGGACTCCGGGGGGAACGAGTTGACCCAGGACCAGCAGGAGGCGAAGATAGACCAACGGGCCCTGGAGGTCTGCGTCCGGTGCGGCACCTGCCGGTCGGTCTGCCCCGCCTTCGAGGTCCTGGGCTGGGAGTCGAAGAACACCCGGGGCCGGGTCATGGTGGCTAAAGCCCTCGGCGAAGGGCTCGCCCCCGACGCCTCCGTCCTCGACAGCCTCAACACCTGCACCACCTGCGGGATCTGCGCCGCCAAATGCCCCGCGGGGGCTAACCCCCCCGCGATCGTCCAGGCGGCGAGGAGGGGGCTCGTCTCCCAGGGGATCATGACCGCCGCCCAGGCCGGTTTCCGGGCGAAGGTCGCGGGGAGCGGCAACACCTTCGGCGAGGTCGGGGACCGGCTCGCCTGGCTCTCGGACGCCGGCGCCATAAAAGAGAAGGCCGAGGCTGTCTACTTCGTCGGCTGCCTCGACTCCTACCGGTACCCGGAGGTGGCGGCCAAGACCTTCGATATCCTCCGGAGGTTCGGCGTCGCCCTCCTCCCGGACGAAAAGTGCTGCGGCTCTCCCCTCATCAGGACCGGCTCCTCGGCGTTGAAGGTCATCGACGAGAACCTCCGCCAGATCCGGGAGATGAAAGCGAAGACCGTCGTCACCGGATGCGCCGGCTGCCTCTCGACCCTCAAGAGCTCCTACCCTCCCGAGTTTGAGGTGGTGAGCGTCCCCGAGTTCCTCGCCGAGCGGCTCTCGGTCCTCAGACCAAGGCGGCTCGACCTCACCGTCACCTACCACGACCCCTGCCACCTGGGAAGGCACGCCGGGATCTTCGACCCCCCGCGAGAGGTGATAAAGGCCATCTGCCGCCTCGTGGAGATGAAGAGGAGCCGGGAGGACGCCCGGTGCTGCGGCGGCGGGGGCGGGGTCCGGGCCGGCTATCCGGAGCTGTCCCTGGAGATCGCAAAGCGCAGGCTCCAGGACGTGCCGGCTGGCGTCGATGCCATCGTCTCCTGCTGCCCCCTCTGCATCAGAAACCTCTCGGACGCCGGGGCCGGGGTCGGAGCCGAGGTCGAGGTGATCGACCTCGTCGATCTGGTGGCAAGAGCCATCGGACCGCCCTGAGCTGGCCGAAGAGATGAGGATCCTCGCCGACGTATCCCCACCTTTCGGGGCGGGAGCCCTCAGGAGAGCCCCGCCATCCCGGCGTAGATGTTCCAGGCTCCGAAGGCGACGAAGTTGACGGCGATCGCCCCCAGGAGGAGGCCCATGATCCTCGTCATCACCATGATCCCCGTCAGCCCCAGGATCCGGTCGACGTACTCCGAGGACCGGAGGATGAGGTAGGTGGCGGCGAAGGTGGCGGTGATGGCGAGGAGGACCGCCCCCTTCTCGGCGGGGCCAGAAGCCGTCCCCATCAGGACGATGACGGTGGTGATCGCCCCGGGGCCGGTCAGGAGGGGGGTCGCCAGGGGGAAGACCGAGACGTCCTCCCGGTCGCTGGCGTCGGCCAGCTCCGCCTCCGTCACCTTCCTCCGGGGCTTCGCCTTCAGCATCTCGATGGCCATGATGAAGAGGAGGATCCCTCCGGCGACCCGGAGGGAGTCGACGGTCGCCCCGAAGAAGCGGAGGACGTGGTCCCCCGAGAGGGCGAAGAGGAGGGCGATGACGTAGGCGACCGCTGCCGCCCGCAAAGAGATCCTCGCCCTCTCCTCGGCGGAGGCCTCCGGGGTGAGGGAGATGAAGACCATCGTCGCCTCGACGGGGTTCACTATGATGAAGACCGAGGCGAGAGCGTAGAAGAAGTAAGCGAAATGGCCTGCCACCTCCACCATCGTCGAATCCACCCCTCAACCTCTAAACCATCGAAAAACCCCCTCAGGGGGGGGAGAGCTCAAGATCCGGACCCGCTCCTCCGCCGCCTCAAAACCCTGACTTGAGGCGGGGCGCCTGGGCCTCCTTCTCGGAGTCGTCCTCGCCGATCGTCTTTCCCATCTTCCCCAGGAGGAGGAGGAAGGCGGTCATCGACCATCCGGCGAGGAGGGCGTTCCTCCCGTCCCTCTTTTGTTTGGCGAGGAGGGCGGTGGCTAGCCCCGCGATCGCCGAGACGAGGTACTCGGGGGCGTCGCTGAGGAGGTGGCCCAGGGGGTCGGCCTCGGCGTCGGCGATGTCCCGGTGGAGGACCCACCGGTCCGGGAACTCGTGGACGTGGGACCCCGCCGGCCCCCGGAGCTGCCGGACCGATCCCGGCACCGCCTCCCCTAGGAGCGTCTCCTTGAAGCAGTTGGGAAGGGCCGGGTACTCCTCCTTCTTGAGGACGAACTTCCTGTGGTGGGGGAGGGTCTCTATCCACCGACAGAACTCCCGGCAGGGCTCGCTGCATTCCATGAGGATCAATAGGACTTCAAGGCTTAAATATCATCCTGAGGGGGGCTTGAGGCCCGGAGATAGGAGAGGCCGGAAAGATGCTGGAATTCGATCTAAGGCATGTCCCTTCGGGGTATCAAAGGACGGCTTACGGCGGGGCTAATAAGGAGGATCAGAGGGGCGGCGGGAGGCATCGCGCCTCCCCTCACCTGGTGTAGAAGACCACGATCAGCATGATCAGCAGAAAGAGGCTGAAGATGGCGATGCAGGGATACCGGCGCAAGGTCTCTCTTATGTCCATGAAAACACCTTCTATATATTCCGCCTTTTCCCGATTTATAGCTTTTCGAGGGCCTTCACCAGTAACCCTCCAGCCTAAATGCGACCATTTCGATCCGCCGGTCGACCTTTCGAGATCCGATGATCCCGGCGGGGAGCGCCTCCAGGATAGCCCCGATGTAGGCCCTCTTCGCCTCCATCAGCCCGGAGACGTCGGCTTCGGCTATATCGGCAAAAAGGGCCTTCGCCGCCTCCCTTGATCGGGCGATGGAGGCCCCGAGCTCCTTTTTCGCTTCCTCGGGATCGACGGCTCCGGTGGAGGGATCATCACGGATCTCGTGGATCTCTCCCGCGAGGTCGATGACCGCCTCGATGAGCTGGCCGAAGGCGCTGGTCTCAACGTCGCACTCCCCGCCGTGGGTCTCGGCGTAGCCGCAAGCTTCGCAGCTGTTGCCTCCAACGTTCTGGACGCAGAAAGGGCAGGCCTCCGGCCTCAGGGGCAGCGAGTCGAGGAGGAACATCGCCGTCGCCCTGGCGAACCTCTCGGCCTCCCGGGGAGTCCCTACCCTCTCGAGGCCCGCCTCGAGCCGGTCGAGCCGCCTCAAGAAGAGGAGGCCTCGCGCCTCCACCGCTCCCCTCGCCTCCTCCAGGGACCGGGGGAGGATCTTCGCCGCCGCCCTCGCCTTATCCTCAGGGCTCGCCATAGCCGACCCCATCGAGCCCCGGGGTCATAAGCCCTTCCTCCACCGGTCTGGTCATCTCCGCCCCTCGGGCGAGATTCAGCAAACGGGATATACGACGGCGGCAGATCTCCCGGAGGAAGAGGAGAAGGAGAGAGTTGAGGAGGCAGATCCTGCGGGGCCCCGCCCTCTCGGGGAAGACGGAGAAGCTGATGGCGGCGATGGCGGAGGCCCACCGGGAGGACCCCACCTCCTACACCTTCATCGCCCCAACCCCGGAGGAGGCGGAGAGCTTCGCCGAGAGGTTCGCTCGGGCGCTGAAGGGGCCCGTCCCCGCCGGAAACTTCGTCACCCTCTCGAAGGTCGCCGAAGACCTCCACCGGCTCGCCCACCCCGGCGAGGTGCTCCTCAGCAGGGGCGTGGTGAACCTCCTCGCCGCCGACGCCTTCTCCGACCTCCCCGCCGATGAGCTGGGGGTCTTCGCCCCCCTCCGATCTTCGGCCGCCTTCGCCCGCTCCGCCGCCGAGGCGGCCTGGGACCTCGCCATCCGGGGCGAGGGCGAGATCGCCGACCTCCTCGCCTCCGAGGAGGCGCTCAATCTCGCGAGGGCGGTCCGGAGGGGGGTCGAACGGGTCCGGGGGCGGGGGGTCTTCGACCTGGCCGACGCCTACCGCGGATTCGATCCGGACGGCGCTATGGAGGAACTCCGGAATAGGTACGGGACCCGCCTCTTCGCCGACGGCCTCGCCGACCTTCCGGGGGCGGAGATGGGGTTTCTCCTTCGCCTTCTGCCCCTCTTCGAGGAGGCGACGATCACCCTCGACCCCGCCCTCTGGAGCCGGGGAGGGCTGGAGGAGTTCCTCGCCCTTCTGGCCGAAGGGGGGTTCGAGGAGATCGGATGCCGCCCCCGGGACGAGCCCCTATCGAAGGGCCTCGACTCCTTCCTCCTGGAAGGACCGCCCCACCCGGCCTCCGACCTCCGGGGCCTCGTCTCCGTCGAAAGCCACCCCGACCCGGAGGCGGAGACCTTCGCCCTATGCCGGGAGGCGAAGAGGCTGATCTCCGAGGGGCTCCGCCCCGAGGATATATCGATCGTCGTCGCCGACCCCGCGACCCGGGGGCGCG
>Ga0334886_1004942_pt1 | contig 10464 bp, 6 predicted proteins | sample GraSluR1_MG_9_FD_207232 | JGI IMG/M metagenome (GOLD analysis project Ga0334886, IMG submission 207232) | Sludge microbial communities from methane-producing bioreactor in Wageningen University, Netherlands - Granular Sludge_27_06-R1 | ecosystem: Engineered > Bioreactor > Anaerobic > Unclassified...
GTTCTTTATCTAGGGATGAATTTGATGTTGGTGATGAAAGATTAGAAAGTGTTTTAGGATTTTATGAAAAAGGGACAATTGTTCGTGCTGCAGTTGAAGAAGTTTTGAAATATGCGATTAAAGAAGATGTTTCTATTAGTGAAGCAATAAACAAACTCAATATTGAAAAAATTAAAGGCAAAGAATTAGAAAAAATTATAACTGAATTAAAAACAATACCTAACATAATGCGCGAATATAGACTAAGGGTTGATCCTGCTGATATCCAAAAAATATTAAAAAAGAAATAGATTAATCCATGAATCTTTTATAAACAACTATTGTTCCGGCGATTTTATCATGCCATGCTTGTTTTTTGCTGTCAAACGCTGGCCAGATCCAACCAATTCCCAAAACAAGAGTGTCTAAAATACATTTCCCAATCAAACTTCGCATTATCCAATTATTTATTATTCCTGATGGTCTCATTGTTTTCTCACTAACAACCCTTATGCCTAAAAGATATTTTCCAACTGTCCACCCATACAAAGGTTCTGTTATTAAATTAACAATCATTCCTATTCCAAAAGTTATCGATACAAAAACTGCATCAATACACTGAGCAAAAAATCTTCTCCAAAAACCGACATACATATTTCGCTTAGGTTCGTATTCGACAGTCGTTTCTTCAATTTCTTCTTTTTGATTTTTCACAACCTCGAATTCTTCATCAGGTTCTTCAACATATTCTTCGATAATTCGTCTTTTAACTTTTCTTTTAAACTGTTTCTTTACAATTTCATCAGTTTTTTCTGGTTTTTTTTTCTTTGTAGCCATATTCATCCCCCCAAACTAACAATATATAGAAACAATTCAAATATTTAAAGTTTTTGGTTAAAAAAATTAAAAGGGAATTATTGCATTCCCTGTTCTAATTGCTTGTAACATCTTGCTTTATCTGCAGGATCTGTGTATATTTGACAGGGATCTTCAACAACAAATCCCCCAAATAATTCTTCAAATTCACAAATGTTTCCAGATGTTTCAAATTTTTCATCACCAAAAACATCCAAGGCACAGTTAAAATTCATTTGGAAGTCTGTTTCATCTATTTCAGCCATATTTCCAAAATCTTCATATTCGGAAACAGCTTCATCTTCCTGTGATAATACTACCCAATCACAATCAACTGCACCAAAACCTTGTTTTATTGTGTCATCAAATTTTATGTAGGCTTTATTGTCTTTAACAACCACTTCTGTTTCATACTGTGCTGATTTTAGGGTGTGGAGCATGTATGCTTTTTCACCTTTGAAATACAACTCAGATACCATCTCATCGTTTTCCATAACACATTTTATCGGAACCCCTAACGTTTGTAAAGCTGCATATTCCATGCTGTTGTAATCAAGTGTTGCTGGTTGATCATCAGGTTCTGAATCTTGTGTTTGTGTTGGAGGAGTTGTTTGGTTTGAAGTTGTTGTTGGAACATCATCTATTTTTTCTTCTTCCCCACCAATACAACCCATTGAAATTAGTAACACACTTGCGATTGCAAGAACTAACATCCATTTCATATTTTTCACCTCAAAAAACTATTTTAAATAAAAATTAAAAGGAATATCTTATAAACCTTGGGAATTGAATTGCACGTTCAAAGTAATTATACCATATTTATCAATTAGGTAATATAAATTATCTAAATTGGCTTCCATACTTTCTTTTTCTTTGTCTGCCTCTAATCGCAGGCTATCTTTAAAATTTTTAATAATCCCACAATATTCCTCGTCAGATCCACTCTCGATTAAATATGTCACTAATACTGGAAGTTCTTCCTCAGAATAAAAACGGCTTAAGACAACTACAATTTTATCTGGCGCATAAATAAAGGGGGGAAAATTTTCTTGTTTAGATAATGTAACTAAATGTTCCACGATATTGCTACTTTTTAATCTCATTCCAGGATCTAAAATACAACCTTTGCTTTCACCCGTGGTTATTTTTACAAAAGCATGACCCTCCCCAGTTCTTTCACCCACTGAACCAACCACAGGGGGTACAAATATAACTTCACACCCAACACCCAACGATACCAGATATGTTGCCAACATAACTGATTTTTCCATACAAACACCTTTCTTTAGGGAAAAAATTATATCTGCATTGATTATATTATTTTTGCCATAATTTGGATTGCCATTTTCCAAAACATAGTTAAAAAATTCAAAAGTTTCATCTATGCTTTTCCCAAGAAGATAATCAAGTATTATATACCTGGGATCAGTTTTAATAATATAAACATTTGGTTGTTCTTTACTACAAGCCAAGGAATAAAGGATGTTATTGACCATTTTGAAATCAGCAGACATTGTGGAATAATTTGGAAGTTTCAGTGAAAACTTTTTTTCAACCATCTTTTTGATTTGCATATATTCTTCAACATATTCTTCAGTTGTTTTTGATTCATTCACAGGAATTGAATAAAGATAGTCTAGAACTTTTTTAGCAGTTTCAAATTTTTGGTTAACCTTTTTTGTTTGATTTTGATGAACAATTTGAGTATTCAATAACATGTGTTTGTTGTAAAAATGTGCCCCCATTCCAAATCCAATGGCTCCAATAGTAACTAAACATGCAATTTTTAGAAATTTATTTTTTATTTTCTTTTTTGGTTTTGGAGTTTCAAAATCACTTCTATCTTTCAAATTTTTCATGTTATATATAGTATATATCTGTGTTTTTAAGTATATCTATAAAATAAGTGTGCCCCCGCCGGGATTTGAACCCGGATATCAAGCTTTTTGTAATTCAAATTTGTTTTTAAGAATTTCCGCAAGCTTGCGTTCTATCCAAGTTATACTACGGGGGCATTCAGATCTTTTGGATTTTTAAACACTTTTTTAGGTATTGATATAATTCCACTGCCAATATTTTTAAGGTTATCAGATTTTTCAATTGCCTGGTGAACACCCAAGAATTCATTATTTTTTGTAAAAATAGCAATAAGCTCTCCCCTCTCAAAATTATCATATTTTTCAACTCCTGGCCTAAAAAGAGGGGAGCCATGAGTTATGGGCTCTATAGTATTATCGCTAATAATTATTTTTGGAAAATCAATAAAATCTTGAATAGGATGTATAATTCTCTCAAGTTTTGAACTATCTTTCTGAGTTTCATATAACCAAAAAGCATCAACTAGATCCTGTAATTTAATTGAATAATTATCAGTAATTTTTCCAACACCAATTCTTCTTAATTCTTCGAGTACGCAATAACCGAACATATAATTCAATTCTCTTGCGATGGATCTTATATAAGTTCCAGCTTCAACTTCTGTTTCAAAAAGAACCCTGTTCTCTTTGATTTCTAAAATGTTTAAACCATATATCTTTTTTTTTCGTTGTATTCTTTTGACTGCGCATTTTTTGGGAGGGAGCTGCAAGATCTCCCCTTCAAAAAGTTTAAGCGCTTTTTCAATTTTTTCTACATTCTGGCTTTTTCTAAATTTTAAAATACCGACATACCTTTTTTTGTCTTTTGTTAAAAATTGTAAGAGTTTTGTTGCTCTGTTTAAGGCGACAGGTAAAACTCCAGTAACGTTCGGATCCAAAGTACCAGAATGTCCGCTTTTTTTAGTTTTGAGAATTTTTTTAACCCATGATGAAACTTCGTGGGAAGTGGGGCCTGGGGGTTTGTCTATTATAACAAGCCCTGTTTGCATAAGTTCTTGAACAGTTGTTTTGTCCATGATTCTAAGTTGATGAGTAATAATTAAAAACTAGATGGCGTTGATTATCTTTTAATTCCCCTTACTCAGCAATTCTATTTTGTTTCAACATTTTTTCAATATATTGTAAACAACTATAACTCGTATCCTTTGGAATACTAGGAATGAATCTATTTCAAAACATCTCAATAAAATGTTTCATCTTTATTTAGATTTATAGTGTGCATATAATAATTTAACAAATGCGCTAACCAATATGACTACCAAAACTATTGCCCCTATTATCAATGGTGCAGTATCCTTTTTATCTGAATCTTTATTTGTAGGGGATACGGGGGTTTCTTCTAAGGGAGGAGGATCAAAAGTTTTGATACTTGAAAGCACTTGGACTGAACCCATATAATTCAAAGATCCTTTATATCTCATTTTATAAATTCCTTCATATTCTGGAACAAATATTACTTCACCATTTTCATCTGTTTCTAATGTTATAATCATGTTAAAAGGAGTAATTATTTCAATAATAACTCCTTGTGCAGGTTCGCCAGATTCCGAGAATACAGTTATTTTTATAGGGTCTTCAACAACATTTCTATATTGATAAACAAATTCAAGCAAATTTTCTTCATAAGGTTGTTCTGGCAAGGGTTTTTCAGGAATAATAATGGGTGTCAATTCAATATATTCTCCCTCAACATCTTCATCTTCTAAATTACTGCTTGATGTTCCAACTGATACAGATCCCCCTCCACTTCCACCACCCCCTGAAGAACCTCTGCCTCTGGGCTCATCTGGAGTTTTTTCTTCCTCTTCAGTTTGATAATCAATAGTAACTATCCATGTTTCACTAACATTAAAATTAATTGAATCATTACAACCAACATTCCATTCATAATCCCCGTTTTCAAGTTCCACTTCATAGTTTTTTTGTGTCGAATTTGTTGTGTTTATTTCATAAACTGTTCCATTCACATTTAATGTGCATGTTAAATTTTCAGCGATATTATCTGTCGCGTTGAAAGAAAAAACAATATTTTTATTTTCAGAGACAGTTTCATTGCCTGGCGAAATTAAATTAATTTTGGGAGATGTTAGATCAACAGTAAACGAAACATTATCTGTACGAATATTTTTATCTAAATCAGTTAGATGTACCAATAATTCATGAGCCCCTTCAGATAAAGATTCCAAAGTTTTATTTTCACAGTTTTCAATAGTTTGGTTTGCCTGCCCATCAAGAGAATAAGAGCAATTCCCTTCGCCAGTTATAGTAAAATTAAGATTAACTGAAGAAACATTGTATGTTTTATTTTCAGGACTAATTAAATTAATTTGTGATTCTAATATCGAAAAATACCATGTTTCACTAACATTAAAATTAATTGAATCATTACAACCAACATTCCATTCATAATCCCCGTTTTCAAGTTCCACTTCATAGTTTTTTTGTGTCGAATTTGTTGTGTTTATTTCATAAACTGTTCCATTCACATTTAATGTGCATGTTAAATTTTCAGCGATATTATCTGTCGCGTTGAAAGAAAATTCAACTAACCTATCTGAAAGACTACTTTGGTTGGGAGGATTGACAAGTGCAATTTCAGGCAAAACAGTATCTATTGTAAAAAATACAGAATCAGAGTTTATTCCTTCAGGGTGTGTCATATACATCTCAAGATAATGAGCCCCTTCAGATAAAAATTCCAAAGTTTTATTTTCACAGTTTTCAATAGTTTGGTTTGCCTGCCCATCAAGAGAATAAGAGCAATTTCCTTCGCCAGTTATAGTAAAATTAAGATTAACTGAAGAAACATTGTATGTTTTATTTTCAGGACTATTAATTGTTATTGAAGGATAATGGATGTTCAATGTTCTCAATTCAGAAATATCAACTATTCCTAATTCTTGTTCCCAACATCTAACATTCCACATATATGATCCCAGATCTAATGTTTTTTCCATCTTCATTTGCGTTGCATTCGTTACAATTGCGGAACTAACAATTAAATTATTAATAAAAAGATCACAAATACTTGTTGTTGAATTTCTATTGTAGACTGTAAAATTAAATTCTAGGCTATTGTTTACTGTGGTTGTTTCATTTTCAGGATTGCCCAAAACAATATTTGGACTAAATTCGGGAGGGACTATTCCATATGGGGACTCAACACTATTCCCCACACCACTGCAATTAAACTGTACTTTGATGTGGCCGTTTCCACCCCATTCGGTGCCCCAACTATTTTTAATTATCCAATAACTTGTTTCCAATATCCCAGTATCTTTATATCCAACAAGTACAACACCATGGTTTAATTGTTCCCAATATGATTGATTCACACAACCAAAAATTCCATCAGAGGAATATGAATGCCAACCCTCTGCATTAACTGCTATTGACAGGGGACCATAATCAATAAGCAACTGTTTCAATTCTTCATTGCTAACATTAATCTCTGTGGGGTTTTCCCAGGAACTGCGTGTGAGGTATCCATCTAGTGTCCAAAGTCTATCTGTATAATCTAAACACCTATCGGAACATAAAATGGGTGTTTCTGTACAATTTTCATCTGCATTACACCCATTACTATCAACAGCCAGGTAAGGAAAACATTGTTCATCAACAACTCCCTCAGATATAATATAATCATAAGCCTGATCCATCATACCTCCATGGCATCCTCCATTTCCTTCATCACAAGAAACTTGATGCTGTTCTGAAAGATCTGGATTGAGCCGGGATTCGTTTTGTTCTATATTATATTTTGCTTCCATTGCTCCTAAAGCTGAAAAGGCCCAGCAGGATCCACAATAACCCTGGTTTTTAGCGGGTGTTGACCAACCCAAAGCATCATCGAAATAAACGTAATTTGATGAACTATAAATCGTTGAATTAGGGGGACTCCTCCAATCCCATTCTGGAAAGTCACTTGCATTATACAAACTTTCTCCTCCTAACAATGGTGCGAGTTTTAAACTAGATCCTTGCACCGAATTCAAAAAAATCTGTTTTTGTTCAAGTTCTTCATGTGCAAGGTCTCCACCCAACATATCCTCCAAACCCATCAATACAGTCGTTGGGCTTCCCTCTTTATTTCTATTATCAGGCTCTACACAAATCGAATATTCCATGCCATTTAATGATATTGTTTTTGTAATATTTCCATTTTGTTCACAATATGAATATTCTTGTCCACATTTTCCTTTCAAAAAATCCCACCCTTCACATTGTGTTCCGTCAGGTAGGATACATAGTCCATAAGAATCTGTGTTTCTATCACTAGTAATAATATATTCATATCCTCCAAACCGATTTTTTAATTCTTCACAGTAAACTGCTGATGGGTTTGCTAGTGCCAACACGGGTCTAATCAAAACAAAAATCATTATTACAACTAAAAGTACATCTTTTTTCATAGGTTTTGGTTATTATGTTTGATTTTAAAAACTTTTAGGCAACATCCCAAACCAACTATTTTAAGAGTATCTTCTTCCAGTTGTTCTTGTGGGTTTAGAATATTGGCGATTTCCGGATGAAAAATTCTTTTTTTGATATCCTTTTTTATTGTCATATTCTTTTTTGGGATGTTTGGAATCCATTTTCAGATAAGGTCTTGGCATTTTTTCAATATCAAATTCATGAAACATGCTAAAAACTCCCGAGAAGTTTTCTACATCTCTTTCACCCACAATATTGATTACCAAACCCTCTTTCCCTGCTCTGGCAGTTCTTCCAATTCTATGTATATAATCATTAGGCTGTGAAGGTATGTCATAATTGTATATGTGCGTAACTCCTTCAATATGCAATCCTCTTGCAGCAACATCAGTACAAACCAAAACATCAAATTTTCCTTTGTGGAACAATTCAATTGTTTTGAGTCTTTTCGGTTGATTTAATCCTCCGTGAATTTCAACAGCTTTAATCCCGTTTGCTTTGAGAAACCTAACAATATTTTCTGTGTTATTTCTAGTGTTGCAAAAAATCATGACTAAAAATGGATCCTCTTCTTTTAACAAATGAAGTAAAAGGTCTTTTTTTAGTTTGTTTGGAACTTCATAATATTTTTGTTTAAGCTTTGTTGGATCAACCATTTCTATACCTTGAACAGTAACTGGATTTTTCATATATTTTCTAGCAATTTTTTTGGCAGGTTCATACATCGTTGCTGAAAACAACATCATTTGTTTTTCTTTTGGACATGATCTTATGATTTTTTCAACATCTTCAATAAAACCCATCTCAACCATTCTGTCAGCTTCATCCAAAACAAATATTTTAACTTTTGATGTATCTATTGTGCCCCTGTTTACGTGATCCAAAAACCTTCCAGGTGTTGCAATAACAACATCTGTTTTTCTAAGATTTTTAATCTGGGGTTCGATTGAAACACCACCATAAATAGCAATCATATCCAGTTTGGTGCTTTTAGCAAAACTTACCATATCATCCTTAACTTGTTCTGCAAGCTCTCTAGTTGGAGTTAAAACAACTGCCTGTATTCCTTCACCGGGTTTGCATTTTTCAACAATACCCGTACCAAATGCAAGTGTTTTTCCACTTCCCGTGGCAGATTCGCCTATAATATCCTTTCCCTCTAAAATTGGAGGTATGGCTTCTTTTTGAATCTTTGTGGGTTCTGTAAAACCCAATTTTTTTATCGATTCCATTAATTGTTTACTTAATTTTAAATTTTCAAATTTCATGTTATTACCTCTGTGTTATATGATTAATAGAAAAAGCGAAAAGTTTGTTACTAATGCTCTCTCACTCATATACTCAATAATATTCTTTTGTTTGTAATGTTTTATAAATGTTGTTGTTGGTTTGCACAAGTGATTAAATGTCTATTTTCAAATAAAATCTGGTGTTTTTACAACTAGAGTTTCGTATTCTCCACCTTCTCCGTTAATATTAATTTTAAATTTTTTAAACTTTTCAATATCCTCTTTTATTATTTCTTTATCCACCCATGGTTTGAGATCGGACAAATCTGAATGTACAATCTTAAACCTGATCCCTTCATGAAACAACAGTTTCATTTCTTCTTCTTGGTCTAGATACCACAGGGGAGAATACATCTTCAATCCGATATGCTCGCAGATATCCTCAATTCTATTCCTTTGGTAAGTTGATGCTACAGCACCAGAAACCACTCCTTCAATACCATATCTTTTTTTTGCTTTGCATATTGCGCTTTCGAGTTCTATAAGTTCCTTTTCTTTTTCTCCTTTTGTTTTTTCAAGAATTAAGGGTATTCCTAGTTTTTTTGATAAATTTGGAACTTCCGAAATTTTAGGAGTATGGAACATAAAAGAATCTTTGTTCTGGCTTTGGATGGTTATCAAACAAGAGGGGATATATCCTCTTTTTTTCATCATCCTCAAAGCCAAAAAACTATCTTTTCCTCCAGAAAATAAAACTCCCAATTTTGAATTTGAATGTTTATTTTTATTTTGAATACCCATCAAATAATTAGTTCGTGTAGTATATTTTTTCTTCTTACGTATTTTATCAATAAGTTTGTTTATACCGCTGCCATATTGTGCAGCAATTCTTTCAGGATTAACTTCATTTTCAATAACTTTTTCATTTTTAAGATAATTCAAAAGTTTTTTTATCATACTTTTTTTTCCCATTTGAATTTTTCTCTCCCCTGGCGAATTAAGAACTTTGTCAATCAAAGAAATATCTAGATATGGGACTCTTGTTTCAATTGCATTGGCCATTGCAACGACATCATCCCTATACAAATCACGTTCATAAATGCTTCTCAAACTGCTTAAAAGTTCACGATTTATATTATGGCCATATTGATTAGTTTTTAGATGTTTTTCATACCCTGCAAATAAATCATCTCCACCTGCCCCTGTCAAAATCATTTTATGTTTGTCTTTGGAAGCAGAAAAACAAGCAGTATAAATTGGAATTCCAACCCCTATTTTCATAGGGTCGCAAGATTCGCATATATAAACCACTTTTTCAATCAAATCTTCAGATTTATCCTCGTTAATCATATGTGTTTTTATGTTTATACCCAGCTTATCTCCAATTTCATTAGCTTTTAATATATCTTTACTGTTTTCAACACCGCCGACATAACCATACACTTTTTTTCCCAACTCTTTTAAAGCAATTGCAATAATTGTTGAGTCCATTCCTCCTGAAAAAAGAATTGCAACTTTATCAAAGCCTTCAGTTCTTTTTGCAACAGTTTGTTTAATTGATTCAAAAAGCTCCTCATCAGTTAAATCTTTTTCTTTCCCAAGGGGGTTCCATTCTGTGTGGTGGTCAACAATCCTATCCTTTTCAACATCATATTCGATAATATGTCTTGGGTGTAATTCAATTGGTTTTCCATAACCATACAAAACTTTTCCTTCTGATGCAAAAACAATTCCTTTTTTACATATATACCACAAGGGTTTTGTTCCTAGTGTGTCTCTAACTAAAAATACTTTTCCATTGATATAATATGCAAAAGCAAATTCTCCATCAAGTTCTTTTTTAACTTTCTCAATAAAATTTTTTTCTTTGAATTTCAGGTCCAATAACTCTAACAAAGTTTCAGCATCATTATTTGTGTTAAAACCGAACTTTTTATTTATTTTTTTCCAGTTATAAATTTCACAATTCGCAACTAGAATACCCTGTTTTTTAAGTGGTTGGGGGGTATTGCCAACCATGCTATGAAGAAAATGCATTAGTTTTCCTTTTGGCAAATCAATTTGTTTAAAATCATCCTTGCCCCCATGTG
>Ga0334886_1004944_pt1 | contig 10463 bp, 7 predicted proteins | sample GraSluR1_MG_9_FD_207232 | JGI IMG/M metagenome (GOLD analysis project Ga0334886, IMG submission 207232) | Sludge microbial communities from methane-producing bioreactor in Wageningen University, Netherlands - Granular Sludge_27_06-R1 | ecosystem: Engineered > Bioreactor > Anaerobic > Unclassified...
CCATGATGATGCCGCAGACGGCGGCGTTCTTTATTCTCTCGGCCAGGAATGCTTGCGCCGAAAGACTGGAATCCGTTTCGGAGGCGATGAACTCGACGGCCCTGTCGTAGCGCTGGAGCTGAATCAGTCCGGAAATAGTCTGCAACTTGTTCATGTACTCATGCCCCTGGACCCTCAGTGTTTCCACATAGGTGCGGACACCGGTGATCTCTTCCGCCATCGCCTGCAACTCGGACATGTCGCGGAGCGTGATGATGACGCCGCTGGAGTGAGATTCATCCAGTATAGGCACTTTGTTACATGAAACAAGCGCTCCGTTGAGATTTTGTTGAAGGTTGTAGACCGGTCGTCCGTCCGCCAGCACAATGCCGACGGCAAGTCCGGGAATGCAGATGTCGGCTTCTTTACCGATAGAGTCCGAGCAGAGACCCAGAAGATTTTGCGCGGCACGGTTGAGCATCGTAATCCGTCCATCTTTATCCACAGCGAGGATACCATCTTTTATAAAGTCGAGAATTTTCTCGCGCTCTTTGACCATGATCCGTACTTTCCGCTTCAGCAGCAAATTCCATAAGAGTGCGGCAAAAAGCGCCAAAAGGCCCCCTCCGACGATGTTCCATATCTCCTGCCTGCTTAAAACAGGCGGATCGTACTGAGAGAGCCATGTGTCCGTTATCTTCGAGATTTCTCCCGACTGTTTCATCGCCGTAAGGCTTTCCATCATCGCAAGAGCGAGATCGGCCTGCCCTTTCATGACCGTGATTCCTTTGACGAGCGAAAAAAGGAACGGGCGTGAATGGATGATGTTCCCCTTAAGCGGGAGGTCCTGCGTGTGTCGAATACCTTGGTATGCCCCAAGAAGCGCCGCATCTCCCCTGTTCGCGAGCAGAGAATGCACTGCGGAGTCCAAGGTGTCCTCTTGAAGAATCCTTACATTGAACGCGCTTGCCCGGATATGACGTTCTTCAGGGGAGTCTGCTATGACCAGCAGATTTTTCCCTCTCAAGCCGCTTGGCGGGAGCGGTTCGTTCCCGACGGAAAAGAGGGTGTACGGCTCTTCAAAAAAAGGAAGAGCAAAACAGTACGAAGCGAACTCTTTTCCTGAAAGACGATGTTTCAGCAGTTCGAAGTCCTCGATGAGGCGAGTGTCCGCCGTGTCCATGTTCTTCACCGAAAAGAAAGTAAAGAGCTCCGAGTCGGGCGGAACAGGGTAGGGCGTTCCTACGATGAAATCCACCCGAGAGAGGTGGATTCCTCGCCGAGCATCGTGTGTATTGCCGAGGGAAAGGGAGAGCTTCAACCCTACCCTCTCCCCCAGAGCGGAGAGGATGTCCACATAGACTCCCTGAAGGTCTCCGTTCTCCGCCCTGAAGATATAGGGGGCGCCTGCGTCCAGACACAACACATGATATGTGCGCCCTGCGCCGCTTCCAACCAGCATCTTCTGTTGGGCGCACACAGGGCGGACGGGGAGCAGTAGAAGAAGCAAGAGAATCGAGAGTGAACGAGAAATCGTTCTTTTACCAGAGATCAATAATCGTTGCCTCCATAATAAGCGCCTGTGCGATGCTCCTGTACGTTTGGTGTATTTCCTCCATCTTTTTCGCTGCGATGGCATTCATCCATTCCTGCAGTTCCGGTGAGTTGTGAAGGAGTAAGCGGGACCCTTCTTTTTCCCATTGGAAAAAGTCGTGGAACGTCTTTTGTTCCAACGGATCGCGCAGTGATTTCAACGTCGGCATCGACCTTTGGTAGTTGCTGTTGGCAAGAGATGCGGAAAGAAGCACCGCCCATCGCGCCGAATCAAGAGTGAATCCATCTTTCTTGAAGTTCGACCAGCTTTCCGGCACACTGCGCACTCCGGCGTACACGGGGGCGTATGTACTGAAATGCGGCGTGTCGAGAGAATACCAGAGAACGCCTCCGAGCGGAGAAGGAAGCCATGAACGGGATTGTGTGATAAAGCTATAGGACGTTTTGGCCGCGACCGGGCGCGTGTAGGGAATGTTCAAGAGGTCGCGCATGAACCTGTCGGGAAAGGGAGTGGCTTTTGCGCTGCGCACAAGCTCCCGGTTTCCTCCGGGCACATACCAGGCGGGGTTGTCCTCCATACAGAATGGAGTGCCCTCCAGAGTTGAGCGGAATAACTCCATTATACCCTTTACGGAGAGCGGTTTTTCGGGAGCGAAAGAAAACGGGTAAGAGTCGGTCTCGGCGTAGGGGTCCCAGTTCCTTGAGGGCAGGAGGCGTTTATGAAGAGCGTGCATCCGTCCCCGGACCCACATCGAAGACGGCGACCAGGGACCGGATTCCGGAGCGTAGGTCTTTCTCCAGTTGAAGGGAGCGCCGGACTCCGGATCATACCAGCCGTGACGGAGAGCAGGTTCCTTGTACCCTTCGGAAAAAAGGAACTCCTCGCTGTTTTCATCAACAAAGGAGATGCGGCTCGCATTGCACAGAAGAGCAACATGAGCATCCGGCACTCGCCTGGCGACCCAGATCGCGCCCGGGCCGGAGCCCGGTTTCCAGTCGAATCCGACGCTCAGCAGCTCCATAACCCACGCTTCATAGGGATCCGCGATGGAGAGCGACTCGCCTTCATTGGCGCATGAACCAAGAAAACCGTACCGCTCGGCAAGCTCTCCGATGAGGAGAACGGCTTCGCGTGCCGTTTTGCAGCGCTGAAGGGCCAGTATCATAAGCTGTTCGACGGTCAGAAGAGCCCCTCCTTCTCCTGGAAAGGCTTTGAGCAAGTCCTTCTGGCCGATGGTGGATTCTCCAATCGAGAGCTGGTGTTCATTGAAACAGGAATAAGCTGTCCTGAAATAAGTGTACGTTTCGGATACTTGGGGTATGCGCCCGAGTTCAAACGGGGGGATAGGCTCGTCGCCGAGCAGTCCGAAGTACACCGGAACTTCCTCTCCTGCGGGAAAGGTTTCTCCCGGAACAACCCGAAGATTTGAGTCGTACCATCCATCCGCTGTTTGGGAATTGAGAACGGAACCGTCTTCGCTCGCTTCCCGTCCGACGAGTATCCCCGTGCATCCATCGGATCCGGCGACGAAAATGAGCGAAAAATACAGCATAAGTACGATTCTGGCGACAAAATGTTTCATTTGGAAGCGACTCCTCTACATAATGCATCAGCGCAGTCTTTGGGAGATGAAAGAACAATGAGGAAAGTCCCGGCCGCTCCGCGAAAAGAGGGGGGCGGCCGGTTGCGTTAATCGTTGGAAATAACTGCGCCGATCTCCTTTTCTCCGTCCATGAAGACGGAGAAGTTCCCTGTGTAATGCCGCACCGCAGGATGCCGTTTACGCTCATAGAATGACGAATCAAGCCAGTTCCGGTTGAAGAGGTTCCCTTTCATGCCGTCGAATACCGGAAGGTAGAGCGTTCCGTCGACATCGAGGTCCAGGAAGAAATGCGTTCCATAGGAAAGCTCGGGAGTGTAATCGCTCTCCAGAATACCGACCTCCACAAGACAGCCGCAATGACAAATTTCATTATAGCGCACCGGGACGCCCAGCTTAGGATTGGTGCTTCCCCATCTTCCGGGACCGACGAGAATGTAGTCCGTGCCGGAGAGTTTATGGTTGATGCGTCCGATCTCGCGCGCCACTTCGTGAAAAGTGGCGTCTTTTCCGTACAGGTCGGGATCCACGAAGACAAGATGGTGGATGTTTTGCAGTTTTCCGTTGCTCACCATTTTGTTCCCCATGAGGATGATCTTCTCTTCGCGAACTTCAGGAATTTCCACGCGGGCCATCTCTTCGTAGGAGGCAAGAGGGCGGAGCTGGAGGAGCGTCAGCTTTTCGGTTTCGGTATCGTAGGTAAATTCCATGTCGGCGGGCATACCCATCTGTTCTTCAAGGAACGCGGAAAGGTCTTTGACGATATTGAAGAATTTCGGGTGTCTTCTCGGGAAGTTCGAAAAAGAGAAGATCGGCTTGCCGTTGCTCAACTGGTCGGAACCTGCCCAGTAGAGCACGTTGTCCGAGAAAATTTCGATAAAGGAAGAAGCGAGCTTGTGTTCTTTCAGGATGAAAGAAATATGTTCCGAAAGAAGGCCGGTCTTGAAGGTTCCGGACATTCTGTCGATGTAATCGAACTCGCTTTGGCTGGTCATCGCGATATCCGCCGGCAGGTTCCCCTGCGGCCGGAGCATAGGGTGGGAGAGATAGGAGATGTTCGCCTTCAGGCGGTCCACTGTCCGCGTGCCGAGCCCGAAGCAGAAACGCATGACGCCGTTTTCCTTCTTTATCCTTGTTGAAGGACGACGGTAGACTTTCGAAAAAGCGGTTCCTGCTATTTCCGGGTAGTACATCCCGTTATGCATACGCCCGATCACCGGCTGAATGACGACAGCCATGGATTCATCGGAGTCCACGAGCCCATGTTTTTTTCTGTAGGCTCGTGCTGCAGGATTGTACAAAGAGGCCCATACTTCCTTCACCGCGTTGGCGAGAAGGTCTCTGCGATCCTCCATGCTCCCGATGTTCGCCGAAAAACGAGTGCCGTACTTCCCGGCGAAAGAGAGTTTGCGCGAGTCCTCCAAAATGGAGCTCGAGCGTATTGCAAGCGGGAAGTCGCCGATCGACGCGAGCGCGCTTTCGAGGTCCTGCAGCAGCGAGGAGCGTATTCCGCCTGACTGGAAAGCGACGGACAGTCTGTCGAAGAGCTCCTGGGAGTTGTCTTCGTCGCAGCCTTCATCGTCCGATGCGACATGTTCGCGCAAAAGGGTTTCGATCCCATTGTCGCTGACGAACTCGTCGAATCCTTCCGTCGTCACGACGAAATTCACATCCGGAAAAACAACCGATGACTCCAAGGGGCTTCCTGTAACAGCATCGAAAGCGAAGGCGATCCCTCTCGCCTTCCCTCCGACCTCGCCGTCGCCGATCAGCCGCTTAAACTGGCGGAACGTTGGTTTTGGATCAAAATCCGAGTAAATCACCTGAGTATGCCTCCCCGAAATGGGAAAATATCGAACGTCAGGGCTTCAAACGGTAAATGGTGCGAGGCCATGGGATAGCCTCACGGATGTGCTGCAATCCGCTAATCCACGCCACGACGCGCTCTATTCCCATTCCGAATCCGCTGTGAACGAACGTGCCGAATTTCCTGAGATCAAGATACCATTCGTAGGGTTCTTCAGGAAGACCTTGCTCCCTGATTCGTGCGACAAGTCTATCATAATCGTCTTCTCTTTGAGAACCGCCGATGATCTCGCCGTACCCTTCGGGCGCCAGCAGGTCGTCGCAGAGGACGAGATCCGTGTTTTCAGGGTGCTCCTTCATGTAGAAAGCCTTTACCGTCTTCGGGTAGCACTCTATGAACACGGGACGGTCGAACTGCTGTGTGAGTATGGTTTCGTCTTCGTTCCCGAGATCGTCGCCGTATGGAGTGTCGCTTCCAAGCTTGTGCAGCATTTCGATGGCTTCGCCGTACTGCAGATGATAGAACGGAGCCCTGATATTTTCAAGCTTGGAGACGTCCCGTTCGAGTGCTGCAAGCTCGGTCCTGCAATGTTCGAGTACCTTTGCGACGATATGACATACCAATCCTTCCTGCAACGCCATATTGTCTTTATGGTCATAGAAAGCGACTTCCGGTTCGAGCATCCAGAACTCGGTCAGATGGCGGCGTGTCTTCGATTTTTCCGCCCGGAACGTGGGGCCGAAGCAGTAGACCTTTCCGAACGCCGCCGCAGCAGCTTCCGCATAAAGCTGGCCGGTTTGTGCGAGATATGCCTTCGATTCGAAGTAGTCTATCTCGAAAAGCCCCGAAACGCCTTCTCCTGCGGCGCCGCTGATGATCGGGCTGTCAATAAGCAAAAAACCGTTTTCCTGAAGGTATTCCCTTGCCGAGCGGATGACACGGTCCCGTATTCGCATGATCGCCTGCTGACGGCTGCTTCTGAGCCAGAGGTGACGATGGTCGAGAAGAAAATCGATCCCGTGGTCTTTCTTCCCGATGGGGTACTCTTCGGAAGGGTTCTGGAAAACACGCAGATCCGTCACCGAAAGCTCAACACCGGAAGGAGCGCGCTCATCCTTTCGAACTGTGCCCGTAACCTCGACGGACGCCTCCAGCCACAGTCCCTTGGCCTCGGCGAAGAGATCTTCGGAAACCTCTTGTTTCACCATGACTCCCTGTACTGTTCCCGATCCGTCGCGCAGCTGAAGAAAGTGAATCTTCCCCGAACTCCGCAGGTTGTAGAGCCATCCGCGGATAACGACAGTCTCCTCCACATGCGAAGGAAGATCTTTGATGGAAACCCATAATGCTGTCATGCGTCATCAACCTCCAGACGTCTTGGACGATAAGTGTTTATCAAAATCCATGCGGTATATGATACACTATACTTTAAAAAAAAGGAGAGGAACCAGTGAATATTCCACGTCTTGTCCTCGCGGAAGAAAGAAGAACGGGCAAAATTGCACAGAGTATTCTTGTTGCGTCGGTACTGAAAAGTCTCGGATATCCTCTTCGTTTTTTTTGCGCGGGAATTGACGAGCATCTTGTTCGTTTTTTAAAACTTGTCACCGAACAGGACGTCACGGTACTCGATCCTTTTTCATGCGGAACGATGCGGAACTTCAAACTCCTTTTTCAACGGGCTGCGTCGCCCGACTCCTTGAATATTATCCTCGGTTCAATAGGGGAGCGGCGAGATGAAAACACGTTTACGGTAAACCCTCTTCCCGGCGAGGTCGCACGAACGCTCGAATGCCCTCTGGTGACGATGCTCTACGCGGATAGCTCCGCCGCAGTGACCTCAAGAATTCTAGAAAACGTGTACAATCAAATTTCGGCACAGGGAGCGACCGCTTCAGCAGTGATTTTTTCCTCCGTGCTGAATCCTCGGGAATACCAGCTGCTGGAAACCGAAGCAGGGCGTCGCGTTCCCCTTCTTTGCCTGGGGTTCATTCCGAAAACGCTCGAAAAGAACAATCCTCCGCTCATGGAACTGTGTCTTCAAGATATGGCGCAGCGTGCGGCGTTTCCTGTAAAAGCCGCAACCGCGCAACTCCTGGGTATGGTTGACCAAGTTGACTGGAATGTCCTGTGGGGGATAGCGAAGCAGTGTAAAGAGTGCGTCCCCGTCGATGATCCCTTCAAGGGAAAAGCCAGCGGAATGAGCGTCGGAATTCTTTCTTTCCCCTCGTTCGAACTTGAAGGAAATAATGCCGAACTTCTTTTCAAGCACCTCGGGTGTACAGTGCACGCGATTCCGCTCGACAGCGCGCTTTTGCGTCGCGACCTGAACGCTCTTTACGTTCCGCACGGTCCGGGATTTCTTTGCGCGGAACGGTTATTGGGCAAGTCCGGTGTTCGGGAATGGTTCACTTCGTTTATGCACGCCCGAAAGGCTGTTCTTATCAATGGAGGAGTTACGCCGTTGCTGGGGGAGTCGTTTTCCCTGCCGAACAAGAAAGAGTACGAAGGCCTTAAATTCTTCCGTTTCAAGGGGAAGTTCGGTATTCCCTCGACGGACGATGTCCGCAGGGTCGAGGCCGTTTCTACCGATGGTGATGTTATGCTCAATACAGGAGATAAAATAAGGGGATACATTCCGGCCTATATTTCCGTCTTGAATCCGGGGAATGCCGCCGGAGCGGTATGGAGCCTCCAGGATACGGTTAAGAACATGGAGATCGGTCTTTCTGGATGGAACAGAGGGGCGACTTTGGCAACCGATTTATGCGTCGAACTGTGGAGCAATATCGAAGGCGCCTATAGGTGGTTGATGATGCGAAAACAGTGACGTTCTTCAACCGTTAGGTGGTTGTTGAAGAGAAAAGACCGAAATACATTAAAGCCTCGTCGGGCCCGGGAAAGGCGTACTGTGCATCGGGAAGAAAATCACCGATGGCGGCGAATGTCCCTCTCCCGAACGCGCGAACTGTCTGCCGGTCGCTTTCGGTATCTCCAAGAAACAGGGGAGATGACGCGTTCGCGGTCTTGCACAGAATCTGGAGTCCGAGGGGCGATGGCTTTGTCACTCCGGAGTCGGATGTGATAATCATGGATTTCGGAAAGTCCTCCCAGCGAAGGCGCTTGAGGGCCAGACTCAGTTCTTTGGCTGTTCGCCCCGTATAGATTCCTGCTGGAACAGGCAGTCCGCTCCATGGAACGGAGATCATGGCTCGCTCGTTTTCCCAAAGTCCTTTTCGGGGAGAAAGCAACGCCGTACGTCTCTCGTCCTCCGTGACGCCGAAATAAAGCTCTTCGCACGCTTTTCGCACAGTTTCCCTGGGAATATGCTCGCCGAAAGTACGCCGTACCCAGGAAGGGACGTCCGGTTCTTTGCAACCGTCAAGCAGGGCTCTCCATTCTTCCGGTCCGGGGAGACTCTTCGATAGAGAAGGAGTACGTGCCGTTGCAGCGCAGTTGATGATAGCCCAGGCGATGTCGTAGTCGTCATTGAATGCGGGGTGCGTCTTGGTCGTTGCGAAGTGACGTTCGGAAAACCCTTCGCAGTCGACAACTCCATCGATGAGCGATGTCCATGCCCAATGAAGAGCCTGGACGATCACCTCGTAATATGACCGTGATGTATCGACAAGCACGCCGTCGACATCGAAAACTATGAGATCGTGTGTCGTGGAAAAATGCGGGTGTTCCATCGCAAACGGCTCCTTTCTTTTTTCTCCCGACGTATTGTACCAGATGAACCGGAGCTGATGGAAAGGGGAGAGTGTTTTGCTGCTGGAAATACCGTTGAACTACTCTGAAGGGGTACTCTACCGTCAGCTCGCCGATCATCTGGAGAAGATGATACGAACGGGCAGCATCGCCTCGGGAGAACGGCTTCCGGGGACGCGGGAGCTCGCCAGAATGCTCCGGATAAGCCGTTGTACGGTTGTTGCGGCCTATGATCTCCTCGAAGAAAAGAGTCTTGTGAGGAGGACGGCGAGAAGCGGCACGTTTGCGGTTTCTCCGCTTCTGGAGGGCCGTTCTTCTTTTGACGGCAAAGGCGATATTCTCCGCTTCGATACGGAATATCCCACTCGCGATCTGCTTCCCCTCAGAGAGCTCTCGGAATTGTGCCGAGGACTCTCTCTCTCTCTGCTGGGGGACGCACTTGAAGGAAGCCCAGCCGAGGGACTGCCTTCACTGAGACGTCTCCTTCTGCAGCATGCGGTGCTGCGGGGGATTCCCGCTCATCCGGAAGAAGTCGTTGTCACCGCGGGCGGAAAGGACGCTCTTTCGACCGCCCTTCGTTCTTTTCGTGAGTACGGTTGCACAAAGCTGTGGGCTGAAGAGTTGTCTTACGGAGAAATCCGGTCAATGGCAAAAAATGAAAAGATGCCGCTCCGTACGATGCCGCTTCTGGAAGAAAGTACGCTGCACCGTCTTGAAGCCCTTTCTTCCAAGGATGTACTCTACCTTGTGCCGAGCTTTCAGAATCCAACGGGCCGGACATTGTCCCATCCGCTGCGCCAGGCGATACTCTCTCTTAGAAGAAAAAGAGGGTTTTTCATTCTTGAAGACGACAGCTACGGAGAACTCCGATACGGAGAAAAATCCATACCGGCCTTGAAAGCTATGGAAGAGGGGGAAGGAGTCGTCTATGTCGGATCCTTCAGTCAGGCGCTCTTCCCTGGTATGCGTCTGGGGTACACCTTGCTTCCGCCTTTTCTCAAGGATGAGTATTTGCGGATAAGTTCATTCCGACAAGGATATGTCTCTTCCCTCGTTCAGCTGATAGTCGCACGTTTTCTGGAGGATGGAGAGTTGGCCGCTGCGGTTGAGAGGGCTCGAAAGATTCTTTCAGTCCGCATGGAAACGCTTTGTCGTCTTTTAAAATGCCATTTCGGCTCGGTCCCGCTCCGGAAGCCGGAGGGAGGGGTGTATCTCTGGTTTCCAACAGGGAGGACGGACGGATCGGAGGCGGCGTTGCTTGCTGAAAGACACGGTGTGCGCGTTGCTCCCGGAAGCCGTTTTTCTCTAAGAAAAAGAAAAATCGACGCCGTCCGTTTTTCTATCACCGCCGTTCCTGATGAATTGATGAGCGAAGCGGTTGCACGTCTTGGAAAAGCATGGGCCGAAATACTCTGAAAGAACAACTGTCGTCAGGAAGGTTTTTCTCCGGCGTCATTTCCCCTCTCCAGCGCTTCTTTCTCAAGAAGCGAGAACCAATGCCTCCAAAGCAGAAGCGAAGCGGCGGCAGACGCAAAACCAAGGAAAAGGCCGAAAACGATATAGTCGACTCTTCCTCTTCCCACAAGAAATCCGGCAAGCCCGGCCACCGCATACCCGAAAAACACAACAGCGGACATAGAAAGCAACAATACCAATAACCGCACGCTCGTTCCCTCCTTTTCTTTTCAAAAAGCAATTATAGCATCACCAAAAACACGAACCGCATCTTGTGGTTTTTCTTTGAATGTGATAAAGTGGTCCAAGATATATAATACAGACTGTTATACAATGATTGTAATACTCTCGATCAG
>Ga0334886_1004947_pt1 | contig 10457 bp, 8 predicted proteins | sample GraSluR1_MG_9_FD_207232 | JGI IMG/M metagenome (GOLD analysis project Ga0334886, IMG submission 207232) | Sludge microbial communities from methane-producing bioreactor in Wageningen University, Netherlands - Granular Sludge_27_06-R1 | ecosystem: Engineered > Bioreactor > Anaerobic > Unclassified...
GTATTCTTTTTCATGGAGACGATCCTTTCGAACTAGATTTTCGCAAACCAAGTTCTATCAGGTTTCGTCTCCTTTTTCAACCCTTTTTACTATTTTTCGGATAGGTTCTAAGTTGGTAACTGAATATCCCAATAATACCCACCATGATGCCCCCAAATGCAGGAAGAAGATATTTTGGGCCAGAAAACTTGTCAGAGATATCTTCAATGAAATAGCGAAGCCGGGAAAAAGCCCATGCCGATGATGCGGCCAGGATGCCCAGGATGGCAAACAAGACCAATTCCATGGGCCGGGAAGCTGCGTAGTTGGGGATGTCGAAAAAAAATGTATTTCCTTTTATCAGACGGGCAATGGTGCTGGCGATAACAGAGGCAATGACGATGGCGCTGAAATTGACGCTGCTGATGTTGTCCAGAATGATCTCGACGGCAAATATTGATCCGGCAATGGGCGCATTGAAAGCTGCGGCTGTACCTGCACCTGCACCGCAGGCGACCAGCGTGCGGAGCCTTTTTTCAGACAAGCGAAACAATTGCCCAATGGATGAGCCAAATTGTTTGGCCCTATCCTTTCAAGCGGTCGGTGGATCATGCCTGTGAGCTATGCAGGATCCGTCAGGTATGCTTTTTTGAGGCGCAGGCGTGGCCGCAAAGCGTCCTTCTATCGGGATGGAAAACTGGTGTGGTCGGATATTATGCCCGGAGGGTAAAGTACGACCACATCCTACAACTGCTGCTCCAACGATTGATACAAGTCAGGGTAAAGGAAAAACCGGGCCAACATTTGGCCCGGTTAGCTTTTTGCGCTTATTCTTTCATTTTCAGGTAGGCTTCCATAAACCCGGCCAGGTCACCATCCAGCACGGCCTGGGTGTTGCCCATTTCATAATCTGTACGATGATCCTTAACCATGTGATAGGGGTGGAGGACATATGAGCGGATCTGACTGCCCCATTCGGCTTTGGTGTATTCGCCGCGCAATTCGGAGAGTTCTTCGGCTTGCTGCTCCTGTTTCATTTCCAGCAGTCGGGAGCGCAACACGCGCATGGCGTTGGCGCGGTTCTGGATTTGAGACCGTTCGTTCTGACAGGAAACGACCAGACCGGTGGGTATGTGGGTGATGCGCACGGCGGTGGCGTTTTTCTGCACGTTCTGGCCGCCAGCACCGGAAGATTTGTATACATCAATGCGGATGTCTTCCGCAGGAATTTTGATTTCATTGTCTTCAGCGACTTCAGGCAGAATTTCGATCAAGGCAAAAGAAGTGTGACGGCGGTGGGCGGAGTCAAACGGGGAGAGGCGTACCAGACGGTGTACCCCTTTTTCGGAGCGCAGGTAGCCGTAGGCGTAGGGTCCGGTGATGGCGATGGTGGCGCTTTTCAGGCCGGCTTCTTCGCCAGGGGTAGCGTCCAGCGTTTCAGCTTCGAAGCCCTGGCGTTCTGCCCAGCGCAGGTACATACGTTCCAACATGCCGGCCCAGTCCTGCGAGTCGGTACCGCCTGCGCCGGCGTGAATGGCGAGGAGGGCGTTGCCTTTGTCATATTTGCCTGAGAGCATCAGGTTAAACTCTTTTTTCTCCAGGAGACGCTCGACTTGTTCAAGTTCTGCTTCCAGCTCGGGGCGCATGCTTTCTTCGCCCATCTCGGCCAGCTCGATTGAATCCTGGATGAGTTTTTGCAGGGTGAGCCATTCGTCCACTTCGCTGCGCAAATCAGCGAGGGTGATCATCACCCGCTGTGCTTCTTCGTTATCGTTCCAGAGATCAGGGTCTCCTGATTTCTTTTGATAGGCAGCTATTTCTTTTTCTTTTTGAGCGAAGTCAAAGATGCACCATGAGTTCTTGGATTTTTTGCTCACAATCGTGAGCGCGATCAATCAGGTCTTGCATAAAAATACTCCAGAGGGGGTTATGAAAAAATACCTTTTACAAAGGCTGTTTTGTCGAATGGCTGCAAGTCGTCGGGGTGTTCACCCAAACCAGCATACAGGATGGGTAATGCCAGTTCGTGCTGGATGGCAAAAGCCATCCCGCCGCGGGCGGATGAGTCCAGTTTGGCGAGGATAACGCCGGTGACCTGGACGGCGTCCTTGAAAGCGCGTGCCTGCTGGAGGGCGTTTTGACCGGTATTGGCATCCAACACGAGCCAGGTGGCATGCGGTGCACCAGGCAGGGCTTTGCTTGTGACGCGGTGGACTTTTTTCAGTTCTTCCATCAGATTGTAACGCGTGTGCAGGCGGCCGGCTGTGTCAATGAGGGCATAATCCGCTTTGCGGGCGATGGCGGCCTGGATGGTGTCATAGGCTACGGCGGCCGAGTCGCCGCCTTCCTGCCCGGCAATGACGGGGACGTTCAATCGTTTTCCCCAGGCTTGAAGCTGATCCACAGCGGCAGCGCGGAAGGTATCTGCCGCACCGAGGACGACTTTTTTGCCCTCGCCGGTATACCGTTTCGCCAATTTGGCGATAGTGGTGGTCTTGCCGGAGCCATTGACACCTACCAGGAGGATGACGGCTGGCCGGTGGGCGGAAAAGTCCAGCACAGGACGATCCGGGAGGCGATTTTGGAGGTCAATTTCCAGGTATTCGCTCAACTCACTGGTTTTGGTGAGGCCGTCTGCAGCTACATGCGCCTGAAGGGATGTGATGACCTCTTCGGTAACGTCAATCCCTAGATCGGCTTGGACCAACATGGCCTCAAGATCTTCCCAGGTGCCGGGGTTGATTTCCGTTGCGCCGAGGAAGCTGCTGATGCGGCCAAAAGCCACTTTTCGCGTGCGGTCAAGGCCGCTGATCCACTTGCCAAATCGTTCTGTCATAGGGCAGGATTATATCATAGGGAAGATGAAGAAATCATTTTCTCACGCAAAGCCGCAAAGGCGCAAAAAACAGTTCCATTCATTTTTGCGTTAACCGGCAATGAAATCGAGTTAAAAAAGAAACGAGAATGTTAATGCTCTGAAGCCAATTGCCCGCAGCCAGCGGCGATTTCAAGGCCGCGGCGCAGGCGGATGGTACAGGGGATATGATACCTTTCCATTTCTGCCTGAAAAATTTGCGCCTGCTTTTGGGAAGATGCTTGTCCCTTAAAATCGTGGGTCGGGTTGAGCGGAATAATGTTGACGTGGCACAGCAAGCCATGCAGCAGATCAGCGAGGTCTTTCGCGTCCCGGGTTGAGTCGTTGACACCCTGGATTAAAGCCCATTCAAAGGTAATACGCCGGTTGGTTTGGGCGACGTATTGGCGGCAGGCGGCGATCAATTCTTCAACAGGATGCTTTGTGTTGATCGGGATCATTGAGGAGCGCAGGGCGTTATCCGTGGCATGCAGGCTGATGGCGAGGTTGATTTGGCGTTTCTCGTTGGCGAATTTGTAGATCATCGGTACCAGACCGACGGTGGAGATGGTGAAACGGCGTTCGCCGAAGTTGAAGCCCTCGTGATCGTTGAGGATGTCAATGGCCTGCATGGTGGCGTCGTAATTATGGAACGGCTCGCCCATGCCCATGATGACAACGTTGGTGACTCTTTCATCTGTTTCGGCCAACATTCTGGCATAGTAAATGACCTGTTCCACGATTTCACCGCTGGTCAGGTGGCGGGTGAAGCCCATCTGGCCGGTGGCGCAGAAGCTGCAATTCATTGCACAGCCAACCTGGGTGGAGATGCACAGGGTGCGGCGCTGGTCGTAGCGCATCAGGACGGCTTCAATGGCCGGGCCATCCGGCAGGCGGAAGAGGGTCTTGACCGTGAAGCTGTCTGTGGAGGCCAGCTCGCGCACCGGCTCCAGGGCGGAGAAACGCAGATTTTCTGCGATTTTCTGCTTGAGGGGTTTTGACAGGGTGGTGAACTGTTCCGGGGTGTTCCAGAATTGTTTGTACAACCCCTGCCAGATTTGGTCAACGCGGAAGCTTTTCTCTCCCCAGGAGGAGAGCAGGTCTTTCAGCTCGGCCAGCGAGAGGTCATAGATCAGTTTTGTTTTGCTTTCTGCTGTTGCGTTTGCTGCCATTTGATTATCCAATCAGGGTGGCGAAGTCGGCGGTGATGATGTCGGGGGGAGAAGCAAGGGCTTCGGCCTCTGCGCGGGTGCTGATGCCGGTCAGCACGAGGGCGGTCTTGCAGCCGATATTCTTGCCCGCCTGGATGTCGGTGTTCAGGCGGTCACCAACGGCAAGGATCTCTTCAGGAGTAAGGTTCAGCTTTTCGAGGATCAGGTTCATCATCGGGGTGAAGGGCTTACCGGCGATGATCGGTTTTATACCGGAGGAGGTCTCAATGGCGGCAATCAACCCGCCGGCGCCCATTGCTGGTCCGCGCGGGGTTGGAAAGGTGGAATCCGGGTTGGTGGCATAAAATGCTGCTCCGTCATGGATGAGCAAGACTGCCTGGCTAAGTTTCGCATAGGTAGCGGTGGTGTCCATGCCTGCCACAACCGCCAGCACATTCTCATCCTGCTGGTAGAATCCGTGGCTTTTCAGGGTTTCGACCAAACCTGTTTCGCCAACCACGAAGACCGGGCCGCCATCGGGATAGCGTTTTTTCAGAAGGTGAATGGTGGCGATGGAAGAGGTGACAATTTCTTCAGGGTCAGCCTGGATGCCAAATTGGTTCAGTCTTTCCACATATTTTTCAACGGTGCGTGTGGAGTTGTTGGTAGCGAAAATGGTTTTGAGCTCCATGTGCTGGATGCGTTTGAAGATGGCTGGCAGATCCCCGATGGGCTGTTCGGCTTTCCAGAGGACGCCATCCATGTCGATGATGAGGGCTTTTACGTTGGGAAATGTGGACTGGATCATGTTTTCTCCATTAAAGATGGCCGGATGAATACTTCATCCGGCCATAATTTTTCAGTGCAATGTTGTTCTACTTCTCGGGCGGGGTTAAGACCTGGTCAACCAGCCCGTATTTGACGGCAGCGGCAGCATCCATATAGAGATCGCGGTCCGTGTCCGTTTTGATGGTATCAGTGGTTTGACCGGTGGCTTCTGCCAGAATTTCGGTCAAGCGCGCTTTGAGGCGCAGGATTTCCATGGCCTGAATTTCGATGTCAGTTGCCTGCCCCTGGGCACCGCCGAGGGGTTGATGCATGTGAATGGTGGCGTGCGGCAGGGCGTAGCGGCGGCCTTTGGTGCCAGCGGCCAGCAGGACAGTGCCAAATGATGCGGTCACACCCACAGCGACGGTACTGATCACGTTGGGGACCATCTGCATGGTGTCGTAGATTGCCAGGCCGGCGTAGATCTGCCCGCCAGGTGAGTTGATATACATCTGGATTTCTTTATCCGGGTCTTCACGGCTGAGGTAGAGCAGTTGGGCAACGATTACGTTCGCCACCTGGTCATTAATTGCAGTACCTACGAAGACGATTCTTTCCTTAAGCAGCAGGGAAAAAATGTCATAGGCGCGTTCTCCCCGGCCGGATGATTCGATTACCATCGGGACGATGGCGCTAGGGTTAAATTGTGTCATCATGTTCTCCTTGAACAAAGAACGATAGGTTTGTTATTCCTCGGTCTTTTCTTCGGCTGCGGGTGTTTCAACCGCTTCCCCAGTCTGGACTTCGGGTTCCGTTTCTGCTTCAGCTGCAGGTTTTTCTTCCGCTTCTATGGCTGCGGCTGCTTCAGCTTCTTTTTTGGCTTTGGCTTCGGCTTTGGCCTTTGCCTTGGCTTCTTTGGCGGCCTGTTTTTCTCTTTTTTCCAGTTCGCCGGAGGCAATGTCTTTCAAAAGGGTCATTAACTGTTCGTTGAAGAGGCGGTTGGCGGTGTCCATAGTGATGGCCTGGGTGAGGGAATCGCGCTTTTGCTTGACCTTAAACATATCATCGCCGCTGTAGGCGTCAAACTCCATCAAGGTTTGAAGGACAGCCTGCTGCAATTCCTTGTTGTCCAGTTTCAGTTTTTCTTCTTCGGCAATCTGGCGCAGCACCAATGAGCTATTGAGACGTTTGATGGCTGCCGGTCGGGCCTCTTCCTCGATGAATTTTTCCAGATCCATATCACGGGATGCAAGGTAATCATCCAGATCCATTTCCTGGTTTTTCAGGTCGTCTTTCAGCGATTCGATGATCTCGTCGATTTCTTCTTTCAGGGTATATTCAGCGTATTTGATGGTGGAGGTTTCCACGATCTCATCGATCAATTCACTGAGATACTGGTCGTCATACTCGCTGATATTGCGTTCCTGCATGCGGTTAAGAACGTTCTCACGCATGCTTTCGACAGACTCAAACTTCCCGACCTGTTCGGCGAAGGCATCATCCACATCAGGCAGGACAAGGGCCTTGACGGATTGGACTTTGACGTTGAATTCGACCTGTTTGCCCTGCAAGGATTCAATCTTTGCATCTTCAGAATATGTATGCTTGAAGGTTTTTTCTTCGCCTTCGGAGAGGCCAGCCAGTTCATTCGAAAAATCATCGTAGAAATACCCGGTGTTGTCTTCGTCGCCGATCACAATCTGGTAGGGCATCTGCTTGAAAATATCGGCTTCTTCCCCCTCAGCCGGCTTGACGAATTTGCTGGAGACCTCGAAGAAAACCTGGTCGCCTTTTTTGGCGGCGCGGTCTGCGGGTTCAGCTGTGGCAAAGGAACGGCGGACGTCGTCGATCACTTTATCAACGTCTTTGTCGGTGATTTCTTCGGGTTCGTAGGGCTTGCGGATCTTGTGGTAATCGCATAGCTCAACGCTGGGGGACAGCGGAACGGAGAAAACGAGGGTAGGCAATTCGACTTTATCTAGCGAACCAGGCCCGGCAGGGTCAAGCTCTGCTTCTTTGAGTACTTCAGGATAAATATCTTCGAGCAGCATTTCGATGGCTTCGGCTTCGATATATTCTTTCCCGTAAGTTTGTAAAACGATGGCATTGGGGGCTTTGCCGGGACGGAAGCCGGGGAATTTGGCTTTTTTGGCAATGGCACGGATAGCCTTGTGGTTGTACTTGTCAATGGTTTCCTGATCCAGCTCAACGGAAACAGATATCTGGTTATTGTCCTGGGGGGTGGTTTCAATTTTCAAGATTTCGTCCTTATTCATAAATATTTTGATGGCATTATTTGTTGTTCCAATATGGGGAAGAAGGGATTTGAACCCTCACGCCCTGCGGCACTTGATCCTAAGTCAAGCCTGTCTGCCAATTCCAGCACTTCCCCGTAAGGAGCCCCTCCCGCTAGGGAACAGCAGTGAATTATACCAAATATTCCCTTATTTATACCGCCAATGTGTAAAAACAGTATAAGAACTCCACTCGGGTTTTGGGTGAAGTTCTTATATTTGAGATCAGGTGCAGTTATTCGGGTTACTCTACTCGTTCCGTGACGGTGATCTCGACGTAATCCGAGTAAAACAGGTTCCCTTCCAGGTCTTCGACAATGAAGCCAATGATGTACAGGCCGGGGGCGGCGTCATATCCCTGAAATGTGAAGTCTTCGCCGCTGTAGGTTAGGGGATCTTCATCGGGATAGTATACAAATTCGCCATTTTCAAACCATTCCTGGTAGACAAAAAACTGGTCGCCAATTTGCGGGGTGATCTGGAACGGGGCGAGAAGGCCTTCTGATGTTTCGTTGTATGCAATAATTTCCCGCATTTCACCTTCTCCGGTAAAATTAATAGTCGCTTCGTATCTTGTGCCGCCATTAGCGATCTTGTAAACACCATCGATTGCATAAATGGCGGGTTCATCCGGCGGGCCATAGTCCAGGGGATAGATCAAGGCCAGCGCATCATTTGTGCCGTCTTCCAGGTAGTACATGGCTGGTTCCCAATCAAAGTTTGCCGTGAAGGTACCATTGCCCCAATCTGGATAATAGACCCCGCCGATTTCTTTGGTGCCATCTGCCCAGACGAAGTTCATGTCTGCGGTCAGGAATGAACCATCCTCTTCCCAGTAATAAGCGATGTCTGTATAAACATAGGCAATATTCGTACCGGTGATGTCGACACTCAGGTTGACGGTTTGGTTGGCGGCGATTTCGTAGGCTGTTTGTTGCACTTCGCTGAAGGTAATTTCACCGGCGCCGGGGATGACAAAATCGACGCCTTTGGCTGCCATGACCGTATTTTCGGCGGCGGGTTCAAAGGCCTGCCGGGTGTAGTGGTACGAGAGGAGGTCATCCCACAGGGTGGTGCTGGCGAAGCTGTTTGCGATCAATGGGTAGGAGTAATTGCTGTCTTCATACCCGACCAAAGAATACAGGTTGGAATTTGGGAAGAAGATGGACAGGCCAGTGGCGCCGGGAACGGCGCTGCCATGTCGTTCGGCAATCACGGCGGCATCAATGGCTGACATCACATTTGCAGCAGATTGAGCGATTTCGGGATCGTCAGCAGCCAGGCTGTGAATGATCTGCACGAAATGTCCCAAGTCAATATAGGAGGGAGGGATCTCGTTCTGGCTTTTTTCGTCGGCGAAGATATTGTCAAAGGACTGTGCGTACGAACGGGCATAGGCCAGGGTGGTCTGGTCGACGAATTGCAGCTTGTAGGCGAGGTCGTTGAGGGCAGTGGTGACGTTGGTATATTGATCCAGGTCAATGGCAGACAGGGTCTGGGTTTCGAAAAGGGAGGCGATTTCCTGGTCGGCATTTGCGACGTCATAGAAGATGATGTCGTCATTGATAAAGGAGTTGACGATATTTGTTGCCAGGGCTGCCGTGCTCATGCCAGGATCGATAGAGAGATCGTACAGGAAGGAGGAGTAGGCCCAGCCGATGCCATGCTCGTATTCTTCCGAGGCAACCATATATTTGGCATAGGGTGCGACCGTGCTGGCAATTTCCATCTGGCCCATCAGGCAGGCGTCAAAGCCGATCAAGTCCAGGCGATCCACATTCGCTGACCACAGGCCATTGGAAAGTGCGGCGCTGATGTCGTTGGGGAACATGTTGCCACCGGTATCGTCATCGTTCCAGCCGCCGAGCCAGCCTGAGCCGTGATCCGACATGATGAGGACGTGCCGGTCGGACGGGTAGGTGGTCATTGCCCAGGAAATAAAATCAGCGAGGGCGGCGGATGTACTCATGTCCACTTCTCCCAGGTCGGCAACTTCAGTGGAAGCAATGCGTGACATATCGGTATCTTGATCCAGGAAGAAGCGTTTTGTGCTGGTCCAGTTGCCGTCGCCCTGAAAGTCGCTTTCATAGCCAGCATAGCGGTCATACTGGGCAACGATCTGAACCTGATCCGAGGAACCCACCAGTTCTGCTTCGTTTATGTCGAAAAAGATATCTTCTTCAAGGTTGTTGTCGCCGGCCATGTAGAGCATCACCAGCCAGGTCTGATCAGGGCTGTCGGGCACGGGCGTGCTGGCCGGGCCGGTCGGCTGGTTTGCCTGGATGGTTTGTGCGACCTGGTTGTTGTGTTCGACGATTGCGGTAACGGTGAGCGCAAGGTCGGAATTGCCGGTGGAATCGGGGCCGGTGATGGAAAGGCAGCAGCACCCCAGCAAGACGACAACAATAGCGATGATCCAGATAATTTTTTTATCCACACAGTTTCTCCTGGTATTTGGCGAATGGCGCAACGTCGTTAATGTGCGATACGGTGGCACAATTGACTTATTATATAGTATTTTAAGGATGAACAAATATATCGGGGTTATAATCGACAAGCAGGGGAATACGTGAAACTTGGAGGAAGTATTGAGCAGGGTAATTAATCCGGAAACGGCTGGAAAACAACGTAAACAGCTTGCCAGGTCTGTGGTTTTATCCATTCGGGAGTTGAGCAAGCAAACCGAAGTAACGATGATCTCCAAAGATATGGCCGCGTATATTGTGCTGGCCTTGCGGGAAATTCACGATACGGTTGAAACATCGGTTGTCGCCTGGGAAAAGCGGGGGTATTGGGTGAAGGCGGACCGGTTTCGCCTGGAGTGGGAATGGAGTCAGACGCTCAGTGACAAGCTGTATCAGGCACTGATGACGGATGATTGGGCGGCAATGGCGATGCTGCTGGCTCAGATTGCCCAGAAATTGAATAAGGAACAAATTCCTGCCCGGCACCGCATGGGAACGCCCTGGGTGGGTGCATGGAAGCTTTTACAGACGCAGGGTAAGCAGGTTTGAGGGCTGTTTGTAAAATGAGTGAGCTTGACATTTGCGAGGGAGATGGAATGGGTTTGATTGAAAATTTGCTGAGCGTGGTGCCAGATGGCCGGGTTGTCGAGATTCGCATTGGTCTGCATTGGACGGCGGCGGTAGTGGAAGTGGATGGCAAGCGTCAATGCGGACTGGCATCCACTGTGACGGAAGAGCACCAGCATGGGCGTGAACCGGACATCCCGGACGCGGGTCATTTGCTGGATATTCCTGCCCGAGAACTGGCGCAGTATGCTTTGTCTGAAAGGATGCCAAAATCCAGTGTGGGAATGGCTGTACTGAATGCGTTGTTGCCTGATCCTCCTGACAATCAGTTGGTGGATATTAATGCGGAGGATGTGATTGCGCGTTACGGCGCAGGGAA
>Ga0334886_1004965_pt1 | contig 10439 bp, 10 predicted proteins | sample GraSluR1_MG_9_FD_207232 | JGI IMG/M metagenome (GOLD analysis project Ga0334886, IMG submission 207232) | Sludge microbial communities from methane-producing bioreactor in Wageningen University, Netherlands - Granular Sludge_27_06-R1 | ecosystem: Engineered > Bioreactor > Anaerobic >...
CTGCCCCCGTCGCGCATAGATCTCATTTTTCACCTGCTTGATGGTTCCATCCTCCTTCACCATCACCTGGGGAGGAAAATGGGGGGAATAGATCTCAATGATCTTCTCGGCATGCAGCTCCTCTACCATGTGATCTGCCACCAGTTTTCCCACGTGGCCTACCCCAGGCAGCCCCTCAACCATAATAGGATCGGTGAGATCTACATCTTTTATGCGAAAAACCAGGGTCTCTTTCATTCTGCCTCCAGGGCTAGGGCTCTCCTGTATCTGCCATAAGGATCATCAGGGGAGAACCTCGCCGGCTTGCTCGCAATGGCACGGCCGCCACAGGAAGGACATATCTCCTTCAGAGTGTATCGAGCGCAGGACTCGCACCGCAGGATCTTGGATCTCATGCCTCTCTGTGGAAAGCGCCCTCTCCGCCGTGTTGTTCTATATAGCTTACTATGGCCTGAGCGGCCTTTTTGAGAACAGACTCTGCATGCTTATAGTCAGGAGCAGTTACATGAATGCGGTATCGCGGTGCTCCGATATACGAGACTGAGAGGGTAGCATCCTTGTCCTTGGTCCTTCTGGCCTGTTTTAAAGCCTTGCGGATAACCTCTACACCATCCGGGGCGGGAGAGGTGATATCCACATAGCCGCTGATGTCAACCGACGGTATCTTGACATTATCTCGAGATAGGCTCTCTAAGATCTTGACATCCTCTTCGGTGAGATCGACTTCGTTCAGAGCTTCGGCGCCACTGATCGCCGCCTCTTCCATGGCCAGATAGAGGCTGTCGTAGATGGCCATGAGAGAATCAGCCACCCTCTTGGCATCCTCGGGCCGGTCTTTATAGGCCATCTCCAGCCATTTCCAGGCTTTCTGGTCCGCCTTCCACTCCTGGATCTTCTCCCGCCTCTGATGCTCATTCACATCCTTGAGAGATAGATCGATGTGATGGCGGGAGGTATCTACATTCAGTACCTTACATACAATCTTCTGCCCTTCTCGCACATGGTCGCGAATGTACTTGATCCATCCGCTGGCTACCTCGGAGATATGAATCAGGCCCTGCTTGCCTGCATACTCGTCTATGGAGACGAAAGCACCGAAATCCACCACCTGAGTGACGGTACAGACCACAAGAGATCCGGGCTCTGGCCAGCCCTCACGTTGCATTAGAAATCACTCGAGCACTTCTACTACGGCAGTTTTGATCAATGCCTTGCCACCAGTGGGCTCAGCCAATGTGCGCCCGCATACCAGGCATTTCACCACGGTTGAGGCATGGGCGAAGATCACCTGCTCATTCTCGCAGTCGTTGCATTTTACCTTGACGAACTTGCTGGGCATATCTAGCTCTCCACCAGATCGAACTTGCCCGCCTTGAATCCAGGGCGGTTGTGGGCCTTCTTGCACTCACCACAGCGATATCTCAGGTTAAGTCTCTTCGTGGGCTTGTCTCCGCCTGGAACCTTGGAGAACTTGCCCTGATTCCCTATTCCATTGGCTCTGAGCTTCTGCCTGGTAATGCGGGTCAAGGTTGAAGCCCGGCCTTTTCTCACCCTTTCCACCGTTTGTGCGGTGTGCTTCTTGCAGAACGGACAGTAAGCGTTAAGCTTCTTTGGCATCTTCACTTCTTATCATCTCTGGATCTTCACTTCTGAAGCTAAATTTTTGTTGCGCAGATTTCTGGCATGGACGGCAGGGAGGACGACCACGTCGTCCCTGGCGAGAAGGTAATTCTTCCCGTCAACTCCCGCAAACATAGGAACATCATCCAGCAACCGCACGACTTCGTATTCCCGCAATATATCTTTTTTGCCCGTTAAAGGCCTTTCGGTGGGAGTCATATGGGAGAGGATGGACTCCCGGCCGAGGGCAATGGTCGAGAGCATCTGCCGGTAGATCTCCGTCTCCTCTGCAGTCATGCCGGAGAAGACCTCCTCCCGAGAAGCTGATCTCGCATTGCGGAGCGCCCGGCGGACGATCTTCTTTATCCTCTGGTCGATGAGCTTGTTCAGACTGCTTCTCTCGCTCTTGAGGGTATCCTGCAGGATTTGAGCCTCAACGCTGAAGGGATCTATGATTTGAGAGAGCTCCTGGCCCATGCCGGTCAGATAAGTGCCAACCTGCTGATAGAAATCCTCATCCAACGGCTGAAGCTCCGCGGACTTGCGCTCTTCCCGGAGCGCATTGGCCAGATCCATTTCACCACCTCATCATCAAATTTATGCGGACTGATCTTAAGTGGCTGGATAGTATAATAGCTTTTCATCGTTCTAGTGTCTTGTCCTAGCCTCTGCCACCCCTCTGGCCATGAGGAATACGGCCACGCAACTTGGCAGTTCCTCGGTGCCCTCCTTCAGGCTGTAGCTGTTCCCCTTCATCTGAGTGCTGAAGGGCTTTGAGATCTCTAGAAAAACCGGTTCATCCCCGAAGACCACCGCATCCTCCAGGGGGTTGAACTCCTCCAGGCCGCTAATCGATAAGGGAGTCACCCTCAGCCCCGAGCCGCCGTGCAGGCTCCCAGGGCATCGAATCAGCCGACGGACATCAGCGGTCACCGGCTCGTCGGTCTCCCCCCGTTCCTGGTTCAGGTTCAGTCCCACTACCACTCCTTCGCTGTCCAGGCATTCCTTCAAGAGAAGCTTCCAGATGCCTGCACTGCCCCGAAAGAGGTCCAGGTTCCCCCGGCGGATCTCCTCTATCACCCCCTCACCCTCTAGGCTGCGGTAGAAGCTGGAGGCTTTCTTGGGGCCGATGCCTCGGACCCTGGTGAGGACGGCTACCGCTCCGGGCTCGTCGAGGGTGCGCAGCCCTTCCACAAAGGAGATGATCGAGCGGTTGATCCTCCCCCCCCAGCCAGGCGAATCCCGAGCAGGAGCTATAAGACGCCTGCCCCCCTCCCGCCCCCATCCTTCAACCGGAGCCTCGTGAATGAATCGGTCCAAAACCAAGCCCCTGCCTGATAAGTAGTCTACCACCTCCCGGCGCTCATCCCCCCCGAAGCTATAGATCCGCGGGTCCCGGACATGGATGTGATATCCCCGGCCGCCGGAGAAGACGACGCTAATTTTACTTTCCGCAAAACCGAAATCGGATAGCAAAAAGGAGAGGAGCTTTAGGGTCTCCCTCTTGACCTGCTCCAGCATCCCGGCATAGCTACTGGCTGCACCGCGCAGGTGATCGGCATCCAAATCGAATATTAGGTCCGCTCCCTGCCATATCTTCTCTTTCATCGTCGGCGCACCGGGCCGCTGGTAATAGGCGGCGGAATGATAGACATGGCGAGGAATCATGGAGCGCACATAGTCCACCAGCTCCCCCCGGCTGAAGAAGGACTTGTGCCGGCGCATGCCTGAGTCATCGAAGAAGAGAAAACCCCATTCCCTGGACTGGAGGCCTGGAGGGGCATCCAGGGTGGCCTGGATATAATACTCCCGGAACTTCGATATGAGGAAGTTCATGGTCAGGGGGTTTATGCCATCACCTCAATACACCTCGGGCCGGCGGTCGGAAAAGCAGGGGATCTCACCTCGTACCTGGTCCCTCTCGGATAGATCGACCTCGCCGAATATGATCTCTTCGCCGCTCTCCGCCTCTGCCAGCACAGTGCCCCGGGCGCTGATGATCATGGAGCCGCCTCCTTCTGCCCAGTTGCAGGCCAGGTGAGGGATCTGGTTCTCTATCGCCCGGGCTAGGCTTAGCGCCCGCCACTGCTCCTCCCGCTGCGCGGGAAACTGGGCCACGGTCACCAGGAAGTCAGCATCCTGCAGGGCAAGGGAGCGGGCCACCTCGGGAAAGCGCAGGTCGTAGCAGATCTCCAGCCCCACCCGGCCCCACCTGGTGGCTATGGGGGAGATCGAATCCCCCCCATCGAAGTGCTTCTTCTCCTCGCCGAAGGGATGGATTTTGGGGCGCAGCTTCAGGCCGGTGCGGTCCAGGCAGAAGCCGAGGTTTGACCGGCCGCCGCGCACCGAGCCGATGATCAGGCAGTCAGAATCTTTTGCCAGAGCACGGAAGGGATCGAGCTCCTCAAATGCGCGGGTCCCTCTTTCCCAGAAGCGATCTATGGGCTCATAGCAAAATCCGGATAGGAAGAGCTCCGGATAGACCAGTATCTCTGCACCCATCTCAAGAGCGGAGCTGGCCAAATAGAGGGCTTGAGAAAGGTTTTTCAGATCCTGGCAGGGCAGGACGGTCTGCTGAAGGAGAGCAGCACGCATGCTGAAAAAGAGGCAAGTTCGTATATATTAAGATGAACATAAGCTAGGCCTGGATGCCCAAGAGCTATAGGCGCTGGATATATGAGATCCTGGAAGAGGAGAACCATGCAAACGGCTGGCCGAATCGGGTCAACCTCGCACTCATGCTTTTAGTGGTTCTCAATGTCGTAGCGGTGATCATGGAGACGGTGCAATGGCTCTACTCCGCCTACGGACCCATTTTTGAAGCATTCAATGTATTTTCCATAGGAATATTCACCATCGAGTATATCCTGCGCATCTGGAGCTGCATTGAAGATCCAATATACCGCGCTCCTCAGGGCAACAGACTGCGCTTTGCGATAACTCCCCTGGCTATGGTGGACCTTATAGCTGTGCTTCCCTTCTATCTTCCATTCGTCATCGCCGATCTGAGGTTCGTTCGAGCCATGCGCCTCTTCCGTCTCTTCCGGATTTTGAAGCTGGCCCATTACTCGCGCGCCCTGCAGACATTCGATGACGTCCTCCGGCTGAAGAAGGAGGAGCTCGGCCTTATGCTCTTCACCATAATCGTTCTGCTTATCACATCCGCCGGCTTGATGTACGAGGCGGAGCATGACGCCCAGCCCGAGGCCTTCGCCTCCATTCCTGATGCCATGTGGTGGGGCATTGTGACACTAGCCACTGTAGGGTATGGAGATATCTATCCAATCACTCCCTGGGGCAGGCTGATCGGCTCGGTGGTGGTCATCCTGGGAATTGGCCTGTTTGCCCTGCCAGCAGGGCTATTGGCCATGGGATTTGTCCAGGTGCAGGCCCAGAGAAAGGAAGCAGAACATTCGCCGGGATTGGTCTGCCCTTACTGCGGCCGCCAGATAGAAGGACGCAGCCGAGACCCGGAGGAGGATGGAAGGATTCTGGAGTGGCGAATGCGGTGACCTTGGTCTTTGGCCTCAGGGGCATCATTTTTGCAGCAGAACAGGCTCCTTTATGCTCGAAGATATCAGATGAAAGCCTTTTGCCCCTGGGGGATTCGTCCGACAAATTGATCTTCTCATAATTGCCATAAGATTCCTCGGTCCAGCCGTTCGGATGGTTGGATGCAATGAGGAGAGGGCCGGGAGCGGCAAAAGGTAAAGGAAGAGATTGTAAGGAAAAGCCGCCCCTGGCCACAAACCAGTAGCGGTGCTATTATGCTTATTAATTCTATCGGTTGAAGGGAGAGAGTGCAATTCCCCCCAGATCTCTGGTCATTGGATTTATCTTGATCAAGATGCCACACTAATGGTATGTACCAGTTCGTCCTCACCCCGGCGGCAGGAAAAAGGCTGATTGCTAAAGCATTGGCCTCCCACCCTGCCATTTTAGAAGCGATGCGTTCCCATACCATAGTCATCATCGCCGGCACTACCAACGGCTACGTTGCAGAGGAGATTTTAAAGGCACTGGGCCAGGAGAAGGGCTTCTCTAAGAATCGGTTCTTCCGCGGGGTCACCCTCCTGCCGGGAAGGACCACAATTGAAGGCAGGCTGGCCGACCAGAGCCATTTTCCTGGAGACGTGGTGATAGAGGAGGGGATCTGGATGAAGGGCGCTACCATATTCGATGTCTCCGCCAGACTGAAGGAGGGGGATGTCATCCTCAAGGGGGCCAATGCTCTGGATCTCGTCCGCCATCAGGCAGGAGTTTTAATCGGCCATCCCCAGGGGGGCACGGCAATCGCCGCCCTGCAGGCGGCAGTGGGCCGCAGGGTGAGTCTGATCCTTCCCGTGGGGCTGGAAAAACGTATACCAGGAGATCTGATCGATCTGGCGGCGCGATTGAACGCCCCCGGCAGCAATGGCCACAGGCTTCTGCCCCTGCCAGGTGAGGTCTTCACCGAGATCGAGGCCATAAGGCTGTTATCTGGAGCCAAAGCGGAGATCCTGGCCGCAGGCGGGGTAGGAGGGGCAGAGGGAGCGGTCTGGCTGGCAGTGCAGGGCAGCCCCGAGGAGCTGAAAGCCTGTCAGAGGCAGATGGAAGCGATCAGTGGGGAGGAGAATTTCAAGATCTAAATCCAGCTTCAATCGCTAAAATCTATTTTTTGCTCTGCGGGCATGAGAACAGACATAGCCCGGATTATTCATCGCAGATAGCTATAAATGCCTGATTTGATTCGTATAAGATAATAAGAAGCAAATGTTTGGTATAATTAAATGAACCTCAGGAGGAATTTCATGAATAGACCAATATGTATCGCCTCAACACTGCTGATCGCCTTGACCGCATCAATGGCTGGCATAGCGATCGGCTCCGATTTCACCCTGAATATCTTCGGCAATGCCAATATGGACGACAGAATAGACCAAACAGATATCGACTACATCCAGGAGATCATCAATGGCTCAAAGGAGGCCACCATGCTATCCGATGTTAACCTGGATGGCACTGTGGATTTGTCCGACCTTCAGCTGGCAGAGGAGCTCATAGAAGACAGAGCGGAGAGGATCAGCCTGATCGATGGCAACAAGCAGAACCTGACCCTGGAGCTGCCCCTGGAGCGTATCCTGACCCTTAACATGCGCCATGCCATTGCATTGGCCGTGCTGGGCGGGGAGGAGAAGGCGGTAGGAGTGGACAATACCGTAGGAGAGAGAGTGGAGCTCTTTCCCAGGCTGAGCCAGCTTCCCGCTGTGGGCACCACAAGCGAGCCGGATATCGAGAGCATAATCTCATTGCAGCCCGATCTGGTGGTCACCTTTACCAATGCTCCATCGACCGATGCGCTTGAGGACAAGCTGCCAGAAGGAATGGCGGTGCTCAGATTCGACCTATCCCGATCATCCAGCTTAAGAGAGGAGATGGCAGTCCTGGGATTCCTGCTGGACGATCCCGATTCAACCCAAAGATATCTGGATTGGTATGATCGCTACATCGGAGAGATTCAGGATAAGGCAGCAAGAATAGAGGACGAAGACAGGGCGAGGGTCCTAATGGAGAGGGAGAGGAGCGCCGATACCGGTCCTACTGCCCGATGGGCCTATGCCAGCGGCACCGGCTTTACCGATCTGGTGGATTTGGCAGGCGGCATAAACATCGCCAGCGGCTATATGGAAGGCAACAAAGATCTGGAGACGGAGTTCGTCATCGATAAGGATCCTCAGGTCATCATCGGCCTCTCCTATAAGGGCGGCTACAAGTCAAGCGACCCCGAATCGATGAAGGCCTACTACGATGAGATCATGAAAACCGAGGGATTCGGAAATATATCCGCAGTGAGGGATGGACGGGTCCATATCATCTCCGGAGACTTCTCCATCGGCCCCCAGCTGGTGGTGGGTGCATTGACCGTGGCCAAGTGGCTCTACCCGGAGCAGTTCCAGGATGTCGATCCGGTCCAGGTCCATAGAGAGTTCCTCAGCGATCTGATGAAACTGGACTACGATCCGACTGAAAATGGAGCCTTCGTCTATCCAGAATGAGATGAGAGGGAAGCAAAAGCTCAGAAAGAGCACTGTTCGACTCTGCGGCCAGAGATATGACCGCAATCTTGTCTGCAGAGAGAGCAGGATGAACGATCTCATCGGCCCTATATGTCTGGACGCCTGGAGAGAGTCAATTTCGGGCCGGAAGAACGCTCAGGGGGCGGGAGAATTAGCAGCCCTTTTGCCTCCCGCCCTCTGCCCGGGGAGCGTTCATCCAACAAATTTCAGTGCGGCACTAAAAAATCGGGCTGATATTTGACGCGCCAAAGCTCACCCAACCACAAATATGCTTCAATCTTTTGGTCCACATCCATAATCTATCCATAATAGCCACATGACCGCAAATCCAGTCATCCTGACAATGAAAATAATGAGAAGAGGGCCGAGAGCGGCGAAAGGTAAAGGAGGAAGATTGTTAGGAAAAGCCGCCCCTGGCCACGGAACTGTAGCGAAGATATTAATACTAATTAATTCTTTCGCTCAGTTCACGCTTATGCTGCCGCCTCTCATCTAGCAGCCAGCAGGCACTCAAGAGTGCTCTGCGGTCCAGATGATGCCGATAAACCTAAAAGCCAACCCATCTAACTGTACTTTTATGAAACGCATCGGCATTGCCGACACCACCTTCGCCCGGGTCGATATGGCCCGGGCGGCAGTGAGCACCATCAAGAAGGAGGCATCAGTCCAGATCGTCCGCTACACCGTCCCCGGAATCAAAGACCTGCCTGTGGCAGCCAAAAGGCTGCTGGAGGAAGATGATTGCGATATCGTCATCGCTTTAGGGATGCCCGGCCCCGCAGATAAGGACAAGATGTGCGCCCATGAGGCATCCAGCGGCCTGATCATGGCCCAGCTCATGACCAACAAGCATATCCTGGAGGTATTCGTGCATGAGGATGAGGCCAAGGACGAGAAGACGCTCGCCTGGTTGGCGGAGAAGAGGACGGCAGAGCACGCCTTGAACGCTCTCAGTCTGGTGTTTCATCCCCAGACACTCACTCGCCTGGCAGGAACTGGACAGCGGCAGGGCTACGAGGACGCTGGCCCCATCGAGGGCGGCTCGGCTGGCTACCCGGGACATTGAGCGGCCCCTCGCCACTTGGCATGGGTGAACTTGAATTGGAAATTCTCTGTATCTTTTCGCCTTCGTGGTGAAACGCTATGCTCTGACCCAACCGCAGAGAAACAGAGAAAAAGAGGCTATAATCTCTGCTGGGCCCACCCACTTAATTCAGCGAAAAGCCAAAAAAAAAAACATGATCCTCAGGCAGGGATCATGCCCAAAAGATGAAAAACCAGGCGGATCATAGGCAAGCCTGATTGGGGAAAGACTTGTTTCAATGCCCTGTGGGCCGCAGCGCTGACTGCAGATCCTCTATCTTTACAGGCTTGCTGAGATAGCCGTCCATGCCTGCTTTCAGACATCTCTCCCTATCTCCATTTAAAGCATGAGCAGTGAGTGCGATGATCCTGGGGCGCTTCATCTTGGGGAAACGCGCCAAAATCCTCCTGGTTGCCTCAAAGCCGTCCATGTCGGGCATCTGTATATCCATCAGAACAACGTCGTAGGCCTGCCTATCCAGGGCCGCCAGGACGTCGAAACCATTGGAAGCAAGATCTGCCTGGTAGCCGATCTTGCGCAACATCTGCAGCAAAACCATCTGGTTGACGGCGTTATCCTCGGCAAGAAGTATGCTCAAAGGTAGGGCCTGTTGAAAATGTCCCTCGATTGGAGGCTTTATATCAGGTTTTAAGTCCTTGACCTCATGTTGCACCGGCTGCATGCATGGCAGTTTGACTTTTATTGTAAATGTGAATGTGCTGCCCACTCCTGGATTGCTTTTAGCCCAGATCCTTCCCCCCATCATCCCCACAAGGCGCTTTGAGATGGCAAGTCCCAGGCCCGTGCCACCATATCTTCGAGTTATTGATGAATCGATCTGACTGAACGGCATGAACAGGCGGTCCAGCTTATCCTGGGGCATGCCAATGCCAGTATCCAACACATCGAAGCGAAGCTCAAATCCTTCCGGAATGGCATTTCCTCTAACTGATACCTCTACAAATCCTTTATCTGTGAACTTGACGGCATTGCTCAATAGGTTTGCTAGCACTTGGCGGAGCCGGCTGGCATCGCCCACCAGCATCGTCGGCAATTGGTCGTCCAAGACAACTTTTAGCACCAGCCCTTTTTCCGCCGCTCTTGTCACCATCAGATCCATTGTAGACTCTATGCATCTGCGCAGATCGAAGGGGCTATGCTCAAGCTCCATCATGCCTCCGTCGATCTTGGAGAAGTCCAGTATGTTGTTGATAACGCTGAGCAATGAATCGCCGCTGTCCCTGACGATCTCCAAATAATTCCTTTGTTCATGAGTCAGATCGGTATCAAGGAGAAGCCCTGTCAGGCCTATGACGGCGTTTAAAGGGGTTCTTATCTCATGGCTCATGTTGGCCAAAAACTCGCTTTTGGCTTTGGCAGCAGCCTCAGCCTCTTCTTTGGCCTTCCAGAGCATCTCATCAGACCTTTTGCGCTCTGTCACGTCCCGTACCAGTGCCAGGAAATCCCCCCCTTCGCAGAGGTTAATGCGCGCCTCAAAATGTTTTATCTCACCATTTGCCGGCAGCTGATATTCGAAGACCTGCATTTTTCCGCTTTGCCTTGCCATCTCGAGATTATTCATCGTTAACTCTACCAGATCCTGCGGCATTATACTGTGTATATTCTTCCCCATGAACAGCTCCGCAGGGGCGTAAAGGATTGAAGAATTGGGGGTTCTA
>Ga0334886_1004968_pt1 | contig 10427 bp, 8 predicted proteins | sample GraSluR1_MG_9_FD_207232 | JGI IMG/M metagenome (GOLD analysis project Ga0334886, IMG submission 207232) | Sludge microbial communities from methane-producing bioreactor in Wageningen University, Netherlands - Granular Sludge_27_06-R1 | ecosystem: Engineered > Bioreactor > Anaerobic > Unclassified...
ATTTTATCCCTGGGTTTTGCTATTGTTCAGTTAGTCAACTGGATTCGCCATGCAGAGCACAATCATCATTTACAAACTAAATTTTCAAGAGCTTTTGCGCTCGTTTTACTTGCCACACCACTTATGGCTATTGTTTTCATTCCGTCTAAATCATTGGATGCAACTATTGTCTCAGCTAAAGGATTTAATTTTCCTCTAGCAGAAGGGTCTGGCGATAGTTCTGATGGCACGCAAATTCAATATCTACAACCTAACACCAGTGTTTATTTTACCAAGTCAGCTTATGACAAACTGATGAAAAAGGAATTAGCCAAATACGAAAATCTGTCAAAGATTACTGTGACAGATAACAACTATATGGAAATCATGGAGCTGATTTATAATTTTCCTGGTACCTTTGAAGGTAAAACCATCACCTACACTGGTTTTGTGTATAACGACCCCACAGATGCCAGTGCTCAGTTCCTCTTTAGATTTGGGATTATTCACTGCATCGCAGATTCTGGGGTATTCGGCCTGAGAACTTTAACGGATGGCACCACTTATCCTGACAATACTTGGTTAAGCATCACCGGACAAATTCAGACGGCTTATTACACACCTTTTAAACGAGAATTGCCGGTTATCAAACCTGACCACATTGATAAGGTCGAAAAACCGACAAATCCATACGTTTATCGGAACTTCTGAGTTTTTTTCTGATATAATTAGAATAATAGGCAAATGAAATTTTGGGAGAACTAACAATATGACTCAAGTAATATTTACAATTTTTGGTGCGAGTGGCGATTTAGCTAAGCGAAAGCTTTATCCTTCTCTGTTCCGCTTATATAAATCCGGTGTCTTATCAGAGCATTTTGCTGTGATTGGGACAGCGCGTCGCCCTTGGACTAAAGCATATTTTGAAGGTGTTGTTTTGGATGCAATTGCCGATCTGACGACCTCAAAAACAGAAGCCGAAAAATTTGCGTCTCATTTTTATTACCAAAGCCATGATGTTGAGGACGCTGAACACTACATCACTTTGAAAAACTTGCAAGATGATTTATGCGCTAAATATGAGACTGGCCATAATAAAGTCTTTTTCCTAGCCATGGCACCAGAGTTTTTTGGCACGATTGCTAGTCATCTCAAATCAGAACATATTGTGGATGGCCTTGGGTTTGAGCGACTTATCATCGAAAAACCTTTTGGTACAAGCTTGGAGACGGCTAAAGAGCTGAATCAAGCCTTATCTGAGACCTTTAACGAAAATCAAATCTTCCGGATTGATCATTACTTAGGTAAGGAAATGATTCAAAATATTTTTGCCGTACGATTCGCAAATGTTCTATTTGAACATGTTTGGAATCGTGAGTTCATTGACAATATTCAGATTACTTTCTCGGAATCTATCGGGGTTGAAGATCGAGGTGGCTACTATGATAAATCTGGTGCGTTGAAAGATATGGTGCAAAATCATATTCTACAAGTGCTTTCGATTTTGGCCATGGACAAGCCTGCGTCTTTCTCTAGCGCAGACGTCTTACCTGAAAAAATCAAAGTACTTGAAAATTTATGTATTCCCGATGAAGCAACAATTGCTAAAAATTTCATTCGCGGTCAATATCAAACAGGATGTATCAATCAACAAGATTATCCATCCTATGTTGACGAACCATCTGTGGATCCTACTTCAAAAACTGAAACATTTGCAAGTGGCGTCTTTTTTATCGAGACGGATCGCTTTAAGGGTGTCCCTTTCTTCTTCAGAACTGGTAAACGTCTAACTGAAAAAGGCACGCGAATTAATATCCTTTTTAAAAATGAGCAAAATATTTTCAATCAAGATATTGAGCAAAATATCCTGACCATCTACATTCAGCCGACAGAAGGCTTCTCACTTCAAGTTAATGGTAAAGAAGTTGGTAAAAGTTTCGAGGTTGAACCAGTCAAACTCGACTTCCGCCATGATGCAGAAGCGCTTGGTAATTCGCCAGAAGCCTATGAAAAATTAATGTATGATGTCTTAAATGGCGATGCGACGAATTTCAGTCATTGGCAAGAGGTAAAAGCTTCTTGGACTTTGATTGATAAAATCGTCAGCATTTGGCAAGCGGATAAAGCACCACTCTATCCCTACCAAGCTGGCTCAATGGGGCCTGATGAAAGTTTTGACTTACTGAAACAATATGATACTAGCTGGGTTTGGCAACCAGACCTCTGGTATCGCGAGCGTGGCTTGTTAAAATAAATTAAATCAAAAAAATCCTGTCCACTGTAGTGTTCAGGATTTTTTATTGTTTATCATATTTTAAGTTTAAATATTTATTAAGGGACTTGCCAATGGTACCCTGGAGGTAAGCTACCACCAGGAGGAATGACTGTACTATGACCTTTACGTGTATACCAAGTATAGCCATCTTCAATTGCCCACTTACTAGCAGCTGTGTTATTGACATTTGCTGTTTCAGCTTGTGTTGCCTTTTCAGATTCGGCGGCCTGAGCCACTTCCGCAGCTTTTCTATCAGCCTCGGCTTTTTCTGCTGCTTTTCTTTCTGCTTCAACTTTTTCTGCTGCGGCTTTCGCAGCCTCAGCTGCTTTCTTTTCTGCTTCTGCTTTTGCTTTATCTTCAGCAGGCTTATTATGTTTTTGAGTTGCAGCGATTGTTGCTTTTAGGGTTATGACAGCTGAATTAGCAGATGATTCTGTTTTAGCAGCTGTGATATTATATAAACCAGTATTGAGTAGTTGTTTATCAGTTTCAGATGTAAATGAACTTTTCAAAAGCTCTTGAACATTTTTTTGCACCTCAAGTGTTGCTTGAGACTTTCTAACACCATCAGCACCTGTCTGATCAATTTGAACTTTGATCTGCTCGCTTGCTGTTTTTAACGAGTTATTTTGCTCTTTTAATTTTTCAAAAGTTTTGTCATCAATGTTCTTTCGAGATACTATTAATAACTTAGTTAACTTTTCTTTATTTTCCGAGGAAATATTTTTATCATTAATATACGCCTTAGCTGTTGCTATACTACTTTCTAGCAAGGTCTGATTAGATTTATTTTTCGCAATCAGCGCCTTAGCTTTATCACTTTCTTTCTTGACACGTTTCGTCTCTGACTTAATCTGCTCTATATCAGAATATTTTTTAAGACTATCATGCTTTTTCTCATATTTTTCAACTTGTGCATCAATTATCTTAGTATACGTTAGCGATAAAAATTCACTACTTTTAAAATCTGATAAATCATCGATTTGTTGTATAAAGCACTTTTAGCTGTCTTGACTTGTTCTTGATGATTTGAAATCGTCGCTGCCGTTCCCATGCTACCACCAGCTAAAACAATCACTGTAGCAATGGTTATCTTAGTTTTACGGCTTAAATTCCTTAAAAAACTTTTCCCGTTCATTCCTATCCAACTTTCTTATAAATTGCACTTTATTAATATCATAATTATATTAGCAATTAGTATTTTAGTCAACAGATGATTCAAAAAACGCAGATAATAACATCTACGTTTTCATCTTATTTCTTCAAATGATAAGAATAACTTGACACCACCACATTATCACGCCAGCTGAGATAGTATCGCATACGGACAGACATTTGGTTGTGAAGAATATTTTGCCAAGAATGTTTTGGGACGAATTGAGGGACGATAACCGTCACCGTATAATTCTTCTTCTCTGCTGATTTGGATACTAAATCAACGTAACGAACAACTGGTTTAACAATATCGCGATAGCTTGATTCCACTATTGAAAAACGGACATTCGGATATAAAGCCTTAAACTCTGTCTCAACCTCTTTATCTTTGCGATAAGTTTCTTTAGTTGAAACATGAACAGCTAAAATTTCCGAGCCTATAGATTGGGCATAGCTCATGGCACCCACAGCAACATTGGTCACATTGCCGACAAGAACAATGACAACATTACCAGAATAAACATGGTCAACTACCTTATCTTCAAGTCGCAACTGATGTGCCACTTCCGCATAATGACGCTTAATCGCATAGAAAATCCCAATCAAAATCGGCATAACAATAAAGAAAGGCCAAATGTCAGCTAAACGGAAAACTAATAAAATCAAAACGATAATTGCAGAAATCGCAGCGCCAATCATATTAGACATGGCACGACGCCAGAACTTGCCGCCCATTTCACGATGCCACTTGACCACCATCCCAGTTTGGGAAAGGGCAAACGGCACAAAAACGCCAATTGAATAAAGCGGGATCAAACGTTCAGTCGAGCCATTAAAAATTGCAAGTAAAATCACTGCTCCAGCAGCAAGACTAATGATACCATTTGAGTAGCCTAATCTATCGCCTTTTTCCATGTACATGTGAGGCATATATTTATTTTTGGCTAGGTTATAACTGAGCATCGGGAAAGCTGAAAATCCTGTATTTGCAGCTACGGCTAAAATCATAGCAGTTGAGAACTGAAAAACATAATAGAAAATGCGACCAACACCATTAAAATCAAAAATTGTATGTGCAACTTGCGATAGTACGGTTGAATGTGCATTAGGTACCACACCTAGATAATAGTTTAGGAAGGTAATACCCGTAAAAAATAAACCCAGAATCATAGCCATTAATGCAAGCGTCCCAGCCGCATTACGTGCCTTAGGTTTTTTGAAAAATGGTACAGCATTTGAAATTGCCTCAACACCGGTCAGACTGGCTGAACCACTAGAAAAGGCTTTGAGCAAAAGAATGATTGAAATACCTGGAACAACGCTCCCTATATGACTCGTGGCATTATAAGATAAATCACCAGTTATCACTCTGAACAAACCAACGATTAGCAACAAAACTGTCGCTGCTACAAAAGTATAAACTGGCACTAGCAAGAAACCAGCTGATTCCCGAAGGCCACGAAGGTTCATCAACATTAATAATAAAACTAAGATAATCGAAATCAGAAGATTATAAGGGTGCAAGGTTGGGAGTGCTGAAGTTATCGCATCAGCACCCGCTGAAACTGAAACTGCTACCGTTAGCATATAGTCAACAAGCAAGCTACCACCTGCTATTAAGCCAGCATTAGCCCCCAAGTTTTCCGTCGAAACGACATAAGCACCACCGCCATGTGGATAAGCGTGGATAATCTGTCGATAGCTCAACGTCAAGGCAACTAGCAAGACAAGTACAAGTGCCGCAATCGGCAAGCTATACCAAATAGCTGCCGCAGATAGAGTCAAAAGCACTGTGACAATTTGCTCTGTCCCGTAAGCAATTGATGATAGGGCATCGCTAGATAACATCGCTAAGGCTTGGAATTTTGTGAGCAGATGACTGTCATCATCTGTTGATTTTAAAGGTTTCCCAACCAAAATCTGTTTCACATTTACTTTTTTCAAAATTACTCCGTTAAGTCTGTTCTATATTTTAAAAGAAAAGCAAAAAAAATTATAGATATTTATTAAAATAACCTAATCCTAAATTAAATTCACACCGCTTTTAATTGCACTGACTCATTTCTCCATTATAACATCAAAGAAAATGAAATCAAAGTATTTTCCTGTATTTTTTAGCAAAAAACACCTGCCATATGGAGGTGCTAAGTTGATTGTTTGGCTTGATAAAATTTAGCCACTAGTTGATTAAAACGCTCTTGAACAAAGGCATCATCACTTTCTGATTCTGGCTTGAAAAACTGGATAGGTCTCGCAACCATATCTCGATAAAGTAAGAAAGTAATGGTTTGGGTTTCAGGAATAATTCGAAATTTAATAGCTGGATGACTATCAAAAGTCCCACAATATCCTGCCGTTGAAAATTCAAGTTCATAGACATCATCACCAAAGTCCTGAACACGATAATAACCATCTTTAAGATATTCTCTGCTGTCACTAAAATGTGTTAGAACAAATTCAAGTTGTTTCATTTGCTTATTTAGTGCCAAATAAACGATCGCCCGCATCACCCAAACCTGGGACGATATAACCATGGTCGTTTAATTTTTCATCCAAGGCAGCGGTAAAGACATCAATATCAGGATGTGCTTCTTGTAAAGCTTTAACACCTTCTGGTGCGGCAACAAGACAGACAAATTTAATATTTGCGGCACCTGCACCACGTTTTTTAAGTGAGTCAATTGCTAAAATAGCAGAGCCACCTGTCGCCAACATTGGGTCAACAACAAAAATTTGGCGTTGGTCAATGTCTTCTGGTAATTTAACGAGGTATTCTACTGGTTGTAATGTTTCTTCATCACGGTACATGCCGATGTGCCCAACTTTTGCTGCTGGAACTAAAGATAGAATTCCATCAACCATCCCAATACCAGCACGCAAAATCGGTACAATTGCTAATTTTTTCCCTGATAAAGTTTTTTGGACTGTTTTTATGATTGGTGTTTCAATTTCAACATCTTCCAGTGGCAATTCACGTGAAATTTCATAGCCCAAAAGCATAGCAATTTCATTCACAAGTTCACGGAAATCTTTTGTCCCTGTTGATGTTTGACGTAAAATAGTGAGTTTATGCTGAATTAGCGGATGCGTCACAACTTGAAATTTTCCCATTATTATAAACCAACTTTCTGATATTTTCTTTCCTAAACATTATATCAAAAAACTGTCGTATTTGCTATGGTACTGGTGATTTCTCTTTTCTTTGTGTTTAGGTGCCTAAGTCTATCATCATCCAGACGTAGCCATTCAGGTCGTCTTTTACTTTATTCAGGGAGTACATCAGCGATGCGTTGTGCTGCTAATTTCACATGGTCAATTGGTGCTGCAACATTAAATCGAGCATGATTTTTGCCTTCAATACCAAAGCTTGTCCCATCATTCAAGATGACTTTGGCTTGGTCACGCAAGCGTTGCTGTAAGGCGTCATGAGATAAATCATAAGCACTGAAGTCTAACCAGACGAGATAGCTGCCCTCTGGTTTCATGACTTTAATTCCTGGTGCGTGTTCAGCGAAATAATCTATTAAATAAGTAATATTTTCTTCTAGTACTTGCTTGAGTTCTTCCAACCATGGCTGACCGTAGGTCAGCGCTGTTTCTGTCGCAATAAGGCCTAAAGTAGAAATTTCATGCTGATTATTAGCCAACTGGCGATCTCTAAATTGCTTTTTGAGGATTGGGTTTTCGATGATGGCGAAAGCGTTTTTAGTACCAGCGATATTAAACGTTTTTGTGGCGCTAGTTAAGATGACGGCAAAATCGCTATAATCACCAACGGTATTGATACTGTGGTGCTGATGCCCAAACAGCACCAAATCTTGATGAATTTCATCTGACACGAGGATAACGTGATGCTTGCGACAAAGATCTGCCACGCGCGACAACTCTTCCTTAGTCCAGACACGGCCACCAGGATTATGCGGACTACAAAACGCATAGAGTTTGACGTCATTATCAATCATATCTTGCTCCATCTGCTCAAAATCAATGGTATAACGACCATCCTGTTCAACGAGAGGACTTGTTACGACTTTGCGCTTATTAAGCTGAATTGAACGCGTAAACGGCGGATAGAGTGGTGTATTAATCAAAATAGCATCACCTTCCTGAGTGAAAGCCTGTATGCTAACGGATAATGCAGGTACGACACCTTCAATCAGTGTGATATCATCTGGTTCAATTTCATAACCATGCTGATTTTTTTCCCAAGCCACAATTGCTTCAAAAAGTGACGGCGCTGGATAGGCGTAGCCGTAAACACCAAAATCTGCGAATCTTTGAATCGCAGCACTCATCTCAGGAAAAGTTTTAAAATCCATGTCGGCAATCCACATAGGTAGAATCTCCGAATCTTTTTCCGTTTCTCGCCATTTCACTGAATGATTCCCTAATCTTTTTGGTGCAGTTGTAAAGTCATATTTTCTTACCATTTATCATCACACTTTCAAGGCATTCGCCAAATCATCAATCAAATCGTTAGCATCTTCGATACCAATCGATAAGCGTAGTAAGTCATCCGTCAAGCCATAACTCGCTCTGACTTCCGCCGGAATATCTGCGTGAGTTTGTGTCGTTGGATAAGTAATCAACGACTCTACACCACCTAGACTTTCAGCAAAAGTAATCACTTTGAGCGTATTAATTAAAGTTGGAATTTTATCCTGCTCATGAACTTTAAAAGCAATCATGCCACCCAGCCCTGTGTAGAGCACTTCTTTAACTGCTGAATGCTGTCTTAAAAAATCAGCAACTTGATTAGCATTGACCGTTGCCTGACGCATCCGCAAAGCGAGTGTTTTTAAACCACGCATAACCAGATAACTATCAAATGGCGACAATACTGGACCAGTTGTGTTGAGGTTATAAATCAACTGATTATATAAGTCCTGTTCCTTAACAATCACAGCTCCCGCCAATACATCATTATGGCCTGCTAGATATTTGGTTGCTGAATGAACAACGATATCAGCACCTAGCACTAATGGTTGCTGATAAATCGGGGTATAAAAGGTATTGTCTACAATCACTTTTGCACCATTTTCATGTGCTTTTTGGGACACCTTAGCGATGTCAACTTCAATCATGAGTGGATTGGTCGGTGTTTCAATATAGACAATATCCGTTTCAGGCGTAATCGCAGCTAACATATCAGCCTCTGTCACCACATAAGTGAAGTCGAAAATCCCACGTTTTTGCTGGTCATTAAACCAACGAAAAGAACCACCGTATAAATCACGGGACGCCACAATTTTCGAGCCAACAGGGAAGATTTCTAATGCCAATACTATGGCCGCCATACCTGAGCTAGTCGCAATCGCAAACTGCCCAGCCTCAATCGCTGCCAAAGCCTCTTCCAAATTAGTACGCGTTGGATTTTTCGTTCGCGTATAATCAAATCCTGTCGATTTTCCAAACTCAGGATGCTGGTAGGTCGTTGAAAAATGAATTGGTGAAATCAAAGACCCTGTTGCCTCATCTTGATTAATACCAATATGAGATAAAATCGTATCCATTTTTGCTTTGTTCTGCTTCACTTGCTTAGTCATCCTTCACCTCACCATATTTTATAGTTGCTATTATTTTAGCACGTTTAGACAACAAAAAATGGAGACTAGTCATAAAAATTTTAAATGACCAACATCCAAATTTTAAATGGCTACCTCAATTTTTGTCAATTCCTATTGCAGTAACTTCTCCAAAGCTGATTTATCCAATGGTTGATAGCGCTTGAAAAACGTTGCTAATCTTTGAAAGACGAGATGATTTTTGCCAAGCACATCATTTTCGACCTGTAATACAAGCAAAGGCTCATGAAGACTCATGCGTAGTAAAAACCAGCCCTCACCATAATCACCTGTCAGATTAACCCGAATGCCCTCTTCATTATCCGTGTCAGTGTCAAAATCTGCTGTTGCTGCCACAAATTCACCGAGGTCTGTAATCACCTGTTCACCATAAGGCCGATAATCGGCCAAATTGATTTTAAAGCGAATTTCCTGAGTTTCGACTGGTTGTTGCAAATCTGAAATCAGGTCACTCAACTGACGATTCTCTGCTTTTAATTGTGGTAATAACATTAAAATCTTGGCAATAACGTAGGCACCGTCATCAAGAAAATCATTTTCCCTGAAAGCAGCGTGCCCACTTGTTTCAATGGCAAGAGGCGTATCTACCCCTTCTTGATTGAGTTTAATGGCTTTGTTGATGACATTGCGATAGCCACATAAATAGCGCACTTGTTTACCACCAAGTTGCGTGATGAACTTTTTCAAATGCGTTGATGTCGGAGAATTTGTAACAATGGTACTGCCTGGCGTTGTTTCCAAAACAATTTTTGACAAAACGGCAATCAGATTATTACGATTTAAGGTGTTGCCAAATTGATCAACGACAGCACTACGGTCAACGTCTGTATCAAAAATCACGCCGAGGTCCGCTTGATGAGTCAAAACCGCTTGACGGATACTCGCCATGGCTTCAGGATTGTCAGGATTCGGGATATGATTTGGAAAATGACCGTCAGGCTCTAAAAATTGACTGCCAGAAGTATCGGCACCTAAGACTGCTAAGACCTTTTCAGCAAAATAGCCACCTGCACCATTACCTGCATCTACGAGGATATGATAACCTGTAAGCGGCTGTGAGTCCGCAAGACCTACTCCCTTAATAATTTGATTCACCAAGTCTTGCGCATAAGGGGTGAGTAAATCTTTTTTTGAGATATTGCCAAGACTTGTCTGTGTATTTTTAGCCGTATGTGTCAGAATATAGTGAATGTCTTCATGCTCAGCACCACCTTCACGGCTGAAAATTTTAATACCATTGAAATAATAAGGTAAGTGACTTGCTGTGAGCATCACTGCAGCATCACAATCAAAGTCAGAAAATTGGGTTGACTTAAACATCGCAGGCGTCGTTGATAGCGCTGTATCAATGACATGCGCACCTTGTGAGGTGATACCTGCTATCAGGGCAGCTTTTAGCTCATCTCCTGATAAGCGACTATCTTGCCCCACTG
>Ga0334886_1004982_pt1 | contig 10412 bp, 5 predicted proteins | sample GraSluR1_MG_9_FD_207232 | JGI IMG/M metagenome (GOLD analysis project Ga0334886, IMG submission 207232) | Sludge microbial communities from methane-producing bioreactor in Wageningen University, Netherlands - Granular Sludge_27_06-R1 | ecosystem: Engineered > Bioreactor > Anaerobic > Unclassified...
TTATTATTAGACCTGGAATACGAAGGGATATAGTAAGAGTTCCAAAAGGCGCTGATGCCCTAAGTATAGCTAATAAAATTTATGAGAGTGAATTAGTTGAGTATTGTCATCCAAATTTTATTGTAACGATATCACTTGCTCAAGATTTGCCCAATGATCAATATTTTAATAAACAAATAACCTGTCATAATACAGGTCAAATCTTCACTGACGGACATTCTGGCACTTTTGATGCTGATATTGATGCACCTGAAGCTTGGGACTGGATCTCAGATAGCAGTAGTGATATTGTGGTTGCTGTTATTGACGTGGGAGTTACATCAAATCATGGGGATCTTCCTAATATAAGACAGGTTCGTTTGAATGGCAGTAATTTTGGTTCAGGAGATGAGAATGATCCTTCACCACAAGGAAATGACTACCATGGCGATGCTTGTGCCGGTGTAATTGCAGCAACAAAGAATAACGCCCAAGGAATAGCAGGGATTGCATCAAGCTGTGAAATAATGCCAATTCGTTGGGATTCCACATCTGACATCGGTGATATGGCAGATGCTATTGAATTTGCTGCAATAAATGGTGCAGATATTATTTCAAATAGTTGGGGTTTAGAGACTTTTGGTGCTGTTTCCCCAAATTTATATGAAGATATCGTAGATGCAATTCAATTTGCAGTTGAAGATGGGAGAAACGGCTTAGGCTGTGTTGTTTTATTTGCTGCTGGTAATACAGCCGACCATAATGATAATGATTATGGTTATATTACTTTCCCTGCAAATGTAGATATTAATGGTGTAATAACCGTTGGAGCATCCGACAGATATGATTATCAGGCAAATTATAGCCCTACAAGTGTTCCCGCCCATCCTTATAATCAAATAATTGATATTGTTGCCCCATCCAATCGTGCATTACCAGGTCAAATTTCTGGAGAGGATTACGAGATGTGGACTATAGATATTCCTGGAAACGCAGGGCGTAATATTGTTTACGATGATTTACCAGATTGGGGATATAATTATCTTGCATATACTGGACGTTTTGGTGGCACATCTCATTCTTGTCCAGTTGTTGCAGGAGTTGCTGCACTAATGCTATCAATGAATCCTGATTTAACTTATATGCAAGTCTTTGATACTCTTATGAGTACTGCCGACAAAGTTGGGGGATATACATATACCAACGGTAGATGTAATCAGATGGGTTATGGACGAGTTAATGCATATAGGGCAGTATCGGCTATAACAGGAGGGCCAATTTCAGGCGATAGGCTTATTTGTACTTCTCCAAACAAGACCTTTACATATAATAATAGACCGTCAGGTACAACTATAACTTGGACAAAGAGCAGTAATCTGGAATATGTTAGTGGTCAAGGCACTAATAATTATACTGTAAGAGCCTATGGATGGGCTTCAGGTCCTGGGTGGGGAAAGGCAACGCTCAATTCATCTGATGAAGGTTTAAAATATGAGGTCTGGGTTGGGCCTCCTGCTTTAGAGGTTACTGGTCCGGATGAGGGATACACTTATAATACATATACTTTCTATGCTGATCCAATTGGCCCATATTCAAATTCATCTAATTACAACTGGGTATTAAATCCATTGTATGGTAACCATGTATATAATTATGGAGATTATGCAGATATAGCGTTTTATGATCCTTATGAAGGTTATCAAGTTCTTTCAAGAGCGCAAAACACCTGTGGAACAGGAGACTATGCAGTTTGGAATATTTATATATACAACTATTGGGAAGAATATTCTCTTTATCCTAATCCGGCTTCGGATATAGTGACCATTACCGTAAAAAGAATAGCTTCACCGAACAATGGCATGATTGTAGATATTAATGCAAATGATATAAACACCATATACACTATCCGTATTTTTGACTTTTACGGTGTTCTGCATTATTCAACAACAAAATCTGGGAACATTTTTTCAGTTCCTGTTAGTAACCTGAAAGATGGTAATTATATAGTACAAATTAACAATGGTAAGAAATTGTCTAATCTTCATTTGGTTATAAAACATCATTAATCAATAAAATAAGATTGTTTTTATATGATTATTCTGTTTTCAAAAAAATAATACACGTCTTGATTAATAAATAAGCACGAACGCATAACACGGACGGTATGTTTAATAGGCTTGTCACGGTTTTTGCTTAGCTCCTGCACTTAAGGCAAATTTGTAATGGTTCTCGCACCCGGACACGCACCTCTGCTCGCAATTAAATTCCTCTATACCTTGACAGTTTTTTGGCTTCGATCAGCTTTGTACCGCGACACTGCGCCAGTGCCCGTAACCAACTTTATAACCGGGGATAAATTCGCGGCTCCGATCAACCTTGTAACGCGACACGCGTAATGCTCACAAAACTTTGTACCCGGACAGCAAAAAGTGCGCCATACCCTCCTTGCACCGGGACAACTATGTGTCTAAAAAACTAGGACCCTGCCCGGATGCTTCTTCGAGTAACGCTTACTAACTATACCGCCGGGCCGGTTAGACTGTCTAATAACCTCCTATGGTGATTTTATCATTCGGGGACCTTCCAGGAAAAATCTCAAATATTCAATTCTCCTTAACTTTAAAAAAGTTATTAGACAAACTCCCGTTATGGTTAATAAATAACATCTGTGCAGACAACTAAACCGATAGTCTTTTAGGATTAAAAAATCAAATTAATAACTGGTACACTTTTTGTAACAATTTGTAAATCTAACACCTAAGGTCATGAAAAAACTTCTTCTTTTTCCTTTGATAGTCATGTTTTTGATCTCATGCAAAAAGGAAAATTCTTCATTTATAGCCAAGTATCAGATTATCTCTGGAACATGGAATCTTCAATTCATTTCCTATGATAGTTCAGGGATTAAGATTACCAAAACATTATCATATAACAGATTGATAATAAAGGATAACCTTGAATATCAAATCTATAATACCCTGAGTACTCAGGTTGAACACGGAACCATTAACATTATTACTCAAACCGAAAATAAACTAGAACTCTATTTTGATGCTCAATGGCCAGGATATAGTTCATTTTTTGGATCCCATGTCTTTGGGGCTACTAATGTAGAATTGGTTTCGCTCTCGGACAAGGAATTGATTATCAAGACAATCAATGCCGCATATGCAGAATATTCAGATCGAGAAATTGTTTTTAAAAGATAATAGTCAAATTACTTGACAATCATTTCTAAGGATACATTTCTATCAATTGCACACAGATTGACCCCAGTGTTCTAATTATAAAGAGTGAAACATAATAACTAACAATAACACGGACAATGCTATGGGTAAGTTGCTTGTCACACTTTTTGCTTTTGCTCCTGTATTCAAGACAAATTCGTAATAGTATTAGTACAGAGTTGCTCCAGTGGCCATTTTGAAGCTTTCTGAGGTATTGTATCCGACAATACCAGGTCCTGTGAAAAAGAATCTAAGGCATAAATCGGCGTTGAAAAAGGTCAGATTCAGTAGAATAATCAAAGTTATTAGATAGACTCCCATTAGGCAAAATAAAAAACCAAACTACATGCTAATCCAACTATTAATTATTCTACTTGGTATTCCAATTATTCTAATACCATTAATCTACCCTATTGTTAAAAAGAAAAAGTTAACTCGTCATGGGTATTATTTTATTGTAATATGCCTAGCATTCACAATATTACAAATAAGAAATGAACACTCAAATAAAAGAAAAGAAAATCAACTCCTCAGTGACAAGATAGAATTAAAAAATAATCTGGATTCACTTATAATTCAGACTAATAGACTTTCTGATTCATTAAAGACATTAAAGGGCACTCTTCTTTCGATTGACAAACAATTTGTGGTGACGAATAAAACTGTAAAAACTCTTGGAAGAATAAATGAAAATCTGCAAACTAAAATTATAAAATCAGATAGGCCACAGTTGATTTTGGCAAATACCAAAATTATGGGTAGAAATCCGCAAGAAAAAATTAGTTCAATTGATTTCACATTTATTAACCAAGGAAAAAGATCCGCAACAAATGTGTTTGGGAAGATGTACGTCTCTTATAGTGATACTACTTGGGATACTGGAACTCTTTCAGTTAGTAGATCAGATATATTTCCTAATAACCGTGGTTTTGTACTTCATCAGCCAATGAAGTTTGAACCTGATGTTGCGACTTATGAAAAACCAATATATTATTATTTTAGATTAACTTATTCCGATATACTTCTTGATACTTTATACAATTTTGAAATAGCAATGAAAGTTAGTCCCGCGCTGACAACAGAATTAATAATGTGCAAAGAATGGGAAGTTGACAGAATTAGGAAAGTATTAAAACCTAAATGAACCATGCCTAATACATAGGGCTTCATACGGTGTTTAGCACCCAGTTATTAAATAAAATATGCTAATATAAAGATGTTTAAGTCTTTAATTGGCTTAGAAAAGGCCAGTTCCTGTGAATCCAAGAGGGTTGTTAGTTAAACTCCCGATAGCTGCAGCCAACGTCAAAATTCTTGATATCGATTATATTAAACAAAATAAACAAAGATCTATGGGACAATATGATGTAATGCAAGTATGTGTAAACGGCCATCAAATTACGGACACCTATAATAGATATCCAGAGTTTAGAAAGGACTATTGCCCAAAGTGTGGAGCTGAAACTATTTATAAATGTCCAAATTGCGGTAAACCAATCAAAGGAGACTACCATGTTTCTGGCATTGTTGTCAGTAGTAGGACCCCTGTTCCAGTTATCTGCGAGTATTGTGGAAAGGATTTTCCATGGAGGTTAAAAAAGAAAACAACAGAAGGAAATAATAAACAAATAGAACGAGAACCACTAATTCTATTAGAGCAAATTTTCGATCGATTTCATTTAATTGCAAAACAAATAAGACAGCGATTTGATGAAAGAGAAACATTAGCCATTAAAGATGAATACGATGTACAAGATCTTTTACATTCGTTGCTCCATTTAAACTTCGATGATATAAGAAAGGAAGAATGGAATCCAAGTTATGCAGGTAGCTCATCTCGTTCCGATTTTCTCCTTAAAAATGAGAAAACAATCATTGAAGTTAAAATGACACGAAAGGGTCTAAAAGCAAAAGAACTCGGAGAACAACTGATAATAGATAAGGTAAAATATAAAGTGCACCCGGATTGTAAAATACTTTATTGTTTTGTATATGATCCAAGTGGATATATTGATAACCCGAAAGGTATTGAAAATGATCTAAGTGAAAAATCAGAAGACTTTAAGGTCATTGTAAAAATAGTACCAAAAGGACAATAATTAAACAATGGCAGCAGCTAACACGGACAGTGCTATTCATAAGCTCGTCACGATTTCTGCAATTCTCATCTCCAAATCCCCTTTCTATTCAATATTCTGACAGTCAATTATATAACGTATATCAAACATTAGCCTAAAGGCCATTTACAGCCCATTTAAGGCAGTTTCTATTTCCCCATGGTACTACCCTTAACGAAACACAACAATGCCTTAAATCGCTTAATAACAGGCAAATAAGGCAGTTATTATAGTTGTAGTATTCTATAATATACTATATATCAATATATTAATAATGCAACATTCAAACCTGGGACTTTGGGACCGGGTTTTTCTATTTCTATTATCACTGATGGCTCAATTTGCTCAGGAATGATTGGGTCAATTTCACCTGGTGGAATACTATTTGCAGATTTTGATTAATTTTAACTGATAGCAAAATCATATAAGGTTCATCATGACCATTTCTGAATATATCGATCGTATTAATACCAGGTATAAAACCGGTATTTCAACAGAACATAGTTACCGGGCTGACCTTCAGAATCTGGTTGAAAGCCTCTCTAATGATGTAATGGTTACAAATGAACCAACAAGAGTTGCATGCGGAGCTCCGGATTATATTATCACAAGGAAGAATATACCTGTCGGATATATCGAGGCAAAAGATATCGGTAAATCTCTTGATAGCAAAGATTATAAGGACCAATTTGACAGATACCGGAATGCCCTCAATAACCTGATAATAACTGATTACCTTGAGTTCAGATTATACAGAGATGGTACCTACGTGTTATCAGTTGTGATAGGAGCGATTCAGGGCAATAAGATAGTTGCCAAAAATGAGAATTTTGAGGCATTTATTGGGCTAATAAAAGACTTCTGTATTCATGTAAGTCAGACAATTAAATCTGCTTCAAAACTCTCAAAAATGATGGCCGGTAAAGCAAAACTGCTGGCCACGATAATAGAAAAAGCCCTGGTACCTGATGATTCTGCCAGTATTCTATATGAACCTCAGAACCTGAATCTTCATAATCAATATGAGGCTTTTAAACAATACCTCATACATGATATTACAGAGAAAGCATTTGCTGATATTTATGCCCAGACGATAGCTTATGGTATGTTTGCTGCCAGGTTACATGACCCGTCTCTAGATACCTTTACACGGCAGGAAGCAGCAGAACTGATCCCAAAATCAAATCCATTTCTACGAAACTTATTTCAATACGTTGCCGGGTATGAACTGGATGATCGTATTAAATGGATAGTTGATGCACTGGCTGACATATTCAGAGCAACTAATGTCTCTGAGGTACTGAAGGATTTTGGTAAAAGCACTCAACAGCACGATCCCATGATTCATTTTTACGAGACATTCCTGGCAGAGTATGATCCGGCATTGCGTAAAAAGCGGGGTGTGTATTATACACCGGAACCTGTGGTGAATTTTATCGTTCGTGCTGTTGATGATATTCTGAAAAATGAATTTGGAATAAGCCAGGGATTGGCAGATACTTCAAAAGTTAAGGTCAAAATAAAAGACGTTACTAAAGCGACATCTGATCTACGTTCAAAAGTAAAAGATATTGAAAGAGATGAGGAAGTACACAGGGTTCAGATTCTGGATCCGGCAGCCGGTACTGGTACTTTCCTGGCTGAAGTAATAAAGCAGATCTATAGCAAGTTTGTAGGGCAGCAGGGAATTTGGAGCAATTACGTTGAGGGACATTTAATCCCAAGGCTTAACGGCTTTGAAATTCTTATGGCTTCATATGCCATGGCACATTTGAAGTTAGATTTACTACTGTCAGAAACAGTGTACTCACCTAAGAAAGAACAACGGTTAAAAGTATACCTAACAAACAGTCTTGAGGAATATCATCCGGATACAGGAACTCTTTTTGCCAGTTGGCTTAGTACTGAAGCTAATGAAGCAAATCGTGTTAAAAGAGATACCCCCGTTATGGTTATTTTGGGAAATCCTCCTTATAGTGTAAGTAGTACTAATAAAAGTAAATGGATTGAAGTATTAACGACCGATTATAAGCACAATTTGAACGAAAGAAATATACAACCACTTTCTGACGATTATATTAAGTTTATTCGATTTGGACAATATTTTATTAATAAGAATGGAGAAGGAATATTAGCATATATATCTAACAATAGCTTTATTGATGGTATTATTCACCGGCAAATGCGAAGGTTTTTGTTAGAGGATTTTAATATTGTCTATATCCTGGATTTGCATGGAAATAAAAAGAAAAAAGAAATCTGTCCTGATGGAAGTTTTGATCAAAATGTATTTGATATAATGCAAGGTGTGAGTATCAATATATTTGTTAAAAGCCGTAATAATTACAATAAAAAATTCGCCAAAGTTTTTCACTTCGACCTTTACGGTAAACGCCAAGAAAAGTATGACTTTTTGTACTTAAATTCCATGAAATACATATTGTGGAAGGAGTTACATCCTAAAGAGCCATATTTCTTTCTTATAAATAAGGATTATAAAGGAGAAGGTGTATTTAAAAATGGAATTAAAATTGATGAGTTATTTAATCTAAGTGCAAGTGGAATTAAAACCCAACGAGATGATGCAAGTATTTCGTTTCGGAAAGAAGATTGCACATTGATCTATGAAGATTTTATAAACTTAGATGATTATAGTCTTAGAGAAAAATATGGTTTCAAAGATGTTAGAGATTGGAAGGTAATCTATGCAAAAGAAGACTTAAGACGAAACCCACTATTGGCTGATAAAATATTATATAGACCTTTTGATATCAGATATATGATTTATACAGGTAAGACTAAAGGAGTTATGGGATATCCTAGGTTTGAGGTTATGCAACATGCTTTAAAGGATAATTTAATCTTTTTGACCTGTAGACAACAATCATCTTTCAACTTTCAACATGTATTAATATCGAAGAACATTATTGATATGTGCACAGTTTCACTTCAAACAAAAGAGACTACGTACGCATTTCCCCTTTACCTTTATTCTGAAGAAATCAGCCAACGAACAATAAATCAAACTATTAGAAGAGTACCAAACTTCAGCCCAAAGATTGTAAATCAAATAGTACAAAAGTTATCATTAAACTTTACCGATGAAAAAGAGTTAACCAATAGTACCTTTGCTCCAATCGATATTCTTGATTATATCTATGCCGTTTTACATTCTCCATCATACCGAGAGAAATACAAAGAGTTCCTTAAGATAGATTTCCCGAGAGTCCCATATCCAAAAGATAAAGATACATTCTGGCAGCTGGTGAAGCTTGGCAGTGAACTAAGGCAAATTCATCTACTGGAAAGTCCCACAGTTAATAATTTCATCACAACTTATCCGGTTAATGGTTCAAACGAGGTCGGGAAAGTCAGATATGCCGATGAAAAGGTATGGATAAATAACGACCAGTATTTCGATAATGTTCCACAAATTGCCTGGGAATTTTACATCGGAGGATATCAACCTGCACAGAAATGGCTTAAGGACAGGAAAGGACGTGTTTTGTCATTTGATGATATTATGCACTATCAGAGGATCATCGTCGCGCTTTCTGAGACTGCCAGAATTATGAAAGAAATAGATTTGATTGATTTTCTTGATTAGTACAAAATACGTGGTTTCAGAACATTAACAATTCCGATTGCATTGCATCTTGGCGTAACCGATATACAGATCTAATTTACTACTATCTAGTTCAATACCTTCAATCTTCAATATCTCTTTATTTAAGACGTATATCTCTGTAAAGAAGGACCCACAATCCCGGAGACTTATAGTACAATCCCCCTCTTTCCTGTACGTAATAAATTTACAGTAGTCGTTCCCTTCAAGCCCATAGATGTGCCTCCACTTATCTTCCAGGTCCAGGTCATTGAATTCATACAGGTTCATAGATCCTTCAAATAAATTATTTCTCCTGATCTGTTCTCCTCTTTTTGAGCCTTGACATAAAGTAACTTACATAAGAAGGGCTGTCTTCTCCGTATTTTTCAACAATATCCTCATCATGAATGAGAAATGTTGAGTGTTCACCGCATATCTTTGAGAAATAGACGTCAAACTCTTTATTATTTTCATCAACCATTATTATTCTGACAAGATTCTTATTTATATCAGCTGCGGTAAGGTCGGTCCTGCAAACCGGACAGATGAAATCCAGTTTTTCCCCTTCTTCAAATTCTATTGATGAATGATGGATCAGATCATAATTGCCCAATTCAGGATTCAATAACAGGATACTATTCAAATCTCTTGAGTCTGACTTTACAATAAATATTATATTGTTCCAGACCCTTAAATATGCCCGGCATGCCGGACATAAGTAATTAACTTTCAATGAGTATTTCATCTCTGTATAATTTAATGTAAAATTACACAAAAACAAACCTGAAGTCAATAGCCGGGATTGTTAATACTAAACAGCACACTCTTCTCTTCATAAATGAAAAGAATTATTCTCTTAATAAGGAATTCTGAGACTTGCTTCAATAAAATGTATTAAACTTTAGAGAAATCATACCCTCCCTTCCAAAAATCCCGTTATTCTATATTCACCGGAAAGTTGGGAAGTAACAAATGAAATAGCTATATCTGGAAAAATTGTCCAGGAAAGAATTTATATGCATCTACGAACATACTCTCAAATACAAAAACGCACTTAATAATAAATTTGTGCCAGCCATATGCCAGTTGATTTTAATTAAAAAGCCCTGATATACTTGTTTGGCAAGGCTGTGTGTTTAAGTTAAAGTTGCTCCGCAGCGCCTCATTTACATCAAGATTGCTGATCAAATGGATCCGTACCAATGAGGCTACAACTGAGAAGGCTTTCTTAGCCTGTGCGATCTTTTGTGTTACGGTTAATTGCAACTGGGCTATTAATGTGCACCAAACCTGAGTATAGATGGCATTCTCGTTTTCTCCGTAAAAGTAATGTAGCTGAAAGTTCTGCTTCATTTTCTTGAGCAGTATCTCTATGCCCCATCTTTTCTTGTAAAGGAATGCGACATCTTCTGCTGATATATCAAAATTGTTTGTGAGAAAATCGTAATAGCGGTTCTGCAGATCCTGATAACTGACCTTTCT
>Ga0334886_1004986_pt1 | contig 10407 bp, 9 predicted proteins | sample GraSluR1_MG_9_FD_207232 | JGI IMG/M metagenome (GOLD analysis project Ga0334886, IMG submission 207232) | Sludge microbial communities from methane-producing bioreactor in Wageningen University, Netherlands - Granular Sludge_27_06-R1 | ecosystem: Engineered > Bioreactor > Anaerobic > Unclassified...
AGCCGCGGCATAAAGGAGGCATACCATGACCTACATTGATGAACGCAAGCTGGTTGAGAGCATAGATCACCTCGGCCAGTATGATTTCAAAGATTCTGAATCAAACTATGTATTCAAATCTGAGCGCGGGCTTTCGCCCAGCGTTATCCGCCAGATTTCGGCGATGAAGAATGAGCCGGAATGGATGCTGGAATACCGCTTGAAAGCCTATGATCATTTCATGCGCCGCCCGATGCCCAACTGGGGCGCTGACCTGAGCGAACTGGATTTGAACGAGATCTTCTTCTACGTGCGCCCCACCCAGGGGCAGGAGAAGAACTGGGACGACGTGCCGGATGATATCAAACGCACCTTCGACCGCCTGGGCATCCCCGAAGCCGAGCAGAAATTCCTCTCGGGTGTGGGCGCGCAGTATGAGTCGGAGATGGTCTATCACAGCATCCAGGAGCATCTGGCCGAGCAGGGCGTGATCTTTCTGTCAATTGAAGACGGCCTGCAGCAGTATCCAGAGTTGTTCCGTGAACACTTCGGCACCGTGATTTCATACGCTGACAACAAGTTTGCCGCGCTGAACAGTTCAGTCTGGTCAGGCGGGTCGTTCGTGTATATTCCCAAGGGTGTCAAAGTGGAAATGCCGCTGCAGGCATACTTCCGCCTGAACGTGGCAGATATCGGGCAGTTTGAGCGCTCGCTGATCATCGCGGATGAAGGCGCGCAGGTGCATTATGTCGAAGGCTGTACAGCGCCGCGCTATATGACCAACTCTTTCCACTCCGGTGTGATCGAGATCGTGGTCAAGAAAAACGCGCGTGTGCGCTATTCCACCATCCAGAACTGGTCGAAGAACGTCTATAACCTGGTAACGCAGCGGGCTTATGTACATGAAGGCGGCACGATGGAATGGGTCGACTCCAACATGGGCTCTAAAGTCACCATGAAATACCCCTCCTGTATTCTGGCAGGCGAAGGCGCGCACGGCGAGATCCTCTCGATGGCGTTTGCCTCTGACGGTCAGGTGCAGGACGCGGGCGGCAAGATGATCCACCTGGCGCCCAATACCACCAGCAAGATCACTTCCAAGTCGATCTCTAAGAACGGCGGGCGAGCCTCGTACCGTGGGTTGGTCTCGGTAAAACCGAACGCCATCAACGTGAAATCCAACGTGGTGTGCGACGCCTTGATCCTCGATCCGCAGTCACAGAGCGACACCTACCCCTACATTGATATCAACAACAGCCAGGTCTCCATCGGCCATGAGGCATCCGTCTCCAAGGTCAGTGAAGAGCAGCTGTTTTACCTGATGAGCCGCGGGCTTTCACAAGAAGAAGCCATCGGCATGATCGTGTCAGGCTTTATCGAGCCGCTGGTCAAAGAACTGCCGATGGAATACGCGGTGGAGATGAACCGCCTGATCCAGCTGCAGATGGAAGGATCGGTGGGATGATGGCGGCAGAAAAGATTATTACCGAAGTTGCTGAACGGACAGCGGTGCCCATCCCTACGGATGTGGCGCAGTCGAAACCTTACCTGAGCGGTGAGTTTAACGTAGACGGCGCTGGGCAGGTTTATCTGCCCAATCAAACCGCCGCGCGTGAAGCTCTCCCAACGCTGCCCTTTCCGGGCAACAAGGACGAACCCTGGCGCAAAACCAGCATCAGCGCGCTGCCGTTAGAGGCACTGCATCTGGCGGATGAGACCGGCCTTACACTGAGCGCCGCCCCGCAGGGGGTGGTGTTCCTGCCGCTGGCAGAGGCCGCCGCGCGCATCCCGCAGGTGCTGGAGAAATACCTTGACACGCTGGTGAGGCCGGATACGGACAAATTTTCCGCGCTGGCAGCCGGCTACGCCCACAACGGTTTTGTGCTGTATGTACCCAAGGGCGTGCAGGCAGCTGAAACGCTGGATGCCGTGGTCACCATCGCACAGGACGGCACCATCCAGAACAGCCGTGTGCTGGTGGTGCTGGAAGAAGGCGCCTCGGCGGCCCTGCACCTCAGCTATGTCAAGGGCGCGGGCAGTCAGACTGCCCTGCACAGTGGCATCCTCGAAGTGATTGTGGGCGAGAACGCCCGCCTGCACCTGGCGGAGCGTCAGCAATTGGGCTTGGAAACCTGGCATTTCACCCATGAAAAAGCCAGTGTCGGCGCCAACGCTGCCATCGACTGGGCCTATTTTGCCTTCGGCACACACCTGAGCAAGAGTTTTGTGCATGTGTCGCTGGACGGCAAGGGCAGCCAGGCGCGATTGGACGGTCTTTCAATCACCAACAGTGGGCAGCACCTTGATTTGGACACCCAGCAGGACCATATGGCGCCCATCACCTATAGCAATCTGGCCTTCAAGGCAGCTTTGCTGGGCACCAGCCGCACGGTGTGGCAGGGCATGATCTACGTCGACCCGAGCGCAGTGCAGACCGACGGCTACCAATCGAGCCGCAATCTGATTCTGGACACGCGCGCGCATGCCGACGCCATCCCCGGGCTGGAGATCAAGACCGATGATGTACGCTGTTCGCACGGCGCCACCATCAGCCAGATTGACGCTGACCAGATCTTTTACCTGCGTTCGCGCGGTTTGGATGAAGCTACTGCGCGCGAGATGATTGTCAATGGTTTCTTCCAGGATATTGTTGACAAAGTGCGTGATGAAGATCTGCGCGCCGAGTTGGTGGATATCATCCACGAAAAACTGACGGTGGAGGGTTGACCGGCATGAGCCTGTTTGATGTCGAGGCGGTCAAGGCGGATTTCCCCATCCTGCGGCGTGAAGTACGCCCGGGCGTGCCGCTGATCTATCTCGATGGCGCCGCTACTTCCTTGATGCCCTCGGCGGTGATTGATGCCATGCGCACATTTGACGAGAATCACCGCGCCAATATCCACCGCGGCGTGCATACGCTGGCAGAAGAATCCACCGCGCAGTATGAACAGTCACGACAGGAGACTGCTGATTTCATCGGCTGTGCCAACCCGCGCGAGGTCATCTTCACGCGCAACGCCACTGAATCCATCAACCTGGTGGTCAACAGTTGGGGGCGCGCCAACCTGCAGCCCGGCGACACCGTGCTGCTGAGCGAGATGGAACACCACGCCAACCTGGTGCCGTGGCAGATGCTGGCGGCACAGATCGGCTTCCGTTTAGAATTCATCCCGGTGAGCGAGGACAAACTGCTGGATAGGGCGGCTTTCCGCCAATTGCTGGCGGATCACACACCCAAAATGGTGGCGGTCATGCATGTCTCCAACGTGCTTGGCACCGTCAACCCGCTGGAAGAGATCATCAGCGCGGCGCATGACGCTGGCGCGCTGGTGCTGATCGACGGCGCCCAGGCGGTGCCGCACATGTATGTAGATGTCATCGACCTGGACGCGGATTTTTATGCCTTTTCAGGGCATAAAATGCTGGGGCCGACCGGCATCGGATTTCTGTATGGCAAACAAGCCCTGCTGGAAGCCATGCCGCCCTTCCTCGGCGGCGGTGACATGATTAAGAAGGTAGAACTGCGCTCCTTCAAAGTCAACGACCTGCCGTGGAAGTTCGAGGCCGGCACGCCTGCCATCACCCAGGCAATCGGCCTGGCGGCGGCGGTGCGCTATCTGAAGCATATCAGTATGCCGCTGGTGGAAAGCCATTCGCGTGAACTGGTCGATCTCGCCATCGAACAGCTGTCAGGCATCGACGGGGTAGAGATCTTCGGGCCGGGCAAAGGACAGCAACTGGCATCGGTTGCGTTCACGGTGCGCAATGTCCACCCGCACGATGTCAGCGCCATGCTGGATCAAGTGGGCGTGGCGGTGCGTGCCGGACACCATTGCGCCATGCCTCTGCATCACCGCTTTGGCGTCAATGCCACCACGCGGGCGAGTTTTTCCATTTATAATCAAGAAGAGGATGTATCCGTGCTGGTGCGCGGTATTGAGCAGGCGCTGGCAGCCTTTGCATAGGAGTGAACGATGGATGATCTGTACCGTCAGTTGATTGTGGAACGCCACAAGAACCCCCTGCACCGCGGGGAGCTGGAAGTGGTGGATTTTGAATTTGCGGACGAAAACCCCTTCTGCGGCGACCATCTGCATGTGATGGTGCATGTGGATGAGAATGACATCATCACCGATGCCAAGTTTGACGGCACCGGCTGTGCTATTTCAACCGCCTCGGCCGATATTCTGATGGAACATATCATCGGCAAGCATGTCGACGAGGTCAAGGCGATCGAGAAGGAAGAATTGCTTGACCTGATGGGCATTGAGTTTGGGCCGGTGCGCCTCAAGTGCGCGCTGCTGTCGTTGAAGGTTCTGAAGGGCGCTGTCTACGGTTTGGAAGAGACCGAGAGTTAGAAATTCTGTCTTTTCGACCGACCGCGGGGAGCGGAGGAATCGGAATAACTGGGGATGTTTACCCGCGGGAAATCTGGCTATGTTTGGCGGTTTCGATCCTTCGGCTACAACTCAGCTATGCTGAGTCTCGCTCAGGAAGGCAAATCCTCCCCCCCTCACTCCCGCGGGCCCCACAAGCCCGCCTTCTCATTCATGGCATCCTGCTGGGCGAAGCGGAAGGTGCGCACACACGACAGGTCGGGCGGGTAGGTGACCACGTTGGCATACCCGGCGCGCACCAGCTCATAATTGACAAAGAATCCATCCGCCACCACGTAACGCAGCAGGCGATCGTATTGATCCACCTCGGAAATGTCTTTGATTAAATAAACATCCTTGCCGCCTACCAGCGCCTCGTTCATCTGCGAGGCTTCCTTGCCGAATGCTTCCACAGGCAGCGAAGGATGTACGGTTTCGGGGGTATCAACGCCGATGTAGCGCACGCGGTAATCAACCATATCTATCCGCGCGATGATGGTGTCGCCATCGACCACACGGACGACCTCTGCCAGCACCCAGTCATTATCGGGCAGACAGGCGAGTGATTGCGGGTCAGGGGTGCGCGTGGCGGTAGGGGTTGCTTCTTGAGGGCGATTGCTGACGCACCCCGCCAGAACCAGTATGAGCACCGCCAAGAAAATCCATTTACCCCTGTTATATTCTGCCACGTTCACCTTGTGTTCGTACCTGTGTAGTTCGTTGAAAAATTCCTTTTCATTGTACCCTGTCTGATGCCTGTCCTTGATATAATCACACCTATCAGCCAAATTATTCATAATAAGGAGTCACATCCATGACCGACCTGACCCCCTCACCGCGTACGCGCTTGCTCAGCCTGTATGAAGACCTGCGCGTGGCAGATGTGCGCGACGGCCTCGACACGCTGGGCTACCATTACACCGCCTCCATGCACCCTTCGGTGCGCCCGGTGTGGCGTACGCGCGCCTTCGGCATCGCCCGCACGGCGCGTTACCTGCCCTTCCGCGGTACTGTCCCCGCTCTCAAACCGGAAGAATACATGCAATGGTCAGGCTGGTATTACAACAATGTGTGCACCTATCCTTGGGTGCAGGACATTCAGCCGGGCGATTTCATCGTCATTGATGTCTCCGGTGTGGATGTGGGGCTGATGGGCTCCGCCAACACCCTCGATTGCGTGGCGCGCGGCGCACGCGGCTTTGTCACCAATGGCGGCGGGGTGCGTGACACGGATGAGATCATCCTGCAGCAGGTGCCGTTCTGGTCAGTATATGTCAGCCAATCCATGGTGCAGGGGCGGCTGCAGTTCGACAGCAAAGATGTGTCGGTCAGTGTGGGCGGGGTGCAGGTGCGCCCGGGCGACATGATTGTGGCGGACGGTGACGGTGTGATCGTGGTGCCGTCTGAGATCGCTGAAGAGGTCGCGCATCACGCGCATGCCGAACATGAGCGCGACAAAAAAGACCGCGCCGCCTATTACGACCAATTGGGGCGGGCAGCCGACGACACGGTCAAATAATTCATTCGGTCTGGGGGCGGTTACGTCTCATCCACAGGGCCATCAACACCACGGCCAGGGCAGCCATGCCTGCCCCGAAGAAGAAAGGCGCGCCGGCGCCAAAGCCTGTCCAGCGGCCTACCCCCTGCCATAACACCCCGGCGATGACGGAGGCGGGAAAATCGAGGATGCCCAGCACAGCATTGTAGGTGCCGTAGGCGGTGCCGCGCAGGTTCTCCGGCACCAGGTCTGCCACCATGGCTTTGGCGGTGCCGAACGCCATGCCGTAGTAGACGCCATATACGATATACAACAGCCATACCTGCCAGGCTGATTGCACCAGCGCAAACCCAAGATAGATCAGGGCATACACGATCCAGCCGCCGATCAACACCTTGTGGCGCCCGACACGGTCAGACAACCCGCCCGCGGGGGTGGAGATGAGCGCGTAAATGAGGTTGAACACCGCCAGCATGCCCAAAATGCCGAGCACGCTGATACCGCGTTCCTGCGCGCGCAACACCAGGAAGGCGTCAGATGAATTGCCCAGGTCGAACAGCCCCACGATCAACAGAAAGGTCAGGAAAGGTTTGCCCAGCTGTTTGAAGCCGAATTTGGGTGCTTGCGCCGCTCCCTTGATGGTCACTTCTTTGGCGCCGATGGCGAGAGAAAGCACCGCCAGCACCGCCGGGATCAGGCTGATCAGGACGATGGTGCGGAAGGTGTCAACGGTCAACAGGCTGGTGGTGGATTGCGCCCGCCATACAACGAAGAAGGCGATCAGCAGCCCCAGCATGGCGCCGCCGGTGTCAGCCGCGCGGTGGAAACCGAACGCCAGGCCGCGATGCTTCTCTTCGATCGAGTCTGCCACCAGCGCGTCACGTGGGGCGGTGCGGATGCCTTTGCCCACGCGGTCTGCCCAGCGCGCGCCGGCGATGGTGCCCCAGGCATTCGCCAGCAGGAAAAACGGCTTGGCGAGGGTGGAGATGCCATAGCCCAGCACCGCCAGCCATTTGCGGCTCTTCAATTTGTCTGAAAGCCAGCCGGAGAACAACTTCAGCAAAGATGCCGTCGCCTCAGCCACGCCCTCGATCAGGCCGATGATGTTGGTCTTGACCCCCAGTACATTTGACAGAAACAGCGGCAACAGGTTGATGACCATCTCACTGGAAATGTCCATGAAAAAACTGGTCAGGCTGACCGCCCATACATTGCGCGGCAATTGCTTGATCGCGCCTTTCTGCTTCTCTGTGCTCATTGAGCGCCTCCTATGCAGTGACAATGAATGATTCCATTCGATTATACAGCCGGTGATTGTCAATTGTTTCCATGAATTGCCTGACAACTGCCCGCCGCAGACTGGCAAACCCCTCCCAAAATCATAAAAAATCAGCTATAATTTAACTATCAGATTGTGATTTGCTGTGATTTACCCGACAATTGAAGAAGGAGCCTATCCATGCGCTTTGAATATTCTCTTCAGGCACGGCGTGATCCTGCCTTTTTTGGCATAACCCAGCCGGATATTGAACTGGAGGATCTCACCGCCAGTGAACTGAACTTATTTACAGGTGAAAGAAGCCGCACCGGCCGCAAGTCTTTGTTTGGCTTGCTGCGCTGGGAGACACCCTGTGCGCTCCCGCCGCGTGAGGTTGACCCTACGGCGTTTTCCCGTGTAAATAAGTTGGGCGGACGTTACTGATTTCCGCATCTTCGATCAACAGATAATTTTATTCACCATCAGGCGGCAGTGCTTTTAGCTGCAATAATCCCGCGGGCGGGATGGCAATCATGTATGGCTCGTCATAGAAATCGACCTGCAGTGATTGCAGTTCTTCTCCCTCGCAATCCCAGATGGTCAATTGGCAGGCGCCCGGTTCTTCTTCAAAATTGATCAACAGTTCTTCGTTCATCGTGCCATTGACGATGTACTGGATATCTGGCACCCTGCCGCGGATATCGACCAAACGGCCGCTGTAGCAGGCGGCGACGCCTTTTTCGCGGGTGCGCGACTGCACCACGGGGTAGAGGGCGCCGGGGTCTTCGGGCAGGAACTCGCCGTCCAGCAGTACATCCCGATTTTCACGCCAGAAGCTAAGGTAGAAGCGCAGCATATTGTGATGAGCGGGCGGCAGTTCCGCCAATCTCACCGAGATCTGTGGCACGCTGAACAGCACATGCACCAATTGCATGGCGGCGCTCTCCACGCTGTCTGACAGGTTCCACATGAGCATATCGCTGTGCACGGCTGTGTTCCCGGCCAAAAGGCGCACATCCACCATGCCGATGCGGTTGCCGTGGAAGTCATTGGGCACATCGCCCACGCGCAGCATGTTGCCGTACTTGCGCATCACCGGACCGATATAGGCCTGGCGGAATTCGATCATCACGTCCGGTTTGAGCGCTTTCAGCGCAGTCAGTGCATCCATCAACAGGCGGTCAACGGCTTCTGCCAGCGAATCAATGTCGCGACCGCCGCCCAACGAAGATTCGGTTTCTGGCGCGAATTGGAAGGTATCGATGAAATCCAGCTTGAAGCCGTCGATGTCATATTCTGTGATGAAGGAACGGTAGAGGTCAATCAGGTAGGCGCGCACTTCGGGGAAGCGCGGGTCGAGGACATGCCAGGCGGGTTGGTCGTGTTCAGGGTCCAGCAGCATGTCCTTGAAGCGTTCATAAGCCTGGCTGTGTCTGCCGACGAAGGGCACCGAAAACCACAGGATGAAATGCATGCCAAGTTCATGCACGCGCGCAACATGCGCTTTGAAATCGGGGAATTTGCCCGGGGTGACCTGCCAATCGCCGCAGAAGGTATAGCCGCGGGCGTTATCGTCGGTCTGCCAGCCGTCATCCACGATGATGGCGTCCATACCCAACGGTTTCGCCAGGGCGCATTCTGCTTCCAGCGCAGCGGGGTCAAGCTGCTGATGATAGGAATACCAGGTGGAATACATCGGCAGGCGCGCTGTTTCAGGCACTGCGGCGGGCTGATAACCGCCCTTGACTTCCCACAGGTCGGCGATGCCATCCAGCACCTGTGAAAAAGGCAGGTCGCGGTCATCCTGGATCAGGCTGGTGTGGTACTCCGTTAGGGGCGGCATGGGTTCTGTGAACAGCACCGCCCGGCATTCGATCTCGGCGGTCTCTTCGACCACACCGGCGCCGAGGAAGGTCGCCTGCAGGGCTTCCATCCAGGCGAAGGTCAGGCGGTTCTGTCCGGTCATGGCATACAGGCTGACCACCGGCGCATTGCGTGAGCTTTTGCTGTGTACGCCGTGCATGCCCCAATTGGCGCGGATCTGTCGGGAAGCGCCGCAGGCCGGATGCCACTGCAAATGGATACCGGTCATGGGGAGGTGCCAGCGCAGATAGACAAGCGGTGGGCGTGCAGGCGTTTCTGATTGCAGGTGCAGGCTGATCTCGTCGCGCTGGCTGGGCAGACGCGAGGCGCTGATGTCGATGGTAAAGGGGCTGTCTTCTGCCAGCAATTCGATGGTGTAGCGTTCGGTTGTCAGGGTTTGCAGAACAGTGGTGGGCAAGCGGTCATTCAGGTGCATGGTTCCTCCTGGGGATGGGTGAAAGGGGTTGGATTAATGATAACAGGGAATTGTCTGTGGCTGATGGTTTCGATCCTTCGACCCAAACTCAGCTGCGCAGGTTCACGCTCCGTCGGGCTGACAGTCATTAAAGCAGACACAGAGTTTACAAGAATAAACTCCGTGTCAGTCCTAACTTTTTTTGCGGACAGGGACAAGGAATCAGCAAAGCTGATACGAGCCCTGTCCCTACCGTGATTCGATCATCAATTACGGAAAATACGCACCCGCCGGTTAGGCTCCTGGCAGTAAGAATGCGAGACCAACTCCGCCTGGCGTGCCATCTCATGCTGAATGCGGCGGATATTGGCAGGCGCGCCTGCTGCTGGATGTTGATTCCGCCGGGCTGTTGGAGAGACAGGATTAATCATCAAAGCAGTTGACGACCTTTCATTTTCATACACCAACTATCTGCCACAAGGCGCTTGTTTGCGTTACAATTCCACCATAACCATGAGAATATAAGGAGCGGTAGATGAAACCCACCACCATTTTCCTGCACAGTCAGCACCAGATCGCGCCGGTCGATGAGCGCATTTTCGGCGGATTTATGGAGCACATGGGGCGCTGTGTGTATGAAGGCGTGTATGACCCCGCCAGCGCGCATGCCGACGAGAACGGCTTCCGTCAGGATGTGCTCGCTGCGCTGAATAAACTCAAAATGACCGCCATGCGCTACCCGGGCGGCAACTTCGCCAGCGGCTATCACTGGCAGGACGGCGTCGGCCCCAAAGACCAGCGCCCGCACATCCGCGAGTTAGCCTGGCAGAGCACGGAAACCAACCAGTTCGGCACCGAAGAATACCTGCATATGTGCCGCCTGATGGGCTGGACGCCGATGATCACCGTCAATCTGGGCACTGGCACGCCTGAAGAAGCGCGTGACTGGGTCGAGTTCTGCAACATTCCTAAAGGCACGCGCTTTGCCGATCTGCGTATGCAGGCAGAACCCTATGGG
>Ga0334886_1004990_pt1 | contig 10402 bp, 8 predicted proteins | sample GraSluR1_MG_9_FD_207232 | JGI IMG/M metagenome (GOLD analysis project Ga0334886, IMG submission 207232) | Sludge microbial communities from methane-producing bioreactor in Wageningen University, Netherlands - Granular Sludge_27_06-R1 | ecosystem: Engineered > Bioreactor > Anaerobic > Unclassified...
TACAGCTGCAGGCGCCCGGCGGCGGCCTCGTCCAACAACACCGTGACGTGCGGGTGATGCTGCAAGATCGTCGCGGGCCACATCGCGCTGACTGGACCCTCGGCAAGCTGGTGAACGGCTTCGGCCTTGCCGTGTCCGCTCGCTACCAGCACCACATGCCGGGCGTCCATGATGGTGCCCAGCCCTTGGGTGATGCAGTGCGTGGGCACCTGGTCGACATCGCCGCCGAAGAAGCGGGCGTTGTCGATGCGGGTCTGCGTGGCGAGTGTCTTGATCCTCGTGCGGGAGGCCAGTGATGAGCTCGGCTCGTTGAAGCCGATGTGGCCGTCGGTGCCGATGCCTAGGATCTGCAGATCGACGCCACCGGCGGTGGCGATCGCCTGTTCATAACCGCGACACACGGCAGGAAGATCGGCGGCCAGGCCATCGGGGCCGTGGACTGCGGCCGGCGCGAAGTCGACCCTGTCGACGAAGTCCCTACGGATGACGTTGTGGTAGGTCTCGCGATGGTCCGATGCAAGCCCGACGTATTCGTCGAGGGTGAAAGCGCGGGCCTTGGCGAACGACACCGCGCCGGCCCGGTGACGCCGGGTCAACTCGTCGTAGATGGCCATCGGTGAGGACCCGGTGGCCAGCCCAAGCACCGCATCGGGTTTGCGCCGCAACAAGGCGACGATGGCGTTTGCGCCGAGCCGGCCGGCTTCGGTGGTATCTGGGCAGATGACGATTTCCATGGTTTCTCCTCCTGGTGAAAGGGGCTTTGGCGACAGGGGCCGGCGGATGTCAGCGGACGATGAACAGCGCGTCGAGAGCGGCGACCTGCTCGCCGATGACGGCGTCGGTGAAGGCGATGGAGTCTGCCTTGCGCTCCATCACCACGACGGGCACGATCGGGTTGCGGCCCGAAGCCTCCACCGCGGGCACGTCGTAGGTGATGATCGGCTGTCCGACCTCGACCCGGTCGCCCTGGTTGACATGCGTGTTGAAGCCGTCGCCCTTCAGTTGCACGGTGTCCAGGCCGAGGTGGACGAGCACGGCGACCTGGTCGTCGGTGAGGATGACGAAGGCGTGTGGCCACAGCTTCATCACTGTGCCGGCCATCGGGGCGACTGCGTCCACCATGCTGCGAGGCGGATCAATGGCAAGCCCATATCCGACGATGCCTTCGGCGAAGGTGGCATCCGGCACATTCTTGAGGGCAACAGGATGCCCAGCGATCGGCGCCACCACGGTGATCGCCGGTGAGCTCGCCGCGGAGGCAACGACTGTTGCCGGGACCATCTCTGCCATGGCGGTGACCGCCTCCAGCGGATCTGTGGAGCTGGCAGCCAGAGCGTCCTGAATGTCGGACTTCAGCGCGTCGGCCTGGGTGCCGAAGATCGCCTGGACGTTGTTGTCCACCTCGACGACCCCGGCAGCACCGAGAACCTTCAGCCGAGCCTGGTCGACCTTGCTCTTGTCCGCAACCTCCATCCGCAACCGGGTGATGCAGGCATCCACATTGACCAGATTCGCGCGGCCACCGAACGCGGCGATCAGCTGCTCGGCCTTTGCACTGGCGGGATTCGTGGCGCCGCCGGACCAACCACTGGCGTCGGTCTGGTTGGCGGCCTGCTCGGCCTCGAACTCATCGTCGTCCTGGCGGCCCGGCGTGCGCATATTCCACTTGACAATGGCAAATCGGAAGAGGAAATAGTAGATCGCGAAGAATGCCACGCCCATCACCAGCAGCAGAGGGATGTTCTTGGCTGCTGGTGCGCTGCCGTACAACAGCAGGTCGATCAGGCCGGCCGAGAACGAGAAGCCGAGGTGGATATCGAGCGCATAGGCGATGGCCAGCGACAGACCAGTCAGCACCGCGTGAATCAGGTACAACGGGAATGCAACGAACATAAAGGCGAACTCGAGCGGCTCGGTGACGCCGGTGATGAAGGCGGTCAGACCGGCGGCTGACAAAATGCCGACAGCGACCTTCTTCTGCTTGGGCTTGGCAACGTGGATCATGGCCAGGGCGGCGGCGGGCAGACCGAACATCAAGATCGGGTAGAAGCCGGAGGTCAGCAGCCCTGCGGTCGGGTCGCCGGCGGCGAAGCGGGTGAGCTCTCCGGTGACGACGTTGCTGGCGGTGGTGGTGTAGTCGCCGTAGATGAACCAGATGTAGGTGTTGACGATGTGGTGCAATCCGACCGGAATCAGCAGACGGTTGATGAAGCCGTAGACGAATGCGCCGACGACGCCGGTGCCACCTATGAACGCGCCCACCCCGGTCAGCCCGGTGTTGAAGATCGGATAGAAGTAGCTGAGCGCGAAGCCCATGATCAGGCAGGCCAGGGACGTTACGATCGGTACGAAGCGTCGGCCCCCGAAGAATCCCAGATATGGGGGCAGTTGAATGTTGTGGTAGCGGTCGAACAGCCACGCCGTGACCAAACCGACGGCGATGCCGGCGAAGACGCTGTAGTTGATGACGGCCTGGTCGCCTGCCTGGTTGACCACGCCGCGCAGCACGACCGGCGACATGGTCTTGAAGACGGCATCAATAACCAGGTAGCCGGCAGCAGCCGACATGGCGGTTGATCCGTCCGCGCGCTTGGCGAAACCGATCGCAACACCGATCGCGAAGAGCAGCGGAAGGTTGCTGAAGATGGCGTTTCCCGCGGCGCTCATGGCCTCGAAGAACGGTCCGATCACCGGCGTGTGATCTGTCCCAACAGATCGGGCTGTCCCAGGCGCAGCAGAATGCCGGCGGCGGGCAGCAAAGCGATGGGCAGCATGAGGCTCTTCCCGAGCCGCTGCAATTGGGCGAAACCGGGGATTCGGGGGCCGGACTTCTGCTTGGCGGCTGACCCCGAGGTGGTGGTACTCATCTGTCTCCTCGTGACGGTAGGACAACGTGCGCGATAAATGGTGTAGACCAATACGGAGAGAATGGCATAGACCAATGCACCGTGTCAAGACGTTGTCTAGTCCAATCTTGGTAGACTGTTTTCATGACCGTAAACCCTGAGCCCACGGCCGTGCGAGTACCGAAGTACTACCTCGTCAAGAAGGAGATCTTGGCGCTCATCGCGGGGCTTGCGCCCGGCACGCCGGTACCGACCGAGCGCGAGCTCGCCGCCCGATTCGCGACGTCGCGAACCACCGTGCGCCAGGCGATCGCCGAGCTTGTGGTGGACGGGCGGCTGGTTCGCGCCCAGGGCAGCGGCACGTTCGTGGCTCAGCCGAAGCTGATGGTGGTGCGTCCACTGACGTCGTTCTCGCAAGATCTTCAGTCCGAAGGCTGGCGCCCGGGCAGCATCGTGCTCGACATCTCCGAAGTGCCGGCCACCGCAGAGGCGGCCGAGAGACTCCAGGTCTCCCCCGGCACGCCGGTCCATCGGGTGGAACGGTTGCGCACCGCTGCGGATGAACCCATCGCCCATGAGGTCGCGTTACTGCCAGGACCCTTGCCGGACCTGGCCGAACAGCTCGCGGTGCATTCTTCGTTGTATCGCACGCTGTACGAGGCTTACGACATCACCATTGCGACCGCCGAGGACACGATAGAGACCGTGCTCGCCGATCCGGTGACCGCTGATCTGCTGGGTGTCGAGACGGGGTTGCCGCTGCTGCTGATCAACCGGACCGGGTGGGATCCTGAGGGTCATGCGGTCGAGTGGTCTGTTGGACGATTCCGAGGCGACCGGTTCCGTTTCGTGTCGCACCAGCGGCTTGATTGATGGCCCTGGCACGGGTCGATGATTGTTCTGCGACGAACCGTACGATGGGGTTGCTTGATGAGGGATTCCGGACCGAGGAGTTCGCATGCGGCAACCTCGCGACGAGGAGCGGTTGAGTGCCGCTGACGCGTCCAATGTTGTGATCGACGCCCCTGACCAGGTCAACGTCTTCCTGATCGCCGGAATCCTCGGTGTCGGCGGTTTCGTCGCTGAAGACGGCGGCCTCGATATCGATTTGCTTCGTGCGACTGTCGCCGCCCGTCTCGCGGATCCTCAGTTCAACGATCTGGCCCGTTTCTGCCAACGGGTTCAGGGGTTCTCGCAGTGGGTGGCCTGTCAGCCGGACCTGGCCTGGCACATCCGGCTGGTCGACCCAGTGCAAGGCCGAGACGGTCTTGCCGACCTGGGCGCCGCTCTGATGACAGTGCCGCTCCCCCTCGACCGGCCGATGTGGGAGTTGTTGATCGTGCCGGGCGCATCACCGGACGCGCCGGGGATGATCCTGCGGATACATCACGCGGTTGCCGATGGGGTCGCCGGCGTCCGATTGGTGCAGCGTCTGTTCAATGACGGGCCGGCAATCGGAGAACCGAAGTCACCCCGAGCCGAGGCGGCGCCGCCGCCGACCCACGGGCGGTGGCGTAGCTTCGTGAGCGGCGCAACCCGGGTGCTGGCCATGTTCCAGGCTGCGGTCCCCTCCACCGTGCTGCTCGGACCCATCGGAGTGCGGCGTGGGGTGGCCCTGGTCGACGTCGACCTCGGCGCACTCGCCGGGGCTGCCAAGGCTGTCGACGCCACCATCAACGATGCGCTGCTCGCCGCATCGGTGGTGGCCGCCGGGGCATCCCTGGAGGTCGCCGGGTATCCCGTACCGCCCGTGCTGCCGGCCAGCGTCCCGGTGGCCCTCCCCCATCGCGGGGTTTCGGGTAACGCGGTCGGCGTGATGGTCGTCCCCCTGCCCACCGCTCAGACAGCCGCCGGCGAGCGGCTCACCCGGATCGCGGCAGTCACCCGGTCTGCGAAGGCCGAGGCGCGCGCCCAAGGAACCTACGAACTCACCCGAACCCGATGGGGTTCACGCCTGTTCGCCTGGCTTGCGCGACGCCAGCGGTTCATCGCCTTGTTCGTCACCAACGTCCGCGGGCCCGATCGGCCTCTCTGTGTGGCCGGCGCGCCCTTGGAGCACGTGTGGCCCGTCACCCCACTGCAGGGCAACGTCCGCTTCGGTGTCTCGGCAATGTCATATGCCGGACGATTCAGTGTCGCCATACACGTGGACGCCGGGGTGCTCGATACGCGCGCGGCGGGCCGAGCGCTGAGCGATGAGCTGGCCCACATCGTGGGCCGTCAATAGGTTGGGGACGCACGGCAGCAGGTTGCTCGGCAGTTCGCCCGCCGCCGGAGCCAGCTCGTTCCCATCGGGATGTAAGGGTGGGTTCGGCACCGAGCAGGATACCGGCGCGCCAGCGGTAGGAGGTGGGCCACCGACGGAACACCGGAACGATCGTGGTGACCAGGCGCATCAGCAGCGGCAGCCGCCCCGGACGCCACCGCTCGGTGACATCGTTCAAGACGATCGTGTGTGCGATGAATGGCCCAGCTGCCTCCGGTGAGCGGCGCACCGTCGACCGCGATCTGCCATCGGCCGCTCGCGCTGGAATCCGTGGACATCGCTTCAGGCTGGCGTCTGCGCCGTCGCATTCTTCGATTCAACTACGTCTCAATATCGACGGCGGCATCGGTCATGAGCCAAGATGCTCTTGATGAGTGAATCCCCTTCTCCCGGCGGGGAGCATCGCCCGCCCGGCTCTGTCGGCGAGGTCTTCTTGGTCTTCTTGCGTCTCGGATTGACCTCGTTCGGCGGCCCTGTCGCGCACCTGGGCTACTTCCGCGAAGCGTTCGTCGAGCGTCGCAAGTGGCTCGGAGACCGGGCCTACGCCGACCTTGTGGCGCTGTGTCAGTTTCTTCCCGGGCCGGCCTCCAGCCAGGTCGGGATGGCGATCGGTCTGCATCGCGCGGGATTCGGTGGGCTGCTGGCGGCCTGGGCCGGGTTCACTCTGCCTTCGGCGATCTTGCTCGTCGCTTTCGCCTACGGGATCACTGCGCTCGGCGATCTTGCATCCGCCGGCTGGATTCACGGACTCAAGGCCGCCGCCGTCGCCGTCGTGGCCCATGCGGTTCTCGGAATGGCGAGATCTCTGACGCCGGATATCAAGCGCGCGATCATCGCCGTAGCCGCCATGATCACCGTGCTCCTCGTCCCGGGTGCCTTCGTCCAGGTTGCCGTCATCGCCGCTGCCGGACTGGTCGGGCTGACATGGCTGCGCGCCGCTCCCGACCCTGATGAGGACACTGCGCCGCTCGCGATCCGGGTGCCCAGGTGGACGGCGATGACGTGCCTGATCGGATTCGCAGTACTGCTGACCGGGCTGCCGGTGCTGGCCGCCGCGAGCGGTGACGGAACCGTCCGATTGTTCGACATCTTCTTCCGCTCGGGAGCACTGGTGTTCGGCGGTGGACATGTTGTGCTGCCGTTGGTGCAGGCGGAGACCGTGCAGATCGGACTCATCCAGCAGGACGCATTCCTGGCCGGCTATGGTGCAGCCCAGGCGGTGCCAGGGCCCCTGTTCACCTTCGCCGCCTATCTCGGCGCGGTGACCAGCACGCCGCCCTCGGGGATACCGGGCGCCATGATCGCGCTGGTGGCGGTCTTTCTGCCGGCGACCCTGCTCATCATCGGCGTGCTCCCTTTCTGGGAGCGGCTCCGCCGTGCTCCACGCGCCCAGCGCGCCCTCATGGGTGTCAACGCCGGAGTGGTCGGCATCCTCGCCGCCGCCCTGTACACCCCGGTCTTCACCCAGGGGGTCACTTCGGCGGCGACACTCGCGATCGCTGCTGCCGCCTTCGTTGCCCTGAGCTCGTGGAAGACACCGGCATGGGCGGTGGTGATCGCGTCCGGACTGATCGGATGGGGCATTTTGTGAGCACTCGGGACGATCCTGGCCGGCAACCTGGCCCTCGGTCGTACTGGGCATCCGGGTTGAAGGCCCAGGAGCACCATTGCGTCCCATTTCTTGGTCACCACCGCGAACAGGGATCTTCCAGTGTTCTGATTGGCTGGTTGTTTTCTTGCCGTCGACGGAGGCCATCGTGTTGGACGAGATACTGAACAGACTCAGCAGCATCATCTGGGGACCGTTCGTCCTCATCCCACTTCTGCTCGGCACGGGCATCTGGTTGACGATCCGTCTTGGCGGGGTGCAGTTCACCAAGCTCATCCCCGCGCTGAAGCTTGCGCTGCTGCGGCGTCACGATGGCGACGGCGAGCCAGGTGATGTCTCGCACTACCAGGCGCTGGCTACTGCGCTCGCCGCGACCGTCGGGGTCGGCAACATCGCCGGTGTCGCGACGGCGATCCACTTGGGCGGGCCCGGTGCACTGTTCTGGATGTGGGTTTCGGCTATCTTCGGCATGGCCGCCAAGTACTCCGAGGCCTTCATGGGGGTCCGGTTCCGCACGACCGACGCCAAAGGCGAGATGTCGGGCGGCCCGCAGTACTACCTGAAGAAGGCCATCCCGAACCGCTTCGGCAGGTTCTTGTCGCTGTTCTTCGCCGTTGCCGCGGTGATTGCGTCCTTCGGCATCGGCAATATGACCCAGTCGAACTCGGTGGCCGCCGCGATGGAGAGCACCTTCGGAGTCGAGCCGTTTATCGTCGGAATTGTGCTCGCGGTGTTTACCGCGCTGGTGCTGATCGGCGGCATCAAGTCCATCAGCAGGATCACCTCCGGCATGGTGCCGTTCATGATCATCTTCTACGTGATCGCCGGCTTGGTGGTGCTCGCCATTAACTGGCAGGGAATCCTCCCGGCCCTCGGCATGGTGTTCACCGACGCGTTCACCGGCACCGCCGCGGTCGGCGGTTTCGCCGGTTCGGCGATGGCGCAAGCGATCCAGTTCGGTGTCGCCCGGGGCATCTTCAGCAACGAGTCCGGTATGGGCTCCGCAGCGATCGTGGCCGCGGCGGCCAAGACCAAGCACCCGGTGCGCCAGGGCCTAGTTTCGATGACCCAAACCTTCATCGACACGATCATCGTGGTGTCGATGACCGGCCTGGTGATCATCACGACCGGCGTCTGGCAGGACGGCAGTACTGGCTCGGCGCTCACTTCCGAGGGCTTCAGCACCGGCCTACCCGGCCAGTGGGGTGGCAGCATCGTCGCCATCGCGCTGATCTTCTTTGCCTACTCGACCGTGCTCGGATGGGCTTACTACGGCGAACGCAACGTTGAACGCCTGATCGGTGTCAAGGGCGTGATGCCCTACCGCCTGATCTTCAGCATCGTAGTCTTCGTGGGTGCGACCGTCGAGTTGTCGACGGTCTGGACGTTCTCCGACGTCGCGAACGGTCTGATGGCGCTGCCCAACCTGGTTGGCCTGCTGATCTGCTCCGGCCTGATCGCACGTGAGACGAAGGCCTACCTGGCCGTCGATCCGACTCTCGAGAACGAGCCGGCGGTTTCCACACTGCTTGGTACGGCGTCGCTGCAGCACATGGATGAACCGCGCGACGATGAGCCGACGATGCAGCGATGATTCCGCCGGTTGTCGATCAGGAGTGAGCCCTCGGGACGACCCTGACCGGCGTGATCCGCCCACCTTCCTACGACTAGGAAGCCGGCGATCTTCGTGCGCCACCGTAATGGGCTACCGGTATTCATCTCGGTAACGTTCGTTGTCACCTGGATGGTGTGGCTGCCGCTGATACTCAATCGACAGCTCGATGCCGAGCTACCCACCCTGCCCTATCAATCCCTGTATGCCTCCTTCGGACCCTTGATCGGTGCCGTCGCGGCGTCCGCGTATACGGGCGGGCTCGCCGGAGTGCAGGCCTGGGCGTCCCGCGCGTTTTCGGTCCGATTCCGAGCCATCTGGTGGTACGCCGCCGTCGCCATGCCGGTCGCCTATCTCCTGATCGGGTATGGCGCCGCCCGGGTTGCCGACGGCCGCTGGCCGGATTGGGCAGCATTCGGGTTGACGGACAAGATTCCCAGCCTCGGAGCGCTCGGTGTCGCAGCGGTCTGGATCCTCACCTCGGGACTCGGCGAAGAATCCGGATGGCGTGGCTGGCTGCTGCCAACCCTCGCGGGGCGGACGAGCGTGCTCGGGGCGTCACTGATAGTGGCGGTGATCTGGATCACCTGGCACGTGCCCGCGTTCTTCTTCAATCCCACCTACGCGGCGATGGGCTGGGGAGCTGTCGGCTGGGTGATCGGCCTGGTTGCCGGCTCCCTCCTACTCGCGTGGATGACGCAGCAGGCGCACTGGAGCATCCTGCCCGTCCTCATCTGGCATGCCGGTTTCGACCTCCTCACGGCCGCCGACCAGTCCTCGGGCATCATCGCCGCCGCCATCAGCACCGTCGTCATCATCCAGGGCGTGTCGCTGCCGTCTTGCCCTGGCGCTCCAGCAGGAGTCGGCTGTTCGTGCCTTCAGCGGTCTAGGCCCTGTGCCGGAAGTGCGGCTGCCTGGCGGTCTGTCTGCCGGACTGCCGGTTTCGCCTGTCTGGCGGTGTCGTCCGGTGTGTCTCCCGGTGAGTGTGCGCTGCTGATCGGTGGGCGTGTGCCCTTGCTGGGCAGTTCGCTCGCCGTCCGTACAGTTCGCTCGCTGTCCGTACCACCCGCTCGCTGTCCGTACCATCCGCTCGCTGTCCGTACCATCCGAGCGTTTGGGGTGGCGGACGAACGCGCTTGGGTTGGTGGACGAACTCGCGTACCTCGCGTACCGCGCGGCGCCGTCCGCATCGCCCTCATCCACGAACGGCCCGAACGACGCAACAGGACCCAGGCAGCGGCGTACCGCGACCAGACGACGGCAATGGAACACGGCTTGAAGGAGTGCAGCCGATGCCAAGCAGCTGCGTCCTGACTGGGGTCGCGGTCAGGTGAGTGTGGCTGCGGTGTCGCGGATCCGCGCGGCGGCTTCGGCGGGTGCAACCAGGGCCGTGTCGATGCGCAGCTGTGCGGTCGTCCAGGGGACGTAGTCGCGGCTCTGCACGGCCTCCCAGTCGGGCAGCTCGAGGCCCGCGACGTCGACGACACGGGTCTGGACGCGTTCGCGATGCGTCTCGGGGTCGCTGCAGAACAGTTCGACCTCGAGCAGCCGGGTGTGCTGGGCGTCGGCGACACCGCGCCAAGCGGACCGGGTGATCTCAATGGGATTGACGCACTCGACGAGAACGTCGTTGCCCGCCGCGAGGAGGTCTGAGGCGATCGCATATCCGACGAGGTAGCCCGAATTCTGAACGCCTGCGGCCCGATCTCGCCGGAGTTGCGGAGCGCCTGCTCGATGGTGTCGACACGCAGATAGGCGTAGGCGCCGCGCTCGCGGACGAGTTCGGCCGCGACAGTGGACTTGCCCGTGGCGGGCAGGCCACCCAGGACGACGAGCAAGGGCGCGGACACACGTCCAGCTTATGCGTGACCTCGGTGGGCCGTTCCGCGCGGTCGTTGCCATACTGTGTGACTGGTCCGGCGGTCCATCGACATCGGATCAGTGGGCCGACAGGTTCAACATCCCACTCAAGATGCTGGGCGAGTTCGTCGACAACACCGAGGCGTTCGCAGCGGTGCTTACTGGCGTGGTCGCGAAGGTCGCCGCGAAGTTCTTGTCCAGAGTGCCCA
>Ga0334886_1005001_pt1 | contig 10380 bp, 10 predicted proteins | sample GraSluR1_MG_9_FD_207232 | JGI IMG/M metagenome (GOLD analysis project Ga0334886, IMG submission 207232) | Sludge microbial communities from methane-producing bioreactor in Wageningen University, Netherlands - Granular Sludge_27_06-R1 | ecosystem: Engineered > Bioreactor > Anaerobic >...
ACCTGAACAAGATTGCCAGAAAAGGGCTCGAAAACCGCTTTGAAAAGATAACTCCTGATATTGAAGACCGCCTTAAATATGAGCTAAGCATCATTGAACAGATGGGGTTTGCTGCTTACTTCCTTATTGTATGGGATTTCATAGATCACTCAAGAAATATAGGTGTACCTGTTGGGCCTGGCAGGGGTTCAGCAGCAGGAAGCCTGGTTGCATACAGTCTGGGTATAACAAATATTGACCCTCTTGAACATGGGCTCCTTTTTGAGAGATTTTTGAACCCTGAAAGAATCAGCATGCCTGATGTTGACATTGATTTTTGTATCGAAAGACGTGACGAAGTAATTGATTACGTATCAGAAAAATATGGCAGAGATCGTGTATGCCAGATTATAACCTTTGGCACACTGGCAGCAAGAGCTGCTACCAAAGGTGTTGCCCGTGTACTTGACTATCCATTTGCTGAGTCAAACAAAATTGCCGGTATGATACCACAGGCCCCGGGCATAACAATCAATGACGCACTTACAGAAGGCCAGGAACTCAAAAAAATCTATGATAAAGACGAAAGAATTCGCAACTGGATTGATCTGGCCAAATCTATCGAAGGGACAATCTTTAATTATGGTACTCACGCAGCAGGCGTCATTATTTCAAGGGATCCCCTCTCTGATATAGTTCCTATCCAGAAATCAAAAGAAGGAACCATAATTACTCAATACTCTATGACAGATTCAGAAAAGCTGGGACTCCTCAAAATGGACTTCCTCGGCCTTAGAAACCTGACCATCATTAACAATACTGTTAAAGCCATAAAACAGAACCATAGCATTGAAATAGACCCCGATAACCTGCCTCTGGATGATGCAAAAACTTACTCATTACTGTCTCATGGGGAAACAGATGGGGTCTTTCAGCTTGAATCAAGCGGAATGAAAATGCTTGTAAAAGACCTGAAACCATCCGTATTCAGTGACGTTGGTGCCCTTGTAGCACTGTTCCGGCCCGGCCCGCTTGAAACCGGTATGGTCAAAGACTTCGTCCTGAGAAAGCACGGCAAGCAAAAAATAGAATATGACCACCCCTGGCTTGAAGATATACTCAAAGATACGTATGGCACAATAGTCTATCAGGAACAGATAATGCAGATAGCCCAAAAACTCGCAGGCTATACGCTCGGTGAAGCTGATATTCTAAGGCGTGCAATGGGCAAGAAAAAAGCATCAGAAATGGATAAACAACGTGAACGTTTTCTTGACGGCGCAGCAGAAAAAGGCATCGACCCTGACATAGCCAGGGATCTTTTTGAAAAGATGGCTAAATTTGCTTCATACTGCTTTAACCGTTCACACTCAGCAGCTTATGCCTTTCTCGCCTACCAAACTGCCTACCTGAAAGCACATTACCCGGTAGAATATATGGCTGCCCTGCTTTCCAGCGTAAGAGACCGCCAGGATAAAATACAGCTTTACATAGCTGAATCACAGAAAATGGGTATCGAAGTATTGCCACCTGACGTCAACGTCTCAGGTGTCAACTTTACAGCAGACAAAGGGGCTATCAGGTTCGGGCTGGCATCAGTTAAAAACGTAGGAGTCGGCGTTGTAGAGTGCATACAGAAGGCAAGAGAAGAGTCAAAATTTGAATCATTCTACGATTTCTGTATGAGGGTTGACCCATCATGCCTTAACAGCAGAACTATCGAAAGCCTGATAAAATGCGGGGCCTTTTCTACAATTGAAAAAAGCCGCAAGCAACTACTTGAAAATGTAGACGATATTAAAAAAGCAGCTGAAAGAGAAAAGTCCAGAATAGCAAGCGGACAGATAAGCCTGTTTAACCTCTTTGATGATTCAGAACCTGATAGCGAACTAAACAAAACATATCAGCTTTCAGGCGATGATACAGAGTTTTCAGACCTTGAGATTCAGACTTTTGAGAAAGAATTACTGGGTTTTTACGTCACCTCTCATCCATTATCCAGTATTAAAAACTATTTACCTATCATTACTACCAACAAAATATCAGAACTAAATGAAGTTAAAGATGAAAGCTATGTCGCTATTGCAGGTCTTGTAGCAAGTATGCGGCAGGTCTTAACCAAAAACAATAAGCTCATGAAAATAGGTATACTTGAAGACCTGACAGGTACAGTAGATATAGTAGCTTACAGCGAAACTATCGAGAAACTCGGCGAACTGCTTGAAGAAGACGCCCGTATAATCGTTAAAGGAAAGGTAAAGCATAGAGGCGACGAAGAGATAAACATAAGCATCATTATTGATGAGGCAAAAGACATAAAAGAAGCCCGCCTTTTAAATATTGAGTTCTCTGAAAATGCTGTCTTTGAAGATATATGCGCACTGCGAGACATTATTGTCTCTAACAAAGGCTCTGACCCTGTTTTAATAAAGGTGCAAAACAATGGTAATCCGTTAAAAATGATTACTGACAGCCGATTCTGGGTTAATGCTTCTGAAGAGCTCGCCGGTGTAATCAAAGGTCGACTGGGCGATAAATTCAAAGCATCCTGTGAGCTCATCAGCAAAAACTAGATATCACTTAATACAACACTTTAGAGCTTTGCAAAGCCTGTCATAACAACATACCGGCTAAAAAAACCGGTCTACACCACATGGTCAATAAGATTTGTAATCCACTGATTGATGTAAGTTTCAGCAAAAAAAGTCAAAATAATAAATACAAGGGATCGTGATCAGGGGAACCAAACGTTTATCGTCAGGAGGAGTGGATGATTAGCAATACAAGCAATGGACGCAACATTCAAAAGGTTAAAGTGGCTAGAATTGACAGCATTTTCCTTATTCACAATAATGGAAACCCTTATAGCAAAAAGATTATCAAAGATTATATTTATTCACCAGAGGCAAAAATTATCGCTTAAGGATGCAAACATAAAAGCAGTAAAGATGATACGGGGGAGGTTAAAGCGGACATTAATAGTCTGCTTTTATTTTTAGGAAATAATCGCAGGTAAAACTCCGGTTTAAAATAAAAAGCACCGGAGAAAACAGATTTTTCTCTTCAGGGATAAAGGTTATAATAGTAAAAGTAAAATTGAACACCCGCAAGAGAAAGGCACAAAACCCTGCTAACATGGATTAAAAACATCCTCAACATCATTTCACTCAGAAAGCGAACTTATTTCACTTTCTCAAGACCTATAAAACACCTTAAAAACGAGGATAAAACTAACCTCTTTAAAGATAAAAAAACTATAGAAGAAGCAAATCAGCTAATAAAAACCTACCATATTGAAGCACTTAAAGACAATTCAACCATTACACACTATCAAGAAAACCTCTACACACTCAAACTTCTGGAAGACACTTTTCAAAAAGCAAGCCTGAAAATTAATAAAGATACTCCCAAAATACTCGATATAGGCAGCAAAAACTTTTCTTATGCACCAGCACTGCATCATTTCTTTACATACTATAAAACCAGCTACCCCAGAAAGATTATCCTCGATGGAATAGAAGTTGATCCACACCGAATGATGGCTGATTTCCATTCACGCTACGATTACGCTAATTACTATATTCATAATCTGCCTGATACACGCTACATAAAAGGTGACTTTATGAAATTTAAAGAACAGCCCTGTGACATTATTACCTGGTTCTTGCCCTTCCTCACTGAAAAACCCCTGCTAAAATGGGGGCTGCCACTGTCATATCTGGCTCCTGAGGCTATGCTAAAACATGCATATAAATTACTCAATTCACAGGGTATAATATTACTGGTCAATCAAACTGAAGAAGAAAAAGCCAAACAGCTTAAACTACTTGAACAACTGGAAATTGAATCAATTGAAGTGAGCAATTCTTACACAAATCATTTCTCTCCATTTGTTTATAAGCGTTATATAACCGTTGTGATAAAAGGCTAACCGGAAAATGCTTAATCAGCAAATAGATGAATACCTTAAAAAACTAGAAGCTAATAACGACGATCTTGATACACACTATGCCCTTGCCATGCTGTATCTTGATAACAAATTTTATGATCTGGCACTGGAAGAATTCAATCAGGTCATACGAATAGACCCTGACCACCTTGAAGCCTACAAGCATACCAGCCGTTTATATTATCTCAAAGGCGACTATGATATATCCCTCGAAGAACTCAAAGAAGCCATCTACCTTGACCCGGGAGACACAAACCTTTACTGGTTTTTCAGCAATATTTACATTGAAAAACAGCTAACTTTCTTTGCCCTTGAAGCACTGATTAAAGATCTGGAAGTCAATTTCGATAAATCAAATGTACATCTTGTAATCGGCGAAACCTATTACGACAAAGGGCTTTATTCACAGGCAATAACAGAATTTCAGGAAGGCCTGAGACTGGAACCTGCAAATTTTAACGGACACATCAGGCTGGGAACCATCTATCTGGTAGAAAAAAACTTTAAATATGCTATAGAAGAATTTGAAATCGCACTAAAACTAAACCCAGGAGAAATAACACTATATATTGTTATAGGCTACATTTTTTATATGCTAAACAGCTATGATAATGCTATAGAAACACTTAAAAATGCTCTTAAATACAGCACCCACAGTAATTATGCAAAAATATGGATCGCTAACAGCTACTTTCAAATTAATAATCACGATAAAGCAATCGAATACTATGAAAATGTGCTGGAAATACCCGTCAACAAGGCATTTATTTACGCTCGTATAGCTCAAATATACAACTTAAAGGGAGATAACGACAAAACATACAGGTATTTACAAAAAGCAACCGAAGAAGATAAAGAATTTCTGGATAAAAGCCGACTAAAAAAAATCTATAACATACTGGCATCAACTTAAAAGCCGTTTTCACCATGTTAAACCACAAACTCAAGCTGAAAAACCCGGGCTATTCACAATCTGAAATCTTCCATTGCTTAGTTACCCTGATCCCGCTACACTTATAAGCACGCATTATGTTATTTTGCTTTAATTTTAGAGGTAAAAAATAAACTTTTATGAATCTATTAGGTTTAAGCCCATCAGAATTATTCTTTATTAGCGGTATCATTATAACAGCCGGTATATGGTTCTATTTTTTCAAGACCAGAAAAAGGCAAAGCCTGCTTTTAAGTCTAATTCTGCTTATGATATTCTTCTTAACCAGACTCGGATTAACTCTCACACCTGAAATATCACCTTCATTATATCTTTACCTTCATATAGGATCCCTGCTGATACTCGCTTTAGCCCTTTTAAGGCTGTTCCTTAAAGTATTCATAGAAGACTTCCTTGAACGCAGCCAGAACGTCTGTGTACCTAAAATACTACAGGATCTATTACAGCTTGGCGCATTTCTGGTAGTAGCTATAATTATATTAAAAGAATACTTCAAACTTGATACATCTATTCTGGTAACATCCAGCGTCATATCTATTGTCATCGGCCTAGCCCTGCAAGATACACTGGGTAATTTCTTTGCTGGACTGGCAATACAAATGCAACGACCCTTTGAAGAGGGTGACTGGGTATCTTTTAACAATAGAGTAGGCCAGATAAGGAGCATTGACTGGCGTGCTACACGTATCGAAACAGCCGATGCAGATTATTTAATCGTTCCTAATAGTGAAATTGCCAAGGCTTCTTTCATTAACTACTCTGCACCAACTCGAAAACATCGTATTGTTATACCCATGGGGGTTAGTTATCAAGCCCCACCTAACTTTGTAAAACAGGTCATTATGGATATAATAGAAAATGAACCACTGGTTTTAAAAAAACCAGAACCCACTATCATTCTGGTAAACTATAATGACTTTTCAATTGACTATGAAATACGTATCTATATCGATAATTTCGATATGTATAAGCTTATTATCGATAGTATCTATACAAAAATATGGTACCAGTTTAAACGCTACGATATCTCTATACCATTCCCCATCCGTGACGTGTATTTACACGAAGTAAAACAAAAAGACCACAAAGAAATCGAAACTGAAGAAATTCAAGCAGCAATAAAACTGCTTAAAAACGTCGATTTCCTAAAACCTCTTTCTGAAAATGAACTTGAAACACTGGCTAAAGGAGCAAAAGTTTTATACTATACAACTGGTGAGCGCATTATAAAACAGGGTACTCCCGGAAATACCTTCTATATAGTTAGAAAAGGTGAAGTAAATATCGTAAAAAATGGAGAAACAATCAAAACTCTCAGCGCCACCAATTTCTTTGGTGAACTCTCTCTTCTAGTCGGCTCGGATAGAACCGCATCAGTTATTGCTCAAAACGACTGCCAGCTCATTAGTATTAGTGCCAATAATTTCAAAGAAATAATAATGAAAAATCCTACCATAACTGAAGAAATAAGCACTATTATCACCAGCAGACAACTAGAGCTCGACGCAACTGAAAGAGATGCAGAAGAAGAACTCGTTGCTGTAGGAGGACAGGAAAAATCATTCAGATTCTTAAGAAAAATGAAAAAATTCTTTGGACTTTAAAACCAGGAGATTAAAATATGAAAAAAACAAATACATATGTATTACTAGCGTCCATTGCTATATGCCTGATGTGCCTGATCAAACCTGATACCTTCGCACAAATAAACACTGCACGCATGGATTCTCTAAATATTGAGCTCAATAACGCAACTTTTAAGAAATTTAACACCGGAAAACTCAGCATTAACCTGATCAATACCAACTTTATTACTGGTGAAATAAGCCGGCTAATCGTTACAGTCATAGATATAAATACTAAAGATCTCTATTTGAACCGACTGGGATTCACACTAAATAATGTAAACTTCACCCCTGAAAGACTTATAAAAGATCAGGAACTAATACTCAAAAACCCGGTCAGAGCAAAAGCTTATATACAGATAACTGAAACCGGCATCAACCAGACTCTAAACCAGCCCAAAGTTCTGGAAAAACTCTCTAACGTCACCCGGACAAAAATTAAAAAACTTGGCATAGAACTCAGTGGAGGACTTATAAGCTTTCAAGAACCAGAAGCCAGAATACTCGAAAATAACCGCATAGAAATAGCTATGAAAGCAACCCTTTCAAACCTTGTCGGCTTCCCGGTAAAATACAGTGCCATACTTACTCTGGTTGATTCAAAACTCGCTCTGGTTAACCCCAGGCTCAATGCCTCTGGTGTTACCCTGCCAGGAGAAGTTACACAAATATTAAACAACAAACTCAGTGAGCTTTTAGATGTAGACAAAAGACTTAAAGACGATGCACAGGTCAATATTACTGATGTTAAAGTTATTCCAGGCCAGTATGTTCTCATTAACGGCGACGCCATAATACATAAGCTTCGCTACAGCAAGAAAAACAGGGACAAATAAATGCTTATTGAAATAGCCGTAAAACTACTAGTTCCAGTTGTTCTCGGTTTTTTTCTCGGGCTCTATCTTGATAAACTGATATCAACAACTCCTCTTCTTGCAATCATTATGGCTTTTTTAGGAATGTTTGCCGGTTTTTACCTTGTTTACAGGCAATATAGCAAAATTAAACTTTAGCCACATAAGAAAAACTGGCTATAAACCAGCAGGAAGAGTAAAGAAAAACTTACTTCCCCGGCCAGACTCGCTTTTAGCCCATATCTTACCGTTATGAGCCTGAATTATTTGTTTTGAAAGATAAAGACCAAGACCTGTACCTGAAGATATATTCTCTGAAGTGCCCTGTGAAAAACGTTTAAATAGATTATTGATATCCTCTTCCGGTATGCCACGCCCGTTATCCTCAACTTCTACAAGTATTTCAGTTTGTTTCAGTGATAATTTAACATTTATTGCTCCCTTTTCTTCAGTATATTCAATAGCATTGCCAATAAGATTAGTTAATACACGCCATATTTCCCTTCTATCAGCTTTTACAAGTGGTATTACCTCGGGCAGATTTGCCTTCAACATAATATTTTTTGTTTCTGCAAGGGCTGAAAGCTCAAATACACAGTCTTCAATAAGACAGACAATATCAAAGTTCTCCAGGCTCAGAACTTTAGCCCCTGCTTCATAGCGATAAACCTCCAGCAGGTTTTTAACCATGGCAAGTAACTCTCTATTACTCACCAGCATAGCCTGCAATACTTCTGTTTGTTTATCATTTAAAGTCCCAAAAGAACCTGCCGTAAGAAGCTCAAGAGTTCTTAACTCTGCAAGCAAAGGCGTTCTAAGATCATGTGTAAGTGTAGCAATAAAATCTTCTCTGATTCTCTGTGTTTCATACTGATCAGTGATATCCATGACCATCACCAGAAGAGTGTCATCAGGATTATTTTTTGCCTGAAAACGATACTGTCTTTTATGACCAGAAATTGTACTCCACTGAATATTTGATACCTCAAGGTTTGAAGCATCAGAAAGTCTCAATGCCGGACAGTTATTGCAGGGCAACTCTCTTGCAAAAAGGGCATTATAACACTTATGTGTTGGTTTGCTAATCTCTATCCCACCAAACCACTGCTCTATTTCAGTATTCACCCAGAGCAAGTTCATATCGCTATCTATCAGATATATACCTGTACCCAGGTTTGCCAGTATTTCAGAAGGATTATATTCTCTCATTTTCATCACACTTATCGCCAGTTAAGTTTATAAAGACTGATCTAAATAACCCGGAGAATTATCTTTAACTGCCTGGTAAGCATTTAAAGCCTTTTGACCTCTGGCAAGTTCTGATTTCAACCTCTTTAACTCTATTTTATCTTCCTTAATTTGTTTAAAATTGGCATCATCAATTATGTTAATCTCTTTTATTAGCTCTATAATAGATTTTTTCAGAGTTTGATCCATATCTTTATTTTTATTTACAAAGGCATTAGTTTCTTGAATAAGATCCTCTCGTTTTGATGCCAGCAGATTAACCTGCTCCCACTGTTTATTTTCAATGGCAGCTTTAATCTTATGACTATATTCAAGGATCATTTTATATGTATCAAGAATATTTTCTGACATTAAGCAGATACTGAAACTGACTCACCATCCGGATAATCTTCATCCATCGAAGCGTCTTGCTCTCTAGCAGCTATTTTTATAGCTTCTTCCCAGGTACCTTTAAGACTTCTCAGGTGTTCCAGCACTTCATCGATGGCTTCAAGATCCTTTTTAATATTAGCCTGAACCAGTCTGTAATGTAAATATTCATAGAGATTAAATAAATTCTTGGCCATATCGCCGCCAAGATCCATATCAAGACTGGACATAAATTCTGTCAGAATGCGCTGTGCCTTAACGATATTGACGTGAGACTGCTCAATGTTCTTATTCTGGATATGTACTTTGGCCTGGTTCAGAAACCTGATAGCTCCATCATAAAGCATTATAAGGATCTGCTCGGGGCTAGCAGTTTGAACCTGGGCTTTTTTATACTGATTCAGATAAGGATTCATAAAATTCTTTTTACCCCACGGTGATTGTTATTCCTTACACTCTGGATGTGTAAAGAAATATTAACTTCTCTTACTTTATCGTCATCTCGCAAATAAACTTTAGCAATAAATCGAATATTTGATCAAATATCATCCATTTAGATGAGATTCTGGTTAAATTTCACTATCGAAGAATAATCCAGAAGTATATTTCAGTTCTGTTATAAGTTCTATAAGGTCCTGCGGAGGTATAGTCTGTATAATTCTGCCTGTATCAATGTCTACCAGTTCTACCAGCTCGGTATATTTATTAAATCTAATCGTATAGCTAATAGATTTATCTATTTTTTCTGGCAGCACTGCAGGAGAATGAGATTGTGTTTTTTCTTGCAGCTCTTCACTAAGCTCATATTCAGGATATTCCTGCTCTTCACGTTCTTGCTGATCTTTTTTTTCTTTGTCTTCATCTTTGAGGGGCTTAATACGTTCGTTTTCTTCCACACGTGAATCAAAAGCCCCCAGCTTAGCGGCTTCTGTCTTCTGGGTTTCAGGTATCAATCTACCTGCAGGGTTAACACCTTCTAATGGCATACGTTACTCATCTTTAGGGTTACTATACTTATTATAAATGTCATTATCAGAAAATAACAGGGTAAAAAGGGCACTCAGTAGAATTTTTACATTAGAGAAAAGGATGTGAAAAAACTATTTTGAGAAAAAAAAACCGGTATTAAAACCGGCTATACAACCACCATCATTTCAAATCTATGGATTAACATTTTTCATCGTTGCAGAGAGCCAATCAGGCTCAGTGTCATGTTTGCCTGCATTGAATTGACCTGTGCCAGCAGCTGAATATCAAACTGCTGTATCATCTGATACCGCACAAGTCGAGACGTTTCTGCCGCTATATCTGTATCACGTATACGTGAGTTTGCCGCAGATACGTTCATAGAACTTACACTGAGATTACTGATAACGCTATCCAGCCTGTTTTGATAAGCCCCTA
>Ga0334886_1005006_pt1 | contig 10372 bp, 8 predicted proteins | sample GraSluR1_MG_9_FD_207232 | JGI IMG/M metagenome (GOLD analysis project Ga0334886, IMG submission 207232) | Sludge microbial communities from methane-producing bioreactor in Wageningen University, Netherlands - Granular Sludge_27_06-R1 | ecosystem: Engineered > Bioreactor > Anaerobic > Unclassified...
TGTACAGCTCCCGGGACGGGTCTTCCCCCTCATTCAGCTCCATTTACCTGTGCAACTGCCTGGTGAAGAGGGAGGTGTGGGAACGGGTCGGGGGTTTCAACGAGGTGGCGGACTGGAGGGTGGATGACACCGAGTTCTTCTTCATAGCTTCACGCCTGGGCTTTCGCCCTCTTTTCCGACGCGGTTTTGCGGTAAGGCACCTTCGCAGAGGCTATTTCAACGGATTTCTGAAGCACCAGTTCAAGGCCAGGTTCGCCACCGGCATGAACACGGTGCTCTTCCCGGAAATATTCCTTCGCATTCCCGGTGTACTGATCATGACAGCCGGGCTTGGTCTTCTGCCGGTCATCCTGGCTATACCCCGGGTTCTTCACGCCGCGGTGCTCCTGTACGCACTGGCTCTGGTTCTGGACCCGCTGTACAGAGTCTGGAGGCACGGAGTTCCAGCGCTGTTTCTGCCCCCGGCCCACATGGTCCACCACGCCGTGATAGGTTCGGCTTTCATCCTTGGCCTGCTTGGCGCCATCTTCACCCGAAGCCGGTACCGCCCGGTGCTGGACCATCAGCGGGAAAGGTACCGGGTTCTTTCATGAATGGAAAACCTTACGGTTTCCCCCGAATGGTTTTCCGCAGCCTCTCCTCGAAAACCCCGCCCTATCTCATCTTTTTCGTAACTTCAAGGTGCGACGCCCGGTGCGTTACCTGCTTCAACTGGAGGAACCTCAACACGAAAGACGCCGACGAGGAACTCTCCCTCGGGGAAATCGAGAAAATAGCGGATTCCTGCAGGAGAAGCGTTTTCCTCTCCCTTTCCGGCGGCGAGCCCTTTCTGAGGAGGGACATAGCGGGAATCTGCGCCGCCTTCCACAAAAGGGCTGGAACCATGATGATCAACATTCCCACCAACGGTCTGCGACCCGGCTCGATTCGTGACCACACCGCGGCGATTCTGGAAGACTGCCCGAGGATAACCCTTCAGGTGGAGCTTTCCATTGATGGCATCGGAGATACCCACGACACCATACGGGGGGTTCCCGGCAACTTCGGCAGGGTCATGGAAACCTTCGGCAAACTCCGGAGCCTTCAGGAGACTCAGCCCAGACTGAGGCTGAAGGTCTGTTCGGTGCTCAACGAGTGGAACAGGCACCAGATGCCTGAACTCATGGCCTTCGTTGCGGAGAACATGCCGGTGGACGACCATTCGGTGGTTCCTGTACACGGCGACCCCCGGGACGAGGCGGTGAGGGGCGGCTCTTTGAACGACTTCCGGGAAATCGCTGCGCTGGCGGATTCCATGAGACACGGAAACCGCGCCGGACTCCGGGCACTGGTGTTCCGGGAAGTGCAGGCCATGGCCCGGGAGAGCATTCTGCGCACCCTTGAGGGAGATGGCGGCGCCTTCCGGTGTCCCGGGGGAACAAAGCTGGCGGTGATCGGGGAAACCGGCCTGGTTCACCGGTGTGAAACCATGATGGACGCCCCCCTGGGAAACCTTCGGGAGGAGGGATACGACCTCGGCAGGATTCTTCGAAGGAACCGGGGGAAGACCTCCTGCTCCTGCGGCTGGTCATGCGCCCACCTGGCCTCGGTTCTTTTCACCCACCGGGGAAGAGCCCGGCTGGCCCTGAGGGTGCTTGGAAAGAAGGCGAAACAAGATGGCGCGTCCAGCGGAAAGCCCTGAAAAATGAGGGTTCTCCATGTGATCAACAATCTGAGATACGGCGGGGCCGAGATCCTGCTTCGGGATTCCCTGCCCCTGTTGAAAAGGAAATGCGGCGCCGTTTCGCTGCTGGTCCTGTCCGGGGCGGATTCGCCCTTCGAGGAGGAACTCCGGAACAGCGGTGTAGATGTGCTTCATACAGGGGTTTCCCGGGTCAGGTCACCAGGGCAGATCATGGGTATCCGGAGGGTTGTGAGGGCAGCAAAGCCGGACATCGTTCATGTTCATCTTTTTCCCGCGCTGTACTGGACCGCCCTGGCCCGACCCCGGGCAAAACTGGTCTACACCGAACACAACACCTGGAACTGGAGAAGGGAAAAGCGGTATCTGAGGTGCTTCGAAGCCCTGGTTTACCGGCGCTACAAACGGGTTCTCTGCATCAGCGGGGGAACCCGGAACGCGCTGTTGAAATGGTTGCCGTCCCTGTCCTCAAAGGCGGTTGTGGTTCCCAACGGCATAGACCTGGAAAGGTTCGAAAGGGCGGTGCCCCTGTCCAGGCAGAGCATCCTGCCTTCCCTGAAAGAGGGTGACAGGGTTCTGGTGATGGCGGCTTCCTTCACCGGAAAAAAAGACCATTCCACAGCAATACGGGCCCTCTCCATGCTCCCGGAGAACTTCTTCCTCATTCTTTGCGGCGAAGGCCCGACCAGGCACAGCATGTCCGTTCTGGCGCAGGAGCTGGGCCTTCACAAAAGGGTGGGCTTTCCCGGAAACCGCCCAGACATTCCCGCTCTTTTCAAGGCATGCGATTACGCCGTTCAGTCCTCACACTGGGAGGGGTTCGGCCTTACGGCGGCGGAGGCGATGGCCTCCGGCCTGCCGGTTATAGCCTCCCGGGTGGAGGGACTGTCGGAAACAGTGGGCGCAGGCGGCGTTCTGTTCGAACCGGGAAACCCCTCGGCCCTGGCGGCGGCGGTGATGGAACTCGAGAATGATCCGGTTCTGAGGGAGAGCCTGATCGAAAATGCAAGGCGAAGATCCGGGGATTTCGACATACGGAAGATGGTGGAAAGACAGCTTGAGATCTACCGAAGCATACTTCGGGAACAGGCGGTCAACGCTTTCCCGCAACCCGGGTGAAAGCCTTCTCCGCGGCTATGAACACCACCGCCAGAACCGGCAGCAGCGGAAGAAAGCGGATGTCTATCAGAATCAGCCCCGCAAACCCCCCAAGCAGCGCTCCGAACAGCTCAATGGCCGCCAGGTTTTCGCCCGAAACATTCAGAACCAGTTCCTCCAGCTCATCCAGGTCAAGCTGATCCACTTTTCCCTGAACAATTCCCTGAACATCTATTTCCGAAGCGGCCTTCCTGGCGAACTCCCTTGCGGTACGCCTGAATCCCGGAGACAGTATCCTCTCCCTGGCCATGGCCGCCAGGCTGTCCACCTGAACATCGATCTGGCTCGATACCCAGTTCCAGAGGTCATCGGAGAGCAGCATGGAGCGGACCTTCTTCACTCCCAGATCCACACCCTCGTTTCGAAGCCAGTCCGAAACCCTGCTCCTCAGTTCATCCAGCTTCTTCTGAAACCATGATCTGACCCCGGGGGAGTCGAGCCATTCCTGTATCTCCGGCGTGTTCTCGTCCAGAAAGGCAAGAATGTCGTCAAAGAACCGGGGGGATCGCACCCGGCGCCGGATCTCCCTGCGTATCATCTCCTCGTTCACCCTGAGCACCTTCTTGCCGATTCCGAGGATGAGCTTCTCCACCATCTTCCTCGAACCGATGTAATCGTCCAGGGAGCTGTTGACGAAGGCGGCGATCTCGGTGTCGTGCCGGTCCGCCAGGTTGATCACCGCACGCACGACGCCCTCTCGTGTATCCGGGTTCTCAAGCTCCCTTTGAACACCTTCCCTGAATGCAGGCCAGATCTTTCCCGCGGCGGTCTTCTCGTGAATCAACTCGGTGAGAAACTCCTGTATTCGCAGAATCAGAGATTCAGAGTGCTGTTCGACCATGTTCTCCAGGAGTTTCTGTATGTATCCGGCGGTGGCGGCCCTGAAGGACTGCCGGGTGGACAGCTTGTGAATCCAGTCCACCGCCAGGTGCGCGCCCTTCTCCAGTGTATTGTTCTGATCAAGGTAGGCCAGCACGGAATCGGTGTCCAGAAGCCTCTGTGCCACAGCCTCCCCGATGGCCCGGGCAAGATCGGCCCTCTTGGCGGGAATCAGGCCCTGTCGGCCGAAAGCCGTTTTTTTATGAGGTTTGAAGAGCATGCGAATGGCGAAATGGTTGGTCCAAAGGCCCACGGTTCCCGACAGGGCTATCTTGAACACCCAGTCGAAAGCCTGCGTAGCAGGAAAGAGGTAACCGAGAACACCCGAAACACCGGTAACAACCGGAAGGGCTGGAATCGCAACCCTTCTCACGCCGTTGATGCCGGAATAAACCGAACCCACTGGTGCTCCCCCCGGTTGAAAAGCAATATACACGAACCCCGGGGCCGGGCAGTCTCAGTTGCCCAGCCGAAGCCTCAGATAGTAGTCCAGGTCTACATTTTCCCAGCTTTCCACAGCTGGTGTTCTTGTGTAGTCCAGGTTGAGGCCCAGAAGCAGGGAAAGCGGTCCGGGCAGATCGAAGTCCAGCTCCGCGGTGCCGTAGGCCATGGCGTGCCTGGTGTCCCTGGGGGGAAGATAAACGCTTCCCGCCAGCCAGAGATGGGGAAGGTACTGCCTGGGGCGGCGCATCCACACCCCGAAGGAAGCGTAGGAGGTAACCCTGTCGGTTCTTTCGTCTCCCACGGACCACCGGGTGTTCACCAGCCCCACGCCCACCTCCGGGGCAAACCAGATCCAATCCGCCGGCCAGCTCTTCCACCCCGCGGCGAGGTAGGAACTCAGCTGCCATGGCCGCACCGTCAGGGGCTGCCTGTCCCAGCTTGAGCTTAGCCCTGCAAACAGCCTTTCGCTGAAGAAGTGCTCAACCGCCAGGGACGCGAAGGCGGACTCCCTCTCCCTTCGGCTGTTCTTCTCCTCAAGCCGCGTGCTTCCCCGGAGCTTCACCGAACTTCCCCTTACATAGTTGAGTCCGACCATCGCGCCGCCGCTGATGACGCTCTCCTCTGTGTTGCCCCGGGAGAAGGACAGGTCGGTCCAGAGGTTCCAGCTCAGAGGGCTGTAACGCTCAGTGTGCCATCTCCTGTCATACTCGCCGCTGGTGATGTAGAGAATCCGTGATTCCGCATAGCTGTAGCCGGGCATGATCCTCAGGGCGTCGAGGTATCTTTGGGCCGCCTTGTCCGGGTTGCCCCGACGCTCCTCGATGAGGCCCAGATAACAGATGGCAAAAACCGAGGAGGGGTCGCGGTCGAGGGCTGCCATCAACGCCGCTTCGGCATCCCTCAATCTGCCTTCAAAAAGCCTCGCCTCGCCCAGTTCCGCAAGCACAACGGAGGTTGAGTCGATTCCAAGGGCCATGCTGAGCCGGTTGCCGGCTCCGGCGTAGTCACCCGTCCGGTAAAAGTACCCCGCTATCTCACGATGCACGGATGCGTCGTCGCCGGCGGTATTGGCCGCCATTTCATAGCATTCCTGGGCTTTTTGAGGCATTTCAAGGCTTTCGAACAGCTCGCCAAGTTCGATCCAGTCCCACGGGCTGTCGCCGGTTTCGATCATGGCCCGATCCGCAGCAATCGCCGCGTAATCGGGATAACCGAATCCCAGGGCGGTCCAGCCGTAGGAGATGTACGCCCAGCCTCCGGGCAGAAGAAGGGCTATGGAATCGGCTTCGGCTCTGGAGCCCTGCGCTTCCAGGTTGAACACCATTTCCACAAGCCCCACTTCCGGGTCGGCGGTGGAAAGGTCGAGATACCTTTCAAGGCTTTCCATTGAACTGGTGTAATCGGAGTTGGACTTGTACAGCCAGACCAGATTCAGAAGACCGAAACCGTAATCGGGGTTGGCTTCAACGGCCCTGGTGAAGAACTCTTCCGCCCCGGCGGTATTGCCCAGATTCAGATGGATGCTTCCCATCTCGCCAAGAACCCAGGGGTCTTCCCCCAGATGAACCAGGGCCCTGGCGAGCCATTCCAGGGCGGCGGAGTCATCCCCAGCTTCCCTGAAAAGACTGCCCCTGCGCTGCCAGCCGTAGGAATAGGCGCTGTCCAGCGCCACTCCCATTTCGTACGAGACCGCCGCCTCGGAGAATTTTCCCAACGACTCCTGAACCCAGCCCAGTTCCCCCCATGTCCAACTGGAGGGGGAGTACAAAAGGCTTCTGCTCAGCGCGTTTTCAGCCTTGTCAAGCTCGCCGGTGTTTTCGTACGCAAGGCCGAGGTCAAGCCAGGCTGAGCCGAGGGTGCTGTCGGCCCCAACCGCGTTTTCCAGAAGAACGACACTTTCAAAGGGATCGTCGCTGAGCAAGGCGAGCCGGTGGTAAAACCAGGCGTGGGAAGCGTTCAGCTCGACACCCTCCCTGTAGTATTCGACGGCAAGCTCCGTTCTTCCAAGCCGCTCCATGATGAACCCAAGCTGTCCCAGAGCCCAGTAGTCTTCGGGATTCGTCTCAAGAATTCTCCGGTGAGTCTTTACCGCGTGACCCTGGCGCCCCACATCCTCATACAGCGCCGCGAGCCTTCGAAGGGTGTGAACCCGGGAGGGGTTGACTGCGAGAACCCTCTCATAGACCGCCAGAGCCGAGTCGGACATTCCAAGGGATTCAAGAACAGCCGCCTTCTCCTCCAGAAGGCTGATGCCCAGGGGATGAAGGGCTATTCCCCGATCCAGTATGCCGACGGCTTCCAGGGGTCTGCCCATATCTTCAAGAGCCCAGGCCGCGGTAAGACTGGCGGAGACGAAGCCGGGGTCAGCCTGCAGGGCGGCGGAAGCCAGGCGGTAGGCCTCATCCGGGTTGGAGTCGAGAAGGTTCAGATAGGCGAAGGCCTCAAGAAGCACAGGATCGTCAACCGGCGCCAGGGTCAGGGCGTGCTGAAAAGCCGCCGCGGCCCTGAGGAGATCAAGGTCGGTGAGAACAACTCCCAGAACGGTCCAGTATCGGAAATCGGAGGAGTCCGCCACAAGAGAATCGCAGTCAACGAATTCGCCGGCGTAATGCATTGAAAGGGCCAGCGCCGGCTCCCGGCCACCGATGGAATCTGGAAGCGAGCGAACATGTTCCAGCGCGTCCTTCTGATTTGCCAGGCGGAAATCCTCGTACCATCCCTCGGGCCACAGCGCGCACAGCAAAACGAGTAGAAAAGACAAGAATCACACCCCCGGGTTTGTCAGGAACCATACGGTTCCAAAGAGTCCCACCGCCCAGCAGTACCAGCAGAATTTGTGAAGAGACCCTGTCTTGACGAAGCGAAGCAGAAGCCTGAGCGCGCCGTAGCCCACAAGGGCCGATACCGTGAAGCCGGCGGCAAGAACACCAATTGGAGTATTCCATTCCGCCTTCGGCAGTTCCAGCACCGCCGCCCCGAGGATGGCCGGTACGGAGAGAATGAATGAGAACCTTGCGGCTTCGCTTCGGTTCACGCCCATGAAAAGCCCGCCCGAAATGGTGAGGCCCGACCGGGAAACCCCGGGCAGAACCGCCGCAGCCTGGAACAACCCGATGATGAACCCCGACTTCACTCCGGGTTTCCCGTCCCCCTTGGCGGTATGTCTGGTGAGAAAGAGCACTGTGCCCGTGAAGACCAGCAGAAGGCTTACGATCAGGGGCATTCGAAAGACTCCCTCGACCCAGCGGGAGAAGCACAAGCCGAAAATCCCCGCGGGGACCGAGGCGACTGTCAGGGCCACAGCGGTGGTGATGCTTTCCCGATTGCCCCTGAAAACCCCGGCGACAATACTGAACAGGTCCTTTCCGTAAACCATCAGCACCGCCACAAGGGTTCCGAGGTGGAGCATCACCTCAAACCCAAGGGTACCGTGGGGAACTTCAATGAATGATGAAGCCAGGGCCAGATGCCCGGAGCTGGAAACGGGAAGAAACTCGGTAAGCCCCTGTATCACAGCGAGTAATACACTTTCGAGATATGTCATGACTCTACGAACTCCCTGTGAAGAGCCCTGAGTGCGGTATCCCTCTGTTCCAGGGCCACCAGGGCGCTGATTGTGGCATGGGAGTCAACGGACTGAAGCATTTCCACTCCGGCGCGACCCAGAGCCGAGCTGAATCTTGCCATAACACCCCTCATGCCGTGCATGCCCGCGCCCACGATGGACACTTTTGAGCAGGGGGCCAGGCTTTGGCAGGACAACCCCTGTTCCGTCAGAATACGCGAAACATTATCCTTCTCTTCCACAGGCACGGTGAAAACCACCGTTCCTCCAAACACGCTGAACATGTCCATGGAGACTCCGGCGGCGGCCACAAGGCCGAAAACCCCGGCATGAAAGCCGCAGAATGGCCCGGTTCCGCCGGTAACGGTGATTCTCGCAACCGAAGGCCCGGAAGCCACCCCGACAATGTAGTTCTCGCAGTTCTCCAGAGCCGGCTCCACGCTGGTGACCACATCTCCCCGGGCAAAGGAACGGACCCTGATCGGTATGCCCGACGCGATGGAGGCCTCGGCGGCCCTGGGATTCACTATCTTCGCCCCCTGCCATGCCATTTGCCGCAGATCCTCGGCGCATATCCGATCCAGCTTCCTTGCCCCGGGAACTTTTTCCGGATCGCCGGTAAACACAGAATCAACCGTTTTATAGAACACAACCTGGTCCGCCTTCAATGCCGCGGCGAGAAGAACGGCTGTGGTGTCGCTGCCCCCCCTGCCCAGGGTGGTCACGCAGCCATGGGGAGAAAACCCCTGAAAACCCGCAATCACCGCCACGGCGCCCCGGGCCAGCACCCGGTTGACAGCGGATACATCCACGCTGAGAACCCTGGCGTCTCCCGGTGAATCATCGGTGGTTATCCCCGCCTCCCAGCCGGTGAGGGCTTCCGCCTCGATACCGTTCCGGCGCAGCAGCGAAGCGGTTACCACGGCGCTGATGATCTCTCCGCACGCCATGAGCCTGTCCCTTTCTGCCGGGGACGCCTCATCGGCGAGAAGGTCAAGAAGAGTGTCGGTGGCGTAGGGGTCGCCGCTGCGCCCCATGGCTGAAACCACCACCACAAGTTGATCGCACTCCGAAAGCAGTGTTCCGCAGTGTTCAGCGGTTCTTCGCCGGGACTCCCGGTCCGCGAGGCATGTTCCGCCGAACTTGGCCACAAGCAGTTTCTTCAACAAGATTCGCAAACTCCTCACAGGTTTTTTCCCATGTATGAAAGCCTTCCGCCCTGGCCCGGGCGGCGATGCCCATCGAATCCCTCAAATCCCGGTTTTCAAGCAGCAGTGACAGGCGCTCCGCGAGATCCGCCGCGTCTCCGGGTTCATACAGATAACCCTCGACCCCGTGGGTCAGGAGTTCCGGAACCGCCCCACCCCTGGAGGCGACAACCGGAAGCCCGGCCCACATTCCCTCGGCCAGGGCGATGCCGTAAGCCTCCCAGGGCGCTCCGTGCACCATGATGTCCGCTTCCCCGAGAAGCCGGTAAAGCCCGGGTTTGTCCAGATGCCCACTCAGGGTAACAACCCCGGACAGTTCCGGAGAGGAAGCCATCCCCCGAACCCTTTCAGCGTATTCCGGCTCCTCATCATGGGAACCAGCCAGCACCATCTCATAACCGATTTCCCCCAGAAGTGAACAGGCCCTGAGAATGGTCTCCTGGCCCTTTCTTTCCGTAAGAGCCCCAACGCACACCACAAGCGGCTTCTCCCGCCGGGTCGTTCGTTTCACCTCGAAGGGGGTGAACCCCGGTGGTATCACCCGAAGCCTTTCCGGTTCCATTCCCATTTCCAGAAGCCCCAGAAAGGTGGCCCGGCTGTTGCACCATATCAGATTGCCACGGCGGACGAGCCACTTCACCATGGCCACCCGGAGCTTGCAGGGTTCTCCCGGGCTGTCGCGCCATTCCATGTGGTGCACAAGATAAAGCACCGGAATCCTCCAGAGAACCAGAAGCAGTCTCAGAGGAATCATGAATGTGTAGCTCCGGCTCACCACCAGAACATCCGGCCTGAAGGAGACTGCTCTGAAAAGAACCTCGAATGAGCCGGCAAACCTTCCGCCCCGAAACCGCCGGGGGATCGTGGTGTAGTGGACCCTGTCCACAATGTGCCCCCGGGCTTCCAGGGCGCTGGCGGCTTTGAGGTTGAAATCGTACCCGCCGGTCTTGTGGTCTTTAAGGCCCAGCATGACGAAGGAAACTCTCATAAGAAGGTTCTCCGGGTCTGGATTGAATAAAACATGCAAAACTATAGCGGCCCCCGGGAGGAAAGTCACCATAACGGCGCTTGCGCCGAATTCCACGGGCTGTATAGTTTCACCTGTTGCGGCACCTTCCGACAGGGGCAAAGATGAAAAAACTGCTGCTTTTGACATCCTCCTTACCTCCGGCGCTTACCGGGGAAACGCCGGCGCTTCTCAACTTGTGCAGGTATCTGCCCTCCCATGGATGGGAGCCGGTGATTTTGTCGGTTCCCCCCAGTGCCTCCGTTCCTGTGGATGAAGGCCTTCTCAGGTGGATGCCAGCTTCAATCCGGGTCGACAGTGTGCCGGGGCAGCCCCGGAAGAACACGCTTCCGCCTCTTCTTGGAAGCCTTCTTCAGTTGCCGGACAGCCTGATTTCCCTGAGAAAGCCGGGGTTGGCAAAGTGCCTTGAA
>Ga0334886_1005007_pt1 | contig 10369 bp, 11 predicted proteins | sample GraSluR1_MG_9_FD_207232 | JGI IMG/M metagenome (GOLD analysis project Ga0334886, IMG submission 207232) | Sludge microbial communities from methane-producing bioreactor in Wageningen University, Netherlands - Granular Sludge_27_06-R1 | ecosystem: Engineered > Bioreactor > Anaerobic >...
CAAAGAAGAGGCAAGAAAAGCTGTCAGGATGGAGATAAGGCTCGAATTTGCAACCGAAGGTCACCGCTTTTTCGACCTTCGCCGCTGGGAAATTGACGATGAAGTCCTGAATGACTTTATAGTCAGGGATGTTGCATTCAGAAGGTACATGACAGGAACAGTTTATGATCCTGAAAAACATGACTACTGGCCTTTGCCCCGCCAGGCCGTTGAAGAACAAAAGGGTGTTCTGTTGCAGGATCCTGATTATGTCAATGTACCTTACTGAACATGCAGAAATGATGTGCAGGGTAATGGAACCGGTGCATGAGCCGATCGCCCTGACTATATTCAGCCGGTAAATTGGATATTTAATAAGTGTATATAAATCATAGTATTAACTCCGGCTCTAATTGGTCAATTTGTACCGGTGAGAAATGGTTAGGATCTCCGGCTTTTACACATTATCTTAATTTCTCAATTACGGATTATCCCTTATGCAACGAATTGACTGACCAGCGGTTTTTTCCCACAAACCATCTGTTACCCAGGAACTACCACTACTTACAGAAAAGCGATATGCTGTCTTTTGACTTTCAATGCCTGGAGATGAAGACCACCATCTCCCATATTCGCCTATGGAATTAAAATTTCCGTCAAAATTTCGGTATCCACTTGCCACAGCAGTAAATCCAGATTCATTAGTTGCATCAGTATTTGGGCTTTGCCAGTGGATTAATCCGGATTCTTTTAGCTTACCGCCAGCAACTTTTTCACCTCCCAGATAGTCTATTAGTTCAGTCCAATCATCCTTTGTAGGCACATGATAACCTACAGGACATAATGTTCTGGCATTTACTGCATACCAATTATATAAAGCACCATAGGTATTCTTAAAATCCGGATGATTGTCATACCAGCAATATGCCGCTGATGACATCGAAGCCCACTCAGTTCTATCAATAATTCGGGGTATTGAGACTCCATTATTATATTTAGTTGTTTTCAGGTTCTCAGCAAGCCAAACTTGCGTGCCGATTACAATAGTATCATAAACATTACCATCTCCATCTTTTGGTAAAACCGGCTGGTTATTCCTTTCACACCCAAGTGTGAAAATTCCTGCCATGATGATATAAATATACTTGATATAGAATTTCATCATTTAATGATTTATTTTAATGGTATGATAGCCCGTCCCAATTTATCGAGAGAACCTCCATGTAGTTAATTACTATACTACTGAGTTTGCGTATGAAAATACATGGAGGTTTCATCCGGGTTTATTTTAAATCCTTAATACAACGAACAGAAGCTCCGGTTTTCATACCTGTTGAAGGGTAAATGGCTGTAGTGGAGTAGTAATAGTACAAAGGGAAAAAACTACTGGACTGAACCGACCAGAAAAGTGCACTATATCTGAAATTACGGTAATTACCTGTCCCTCCGCCCCTACTCCCTCCAGGAAGTCCGGTAAAACCAGTTTCATTTGTTGCATCGGAGTTAGGACTTGCCCAATTGACAGTTCCTGCCTCCTTGAGTTTACCAAATCCGGATTCCCATCCAACATACGACAATAATTCAACCCATTCATCCCAGGTTGGAACATGCCAGCCTTCCGGGCATAGATTGCCTGTATTTACAGCATATCCATTATATAAAGCTCCAAAATGATTCAGACTAAAAAATGCCTCATTGTTCCCATACCAACAATATCCCGGACCCTGCAACAATGTCCATTCTACACTGTAAGGCACTAATTGTATCTTAGTTCCATCATTAAACCGGGTTGTCCGGAGATTCTCACTCATCCACACTTGTGTTCCTATTCTGACTGTGCCATAAATATTCCCATCAATATCAATCATCTGGTCATCTGAAATTTTTTCACAGCTCCATGAGATCAAAAACATGATTACGAACCAGCTTAAATTTTTCATTCTTTTGTGCATATTAACCAGGGTAAAATGTTATTAACAACCACTTTAAAAGCAAATATTCATGCCAGCAGTGTTTATTTATTACATTCTGTTGAAAAATATACGTTTGGGCTTCCATTCATGCTAAAATAAACATTCTCAGGAGGAAATGGTAATTCCCACACACATACCCTGTATAATGATGGCAGATTATCTAAAGTAAGCACTTTAAGATTTAAATTCTTACTTATATCCAGTTCTGATAATTGGTTGTATGAACAATCCAGAAATCTGAGAAGGATGTTTTCTGAAATATCCAAACTTGTAATTTGATTGTGCGAGCAATATAATCCCTCAAGATTCTTGTTGTTTAAAACGTCAATGGAAGTCAGGTTGTTATATGAGCATGTCAGGTATTTTAAAAGAGGATTATTCGATACATCAAGTGTTTCAAGATGGTTAATCCAGCAGCGCAAATTTTCCAAATTAACATTCTTTGTAACATCAAGACTGATTAATCCGTTACCTGTGCAATTCAGGCTTTTCAATTCTATATTGTGTGAAACATCAAGATTTGCAAGCTCACATCCTTCACAATACAGGCTGATTAATGCAGTGTTTTGTGACAGGTCCAAACTGCTAATTTTACTGTACGAAGTAGAAAGTGTTTGCAATTTGATGTTAAGAGAAACATCAAGTGATTTCAAATTACCATATCCACAGTACAGTGTTTGTAATTCCGTATTATTTGAAAGATCAAGGTTCGTAAATTCATTCTCGCGACAATTAAGTGTTTCAAGATTTGTAAAATACTCAATACCAGAGAGATCAAAAATACTGAAATTTTTAATTTCTAATTTCTTTACTGCCAGAGCCTCATCAGGACTTATATACCCATCTCCATCAGTATCAATACCAAGCTTTATAAGGGCTTCGAGAAAATTCTCATCAACTATCCTTACTGTTGTATACTTTTCACAACCTAATAACAGTATCGTGAGAAACAATAAGATAATAGCAACAGCCTTCATCTCATTATAGTTTTAAAATAAAGTCAATCTTTTGTAATAATGTCACCTTCCTCTATAGCTCTATTTGAATAAAATCTAAGTCCGGCCTTGAGTCCAAAAACAATCATTCTTTGCTGGCCTTTTACGGTATGAAATGGTAAAACACTATGTATCTCAAGATTTGGAGACAGGTTGATCTCAGAGTCCCGGACAACAAATTCTTTTCCACCACTCAGATTAAAACCGAAACCATTTTGTGAATCTATCCAATATGATTTTCTTGGAACTTCAAAATCTACTCCTGTGCCGAAATTTAAATAGTAATTACGTCTGAAATATTTATACACCGATACGAATAAAGTGAATGTTTTAATTGTCTCAGGATATATTTTCGACTCAGGATAAATCGGAGGAGATAATTCAAATCCGCACTTATGGATTGAATAACCTGTCCCGATTTCAAGTCTGAGTATTTGAGTAATCTTTTTTGAGAATGTTAAACCCATTGACACTGACTGCTTACCATGGAATGGGCCTATATCTTCTGTGACATACTTTCTCGTAAGTCTTATAGGTTGGTTTAGCCCTATCTCCGAGAATGCACCTATACTATATCTTTTATAGAATACTGTGTCCTGTGAATTAGCAAACGCAAATGTCATCAAAAGAGGAAAAAGTAGCCCTAATCTTTTCATATACACCAAATGTAGGAAAATTTACATTTAATATTTCTGCATATTGTTATGGTCATACAGGCAATTGCGCAACATAATAGTATTTATTAAAGGTACGCCATTAAATAAAACAAGTCAAATATATATTCCCCACATTATTACTAAACGCTACATCTGAAATGGTTTCATTTACCGGGTGCGTGGCATCATGTTTTGGTATTTCATATCACACCTGAGATGCAATGTTTCCGATTTCAGATAAATGCATTTTAGTGGTCAAAGAAGGACGGATTATATGGCAACCTATTAATAATAAAATAATTATTTTTAACAACGGTTATAAACGTTACCACCTAACGGAACATTTTGATACCACCTTTCTGGGTTGTTGATTTATTAAAGGATTCCGGACTCAGTTTTTTCTTCTATTCCGGTGAAGATCTTCATGTTCGATTTTTAATCAAAAACAAGCAACTTTTTTGGAGCATATTGACCCTCTTTGATTTTTTATTCAAAGCATGCTTTCATGACCTCTAATTGCGGACATGTATTCTTTTGTAAGCAGATTGATTTTGTTTTGTGTAATAAAAAAGGGCCCTAACCTGGTCAGTACCTATGCTTTATCATATGAACCCTCGGGCATTACCCTTTTTCAGCATCCTCGGGTTTCTTTTCAGCATACTGCTTCTGCAGGCGTTCACCCTGATGCTTACGGTAACTGGGGCCCTTTATCCTTACAATGACTGAGTGGTGGAAGATACGATCCAGGATCGCACTTGTCGAGATTGGGTCGCCAAGGAACTCAGCCCAGTCCGGTTCTTCGATGTTGGTTGTAAAGATCAGGGATTTGCTTAGTTTATAGCGTTCATCTATCACCTTAAACAGCAGATGAGCCTCTTTGACAACCTGTAATTCCAGACGGTCGTGTCCCATCTCATCGATAAGCAACAGATGCGGGTTAATGTATTTTCTCATTCTTTTATCAAGGGTCTTTTCATACACTCCGGCATTTAAATCGTTGATCAGTTCGCTACAGGTGGTATAATAGGTCTTATATCCTCCCTGGCATGCTATCAGTGCCAGGCTCTTTGCAATATGGGATTTACCGGTTCCATTGTCACCTATCAATAAGATCGACTCATTTCGTTCAATAAACCCCAGAGATGCCAGATCCATGATCAGTTTGCGGTTAAGTTTTGGCTGGAAGTCAAAATCAAAGTCCGCAAGCAGCTTAAGCGGATAAGGAAGCCTGCTGCCACGGATAAGATACTCAACATGTCTCTGCCTTTTTGCAATGGCCTCTGCCTCTACGATATCGCTTAAAAACTCATAATATCCGATCGCATCCTTACCAGCCCGGTCAATGATCTGTCGGTAATTCTGAGCCAGGTCTTTTAATCCCAGGTACTGGCAGTTATCGGTAAATTGTTCCTGCTGCTGCCTTATATTGCTTGTTTTCTTACTACTCATAATCATAGTTGTTGTTGCGGCTAAAAGATAGTTTGATACTATAGCGTGGCTCTGAGTTGTTTTCAAGGAACCTTGCGATAACACCCGAGTCAAAGACTTTATATCTCTGAGCACGACGCACTGCCACCATGATATCTTCCACCCGATAGTTTACCTTCATTGCCAGCAGGCTCCTGAGATGGTGACGCCAGGAGCCTGGCTTATACCGTTTGACCTGCTCGATGTACTCACCCATTTCAGGAGAAAACGCTTCCAGGCGTGAGATTACATCTGCTATGACCAGATCCGGCTTTTTACCGGTTTTCTCCCGGACTCCCACGTATCGCTGCGAGCGACCCGTCTCGGCTAAAGGATGGGCGACCAGCTGTTCACCGTCAGGAGAATACACCACCAGGTGGTCGTCTGTGATACGTACAGGGCACACTTCATACATGTATTGCTCAGGTACCACGTACAGGTAACCCTTCCACTGAACACAGGACTCCTGGTTTACCACCAGTTGAACCACCAGTGAGGTATCAAAATGGTTTGCGGGAAGGGGCTGCAGAAAGGGATGTTCCTGGATGTACATATCAATGGGCCTTTTCTTTGTGGTTCCGTGGATACGGACATCATTGACTTCGATGAGCCACTTTTTGAGTTGCTCTTTAAGATCATACCTGTCCCTGAACTCACGTCCGTTTAAAAAGCTCCTTTCCAGGTATGAGAATGGCCGCTCTACTTTAAGGTTCTCCTGCGGGTGGCCCGGTGTGATTGTCAAAGGCCTGAACCGGTAATGTGAGGCAAATTCAAGATATATACTATTGAATACGGGTCGGCCCGCTTCCCAGCGATCAACACATGCTTTCTGGTTATCACCTTTAATCTCCTTTGTAACGCCATCGAGGTAAATAAAGGCATTAATAAGAGCACGCAGCAGGGTCTTCTGCTTCTTGTCATCCACCACCTCGATGTATTGCCTGCGGGAGTACGCGAGAATGTAACTGAAAAAGGTTACTCTTTCGGTTTTACCCGCAGAAGTGAACCTTATAGTATAATCACTCCAGTCGTGTGCGCCTCGCTGACCCGGGTCCGTTTCCACAAGCCTCACCGGCGTTTTTGATACCACCCGGCGGATGCTGCTGAGATAATCCCGAAGGATGGTAGTTTTGCCATCATATTCCTTTTCTCTGAGGTGTTCATATACCCTCTGTCCTGTGATATCGGGGTACTTACACAGGAGTTCGGCAATAAACTCTTTATACGGATCGAGCTTACTCTGACGTTTCTTTTTCGGTATTATTACATCTGCCGGGGTGGTATCACGCAAAACCGAGTTTGTTACCAGCACCCGGCGGATCCGTTTACGTGATATTAACAGTGAACCCGATATCCTGCGTATCGACCAACCCTTGCCATGAAGAGTGATTATCGTGTTTTCAATACTTTCATCTCTCATCTTGTTGCTTCCATTTTATGGATTTGTAAATGGGTAATGACTTCCGAGAGCTTCTTTGCGTAACCTGATGCCTTCTTAAGGCAGGGAGCGATTATTACTTGTTCAGTTTCGTTTAACATGCCACTGCGCTGATCATCCAATCTGGTAAGCATTGCTTTAACGGCCCGGATTAAATACTCTGACCCTTGCATAAGCTCATTTCCATAGCAAGACAACCGCTCGTCATATGGTTCTTCCTGCGGGTCTGATTTATCATTACGAAGTATGTGTTCCGGGTAAGTAAGTATATAACGCTGCTGATCCTTGTTCTTTGCTTTAAGAAAAGCTTCCACGAGGGTATCGCTCTGACGGCTGGATAATCTGTAAGAAGAAATTACCCGGGCAACCTCACTCTGGTTGCCGCGCGGCAACTTTGTAAGCGCACGCGCATGGCTCGATGTGAGAACTCCCATCATGATATCAGATGAGATACCTTCATCAATCTTATCGATCAGCGCCAGGCGGCGGCTGACCCACGAACGGCTGTAACCGGTCAGCCCGGACAGGCTGCTCTGATCAAGAAAATGCGTTTTTCGAAGGTCCCGCAGTACCATAGCTTCTTCCCAGGCTTCCATCGATTGATGTGGACGGTTGCAACTCAGCAGCAGAACTTTTGCCTGCGTCAGATCTATATTCAGCACACGGCACTGAAGAGACTCCATCATAAGGTCTTCTGCAGATGCATAACGCTTAAAGCCATCAATTATCTGGTAATTTCCTTCATGAACCCGTGCAACAACCGGTTGAAGCTGTCCATGCAGCCGAATCGACTTCTCAATCTGAAGTACCCGGGTCATATTAAAGATACGCATTCCGGACAGTGACAGGTCAAATTCAGTCAGTGGTATCTCTTGTATTATCGGGTTCACCGGTTCATTATTTAGTCCCGGTAAAAATACCCCCCTGCTATCCTTTATGCAATCGTGTTCCTATTTACAATCAAACACGATTTTTGTTAAAAAACATCTCTTTATTCCCATCATTTATGCACTTCAACCATTAACGTGTTCCTATTTACAATCTTTCTCCCTTTTATCTTAAAGAGCGCGTAAGCTCCATCACGACTTGGCTGCAGAGTTAACGCGTTCCTATTTACAATCATATTTTTTTTAATTCTTGACAACGTATATACTCCATCTTCCCTGGGTTGTAGAAGTAACGAGTCCGTATTTACAATCACGGTTGAATGATTTATTTGACGCTTTCTGTTACGCTCCCTTTGCAGATCACGATTACGCATCACATACTCCGGATGAGTCTTGCGATATTCCCGTTGGTATTTATAAGCCGGGTATTTACTGCGCCATACCTTCTGACTGGCCAGACTCTTATTCTTATATTTCGTGCTATTCTTGTATTGCCGGCTTTTCCAGGTACGCATCCTGGCCCTCTGACACTCTTTATTACAGCAATACTTCTGATTCTTTAAACGGGGATTGCGTGGCACCTCCTTGCCACAACGATGACAGATTATTGTTAAGATCATGAATGTAATCTTTCAAAATACGAAAGATTACAGATTTTTAAATCTGGTAAAAGGGTGGTATCAGTTTTTACCGGTAGGTGGTATCAGTTTAGTCCGTCGTTAAAACTTATAGCAGCTTATTGGATATCTGATTATCAGTTTGTTAATATCAAAGGTTCAAGTGCTAATGGAACTAATATCAAAATATTATACTGATTTTTGATTTAATCCAATCAATTACATCCTCATGATAAGTTATATAGTATCGACTTAAATGAGGCACGCCAATTAATGACCTCTTCCTTCCCTCAATTTCTCCAGAACAGAAATAACAACTCCAGCTTCCGTGACCGCTATCTTTCCAATCATTTTGTTCTAATGAGTACTTGTTTTTTATATACTGATAGGGAGATATCTTGGAATTACCAAAGACTAATATATGATCTGGATCAACAATCCGAATAAACTCCTTATGAGCAGGCCAACAGATATCTGCGTGACTAGGATAATTCGCTCCTTCCTGATTTCTACTTCTGGTAAATATTAGATTTGAGCTAAAGACTGATCTTGGATCAAACCCAAGAGCTTTAATAAATCCAATATAATTTTTCTGTAAAGGATGTTGACCCATTTTATAATGTTGATTTTTTCTGTTCCCCCAACTTTCATCAAGATATGCGTTGCGATTTTTAAATAGTAGTTCACTCAGGACTTTCCTGATCGGAATATTTACCTCTCCTCCAGGATTTAATCCAAGAGTAAATAATCTACCTTTTCTTATTGATTCGGAACCACTGAAAACTATATTTCCACTTTCCTCCAGTATTGGAAATAATATTTTCTGCAGGCTTGTTTTTAGATTAATCAAATCCATAATTATATTCTTTAGAATGAATAAAATTAAGAATTTTATATAATATAATCTTGAAAAGTTTTAGAGATTTGTTAAGTCTTTGAAGTATTAAATAAAATATACATTTCTTAGCTTGTAGGAAAATTTTTTACTATGAAACTATCTTATGCCACTTTGAAAAATCTTCTTAATTCAATGATATTTTATAATACTACCCAAAATTCAGACCACTGGTTAAGTTGAAAATTAACAATTAAATTTACCAGTGCATTATGAAAAAAACAAGAAGAAAATTTACCGGAGCCTTTAAGGCTAAAGTTGCAATTGAGGCGCTCAAAGAGCGTGAGTCACTTGCTGAATTATCAAAACATTTTGAAGTACATCCTAACATAATTAGTAAATGGAAGAGGGAGTTTTTGGAGAACTCTGCCAATGTATTTGACCATCAATCCAAAGAACAGGAAAAAGAAATTGATATAGAAAAGCTCTATGCTAAGATCGGCCAATTGGAAATAGAAAATGATTTTCTAAAAAAAAATCTAAGGAAAATTGGACTATGAGAGAGCGAATAGATATTATTGATAATGAACATGTTCTGAGCGTCAGAAAGCAATGTGAAATTTTATCGGTTCACAGAAGTGGTTTGTATTATAAACCCCAGGGAGAGAAAAAGGATAATCTTGAGATCATGCGAATCATGGACGAGCACTATTTGAAGCATCCGACTGAAGGAGTTATTCGCATTCAGGATCTGCTGTTGGGTCTGGGTATTGTCGTTAATCATAAACGAGTTCGTCGGCTGCTTCGCCTTATGGGCTTAATGGCGATATATCCAAAGAGGAATCTGAGCAAACTGGGACTTATAAAATATATTCGCCCTTACTTGTTGAAGGGAATGAAGATAGACCGCCCAAATCAGATTTGGTCCATCGACATAACCTATATTCCCATGAAGAACGGTTTTCTTTATTTAACGGCCATAATAGATCTATTCAGCCGCTATATCGTTGGCTGGGGAATATCCAATACACTTGATGCTGAAGCTTCATTATCGGTCATGAAACAGGCTATTAAAGAACATGGCAAACCAGAGATCATAAACTCTGATCAGGGGAGTCAGTTTACCTGTGAACTCTGGATTGAGCAAATGACAAGAGAAGGCATCACTGTAAGTATGGATGGCAAAGGCAGAGCCATTGATAATATCTTCATCGAGAGGTTCTGGAGATCATTAAAATATGATTATGTATACCTGCATCCGGCTAATGATGGTCTGGAACTATATCAGGGATTAAAGGAGTATATCAGCTATTACAATTACGAACTGCATCACCAGGGTATTGGAAGAAGAATTCCGGCAGATCTGTACAAAAAGGCAGCATAAATATTAACAGGAAATGAATTTATTAACAAAAGAAAAAAGTAGGCAAAAAAGAAAAGGTGTTAATAACCAGAATAACTCTGCGAGTTATTTCCAGTTAATTAACACGTATTTACATCATCATAAGAATAATTTAAATCA
>Ga0334886_1005009_pt1 | contig 10369 bp, 7 predicted proteins | sample GraSluR1_MG_9_FD_207232 | JGI IMG/M metagenome (GOLD analysis project Ga0334886, IMG submission 207232) | Sludge microbial communities from methane-producing bioreactor in Wageningen University, Netherlands - Granular Sludge_27_06-R1 | ecosystem: Engineered > Bioreactor > Anaerobic > Unclassified...
CGCAACCGCCATGAGGCGCCGTTCTACTCGGCGCTGCGCCGTAAAGCCGATGGGACGCGTTATCCGGCATGATTTGGGTGCGTGTACGAAACGCGTCCGGAGGGCTTCCGCGATAGTGATTTGGCGCTATCGCGCATTTATGATAGCCTAGCGCCACGATCCGAATTGACAGGGGCTTCGTCGCTCCGCAGACTTCTCGCCGTTTTGTCGTATCGACGAGATCTCTGTCGCCGGTTATCGTCTTTCCGGCACGGTGCGCGGGCTAGAAGGACGATGACGCAGACTAGGCGCCTCCTGCAGCCGATTGGCTGCGGGCGGACGCACGCCGTCTGTAGCGTGTCGTCGCATTGCGCTTTTCCGTCGCAGATTTTTAATCCTACGGCGGAACGCCGGCGGCACAGACAGCGTGCATCTACCCAGGAGGGAAGACACCTGTCATGCGCGTTCTTTTTGTGGAGAAGCAGATCGACTACGAGCCGCAAGGCATTATGCAGTTGTCCTCCGTGCTCAAAGAGGCGGGGCACGAAGTCGGGCTGGCGATCGCCGCCCAAGAAGATCCTGTGAAAGTCGCCAAGGAGTTTGAGCCGGACATCCTCGGCTACAGCGTAATGACCGGCTCGCAGCGCTATTATCTGGACATGAACCTCCAGATACGCAAAGCGCTCAACGGGCGCCCTGTCACGTCCGTGTTCGGCGGGCCGCACCCCACTTTCTTTCCCGAAATGATCGAAGAACAGGGTGTGGACGGCGTCTGCGTCGGTGAAGGCGAAGGCGCTCTAGTCGATTTGGCGAACGCTCTGGGCGACGGCGGTCTGAAGCCCGACATCCCTAACTGGTGGTTCAAAATCGACGATGAGATCGTGCGCAACCAGGTGCGCCCCCTTGAGCGCGACTTAGGAGCGCTGCCGTTCCCCGACCGCGAGTTAATTTACGCCAAACATGAATATAGCCGCAATGCGTACATCAAACGCTTCATGGGGTCGCGCGGCTGTCCCTACCAGTGCACCTATTGTTTCAACCACGCCTACTACCAGATCTACAAACGCGAACGCCGCGGCAACCAGCGTCCGGTCGATACGATCATTGAGGAAGCGCTATGGGTGCGCGACAACTGGCCGTTGCAGTACGTTTTCTTCATCGACGACCTGTTCATCATCTACGATGACTGGCTGGAGGAGTTCGCAGAGAAGTGGCCTGCACGGGTCGGGCTGCCCTTCTTCTGTAATGTCCGCGCCGACCTATTGGTGCGCGGGCCGCACAAGGTGAACCTGCTTGCCAAGGCCGGCGCGTTCACTGTGAGCATGGGCATTGAGGCGGCCAATGATCGCATCCGCGCCGACCTGCTCAAACGGCACATGACCCGCGATCACATCATCCAGGCAGGCAGCCTCCTGCGCGACGCGGGCATCAACGTAACCGCGACCAACATTCTCGGCCTTCCCTCCGGCAACCTCGAAGACGACATCGACACGATGCGCCTCAATGCCGAAGCGCGCGTTTCCTATGCCCAGGCCTTCATCTTCCAGCCCTATCCGGGAACGGAGCTGGGGCAGTACGCAGTTACGGGCGATTTCGTCGCAGACGCCTTTAATTTCGACGATATCGCCTCCATTTCATGGGAGCGATCGGCGCTGAATTTCGGGGAGAAGGAGAAACGCCAGATCGAGCATCTGCAGCGGTGGTTTGCGATTGGCGTGGAGTTCCCCTGGCTGGAGCCGCTGATCCGCCGCCTCATCAGGTTGCCCCACAACCGGTTCATCGACACCGTATATTGGTGGACACACAAGCTGTTCAAAGGTTATCTGCTCAACCACCGCGTTCATCCCATCAAACGAAGCCCGCGCGCTTTGTTCGAGGCGGCCGTTCAGTTTATGCGAATGGATGCGTGACATGGAGGAATCCGGCGTCTATCCCAGACGCGACCGCGCTAGACGCCGGTTTGCTGTCCTAGATCAGGGTGCGCATGCGCAGGATGGCGCCGCCGACTTGCTCCAGGGCTTGCGCAATGTGAGGTTTGCCCTCGTGCTTCAACTGCTCAATCGAGTGGTTGAGAACTGAAAAGAAGACGCCGTCAAACCTTGGCAGGTTGTAGGCGATGAGGCGAGTCACCTCTTCCTCGTTCGGCGCTTTGAGCATGGCTCGGATCAGTTCCAGCGCTTCTTCTTGCGTCATGTCTGTTCGCCTGTCCTCTCCAATAGCCCTGAACGGTTCCGGGTTGCCGTCCGTCCGTATAACCATAGCCCGACGAGGATCGTCAGCGTCGCCGCCGAGATTGCCGCGCCGGTTGTGCGCGCCGGCGTGCCGCCCATCCACACGTCGATCTGCACGCGCCCGGCGGGTACGTCGACTTCGATCAAGCCGTAGGGCGGCGACACGCGATGCGCGACCGGCGTCCCGTTGACCTTCACTTGCCAGCCGGGGAACTCATACAAGCGAATCTGCACCGCGCCGGGCGTCGCCATCATCACCTCGCCGCCAAAGGCGTGGCCTAGGCTGTAGTGACGCAGCACTTCTCCTTCGCCCGACAGCACGGCTAGCCGCTCCAGCGCGTCGAGCGAAAAATCGTCGCGCTGGTACTGCTCGGTGAGGGGTGACGTGACCGGGCGCTCGTCCACCCAGCGCGTCGTCGCGATCATGTCAGGGTGTTCTTGCTCGAACTCCATGACCGCGCGGCCATCCTCGCGCCACGGCTCCACCGGCTGCAAAGCGCCGGGTTGGCTGTAGGAATAACTTGCCCAGGCGACGAGAAAGGCGATTGCCAGCAGCGCACGTTCCGCATGCCGCCCGCTAAACGCGCCGTCATCGGTGCGCGCCATCTGCCAGAGCGCCAGCCCGCCCAGCGCGCTGAGTGTAAAGCTGGTCAGCGCCAGCAGGCGCCAGGGGAATTGGAGCACCGCGAGGAGCGGGACAGCGTCCCACAGTGTTTCGGCGCCTGGTGTCATCAGCGCTAACACGACCAGCGACGCAACCAGCAGATAGCCCATCAGCCCGCGAAAGCGGTCGCGTTCGCGCCGCCTATCGGGATCAAAGCGCCAGAGCAGCCAGGCGGCGGCTATGAGCAGCAAGACTGAAGGCGCGCCCAGTTGAAGGCCCATGCCGTCGTTGGCCCCTGCCGGGTCGTCGGAGTAGCCGTACCCCCAAAACGGGCTGAGAAATTGGCCCCAGTGCACCCAATGGCGCGAATAGTGATAGGTGTCGCGCGTCCACTCCTCCTGCACCAACAGCGGCCCTTCCATGATGAGCGGGACGAGGAAGGGCGAGGCCAGCAGCAGCGCGGCGATCCCCGCACCGCCGGCAAGCGCGGCGACGCGTCCCAACGCGGCCAAGCGGCCTGAGGCCGCTGCAGTAACCGCGCCATTCTGCTCGCGTCGCCAGACGTTCCACAGGCGGAAGAGGGCGAACGTCATCAGGAGGGGAGTGAAGGCGGCGAGCGCAAAGGTGTGCGTCAGCAGCAGGCCGGCGTAGCTCGCGGCCGCTGCCAGAAGTCTGCCTTGCCAGCCCGCGGCGGTCCCGGCCGCGATCAGACGGTCGAAAGCCAGGAAGACCCAGGGGAACCAGGCCATTACCATGGTCTCGGCAAGCGCGGCGCGCACATAGACGTCGAGCAGATGGTAAGGCGCAAAGGTATAGAGCAAGGCTGCGATTAACGCCGCCATGCTGGCATGCGCCGTTGCCGCAGCGACGCGCGCACCTTGCCGTTGCGGCACCGGCTCCGGCCATGCCTCTGCGATCCATGTGCGCACCAGGGCGTACATGCCCCACGCGCCGCCCCATAGGGCGACGGCAAATGCCGCCTTGACAGCCTGTGTAGCGCTTAGGCCGAGCAGGATGAAGGCTTCGGCCACATAGAACGCCAACGGCGCTTGGAGCAAGAACGTGGGATACCCGTAGCCCTGGTTGTGATGCATCGCCCAGCGCGGCCACAGCGCTCCGCTGCGTATTGCTTCGTCGAACATGCTGGCAAAGAATACGCTATGCCGTCCATCATGAGCGTCGTAGAAATAGCCCGGGGCCAACAGAGGAGCCGCGGCGAAGAGGCTCAGACCAAAGAGCAGGAGCAAATACGGGTCGAGGCGAACACGGCTCATGCGCATAACGCCCCCATCGTACACGCCGGGCGGCGCGTGCGCAAACCGGCTGCGTGCGGATCGCCGCCTGGTCATTGCGCCCTAACCGGTTCGACGTTGGCTGGATGTGCGGCGGCGCGAGCCTGTATCCGCCGCCATCTGGGGCGGGCTTACGGTATCTCCGCCGTCTTTCCGCTATCATAGAAGCGGAAGGCGATGTCGCGTGCTCGGTCGCATGGGGCTGAACGCAGCGCCCTGGCATATGCAGGCAGCCACGGCATCGTCTACCGGTGAACCCCGTTTTCCGAGACCGAGTGCGGAATCTCTAGCGAGCGATGCGCGCGTGTTCGCGCATCCGACCCGATCTACATCCCTGAAAGGAGACTGTACCAATGGCCCCGGAGACCGTGTTGTTCAAGAGCGAGGAGCGCAAGCAGCTGAGCGAGGTCGCAGAGTTCCTGCGCCAGCTTGCCGATCGGCTTGCCCAGAATGAGGTCACGCTGCGCCAGGGTGAGGACGAGTTAACGTTGTCCATCCCCGGTCAGGTTGTGTTGGAACTGAAAGTGGAAGAGGAAGCCAAACGCAGCGGAAACAAGCACAGCCTCGAAATAGAGATTGAATGGACAGAGGGCGAAGCCGGTTCGTCCGGCGTAGTCCTTGGCTGATGCGGCTTACGTAGCCGCGTAAGGCTGTACCGATTCATCGCCCCGGGCGCAAAGAACACGCAAGGCGCGTCGTCGCCGGTTGTTCATTGCGCCCGTGTCCTCCCCAGCCGCAGGCGCCCACGACTTTTGCGAAAACCTTGCTTGACAGAATCCGCCCCACGCGTAGAAAATAAGTGAAATCCATTCTCCTGCTGCAAGCCTGAATCTCCGTCCGTGTAGGGATGGTTTTTTGGTTCGCACCCTCGGTCCCTTTCACAAGGAATCGGCGGGAAACCGGCATTACTATACGACTTTCGCCGGTTGCGCCGCGTCCCCCGCCGGCGTAGGATGGCATTGTTCAATCCACGCGACCAAGACGGCGCGCTTGCTGAGAAAGCCCCCAATGAAAGACGTGTTCGTCACCCTGATCTACAATGTGGCGTTGCTCATGGTATTGGGCAACCTCCACAACCTTGCCTATCGGGCGCCGGCGACGTTCCAGCGCCGGATGCAGCTCCTGTCCGGCCTTGCCATCGGCGGCATCGCTATCGCTCTGATGCTGACGCCCTGGGAGTTGGCGCCTGGCCTGATCTTCGACACGCGAACGGTGTTGATGAGCGTGTCTGCGCTCTTCTTCGGGCATATTCCCGCCCTGATCGGGGCGCTTGTCGCCATGATCTTCCGGTTGGCGATGGGCGGCGGCGGGGTGTGGATGGGCGTGGGCACGATCATCACCGCCACGGCGCTGGGCTTAGCCTGGCGCTACCACCTTGCCCGCCGCGGGCTGCCGCCCGATGCCTCGCGCTTGATCGAGCTATATAACCTCGGCGTGGTCGTGCATATCGCCATGTTGTTGTGGGTGCTGGTCTTGCCCGTCGAAAGCCGGCAGCCGACGTGGCAGGCGATCAGCGCGCCTGTGCTGTTGCTCTATCCCGTCGCCACCGTGGCATTGGCTTCCCTCTTGAAACGCGACCGGGCCAATTGGCGCACGCAACAAACGCTCAACTCGGCGCAAGAACGCCTGACACGCATCTTCTACGACAGCCCGTATCCTATTGCCTACCGCACGATTTCCGACGGCAGGATCATCGACCTGAACCAAGCCTACGCCACTTTCTTTGGACGTACGCGCGAGGAGATGATCGGCCAATCGGTCTATGAGATGGACCTGTGGGCGGATCCGGCTGAGCGAATGCGGGTGACGGAAGAGGCGGCCGGCGGCGAGGCGCGAACAATCGAGGCGCGGTTGCGCAACCGCAGGGGTGAGACGCGTACGGTCGAGCTGACGCTCTACAAACTCCGCCACAGCGACGACGAGATCATCGTCATGTTCGCCGACGTCACCGAGCGTCGCGAGGCCGAACGCGTCCTGGCGGAAAGCGAGCGACGCTTCCGCAGCGCGGTCGAGAACGCGCCTTTCCCCATTGTGATCTTCGACGAGGGCGGAGAAATCCTCAGTATCAGCCGCGCCTGGACGCAAATCACTGGCTACACCCATGCCGACATCCCCACCGTCGACGCCTGGCTGGAGCGCGCTTACGATTCACGCCGTGAGGAGATCAAAGCCGGGATCGAAGAATTATTCTCCGCCAGCGACACGGTCGACGAAGGGGAATTCGAGATCATCACCAAGGATGGCTCACGGCGCATATGGTCCATTAGCTCTTCCCTCCTAGGGTATTGGAGCGGCGACCGCCGGCTCATGATGAGCATCGCAGCCGACGTGACGGAGCGTAAGCGTATGGAGGAAACCCTGCGCGAGAGCGAACAGCGCTTCCGTAACGCAGTCGATTTCTCGCCGGCGCCCTTCCTGATTTATGCCGAGGACCGCGAAGTGATCCACATTAGCCGCACCTGGACCGAGGTGACAGGTTATACGCTTGAAGATATTCCGACATATGATCGCTGGCTCAAGCTTGGTCACGGCAATGATAATCACGAACTTCTTTCATTCATCGATTCGCTCTTCACTGAGGACGCGGCGAATGTGGATGAAGATGAGTACGAAATTACAACCAAAGACGGCAGCCGCCGTGTGTGGCTCTCTCGTGGCGCGCTGCTCGGAAGGCTCCCCGACGGACGCCGGCTGAGGGGCGTGATGGCGATGGACGTGACCGAGCGCAAACGCGTAGAAAACGCACTGCGCGATAGCCAGGAGCAATTTGCACTCTTTATGCAGCATTTCCCCGGCTATGCTTTTATCAAGGACGCCGAGGGGCGGCATCTGTTCGTCAATCACCGCTTTGCCCATCGTTGCAACGGCGATGTGCAGAGCCTGCTGGGCAAGACGGATTTCGATTTCTGGCCGCGTGACCACGCCGAGCGCTTCCGCGAAAGGGACCTTCTCATTATCAACTCCCTGACTGCGCAGGTCAATGAAGAGCGGATCGAAGAGAACGGCGTATGGCATACATTCCTCACCACCAAGTTTCCCATCGTGCGCCAAGACGGTTCCGTCCTGATCGGCGGCATTTCGTTCGAGGTTACCGCGTTGCGCGAAGCCGAAGCCAGGCTGCGCGAAGAGCGCAACTTGCTGCGTACGCTGATCGACACCATCCCCGATTTGATCTCCGTGAAGGACCGGGCGCATCGTCTGATACTGGCCAATACCGCAGTGGAGCGGCGCTATGGCATGCCCATGTCCGAAATCCTGGGCAAGACCGACTTTGAGCTGAACAGTCGCCGCGCGCAAGAACATTGGGACGACGAAGAGGAAATGCTCAAGACCGGCCGCACCATCCGGCGCGAAATATTAGCGGACAAGCGCGCCTGGCCTGCGCATGAGGGCCCGATCTATTATTTGATCCATAAGGTTCCCTTGCGCAACGACAAGGGGGAGGTGGTCGGGCTTGTCGGCGTGAACCGCGATATTACCGAGCAGTGGCGCGCGCAGGAGACGTTGCGCGCAGCGCTGGAGCGCGAACAAGTACAGCGCGTTCGGGCCGAGGGGCTGCGGCGCAGCGCCGAAGTGTTGGCCCGAGCCGTGGACTTCAACGAAGCGTTGGCGCAAGCCGCCGAGAGCTTGCGCACGCTTGTCGCCTATGACCAGTTGCTGATTCAGGCGGTGGAGCGCGACCGCCTGACGTCGTTGTACAGCGCCGGCCTAGACGAACATGCGCTGGGCCTCGGCAGCAGCCAGGCCTACACACAGATCGCGCCGCTGCACGCAGCCCTGACCGCGGGCGGGCAGATCACGCTGGACGAGATCGCGCATGCGCCGGAGCGGGCAGAACTGCTTGACGTTGGCGAAAACCTGGACGCCTGGATGGGCGTGGCGCTGGTATCGCGCCAGATCACGCTGGGCATCTTGCGCATCGGGCGCAAGGATGGGGCATTCAGCGCCGACGAAATCGGCGTGATCCGGGCGTTTGCCAGCCAGATTGCCCTGGCGTTGGACCATGAGCGCGTTGTGCGCGAACTGGCGGAGAGCTACGCCCAACTTCAACAGGCCCAGGAGAGCCTGATGCGCGCCGTGCGACTGTCGGCCATCGGCGAATTAGCCGCGGGCGTGGCGCACCAGATCAACAACCCGTTGACCACGGTCGTGGCCGACTCGCAGTTATTGCTCCAGGACCTTGCTCCGGACAAGCTCGGATACGAATCGGCGCAGGCCATTCACCGCGCCGCCCAACGCGCGGCGACCACCGTGCAGCGGCTGCTCAACTTCGCACGCACGCGCCCGTCCGCCTTCCACGAAGTCGACGTCAACGACACCTTGCGCCAGGCCGTTGATACCGTGCGGCCGCAGCTTGACCTGCAACACATGGCGCTGCACACGGAGTTGACGTCGCCCCTGCCGCCGGTTGCGGCCAGCGAAGAGCACCTGCTCGATGTCTGGATGAATCTTTTGCTCAACGCGCGTGACGCCGTATCGGGCCAAGAGACAGGCCGGATCACCGTGACGACCGGATACGACCCCGCCGACAGTACGGTGATTGTCGCCGTCAGGGACAACGGCGCCGGCATTACGCCGGAGGCCCGCTCGCAGCTTTTTGCCCCGTTTTACACCACCAAAGAGCGCGGTACAGGGTTGGGGCTTCCCATCTGCGCCGACATCATCGAACAACATCGCGGGTCTATACAAGTCGAAAGCGAGGTCGGGCGCGGCGCGACCTTCATCGTGCGCCTGCCAGCCGTCCGTCCGATCGCGCACACGCCATCCTAGAGAGGGGACAGAATGGCGCTGATCTTAGCAGTTGACGACGAACCGGATGCCCTGGGGACCATACGCCGGGTGTTGACGCGTGCCGGCCATACAGTCTTGACCGCCCAGAGCGGGGCCGAGGCTTTGCAGCTTCTGAAGCGCGAACAGCCCGAACTGATGCTGCTCGACGTGCTCATGCCGGAAATGAGCGGGCTGGAAGTCTGCCGCCGGGTACGCGCCGACCCATTCCAAGCGAAATTGCCCATCCTCTTCCTCACCGCACGCAGCCGCCCCGCCGACATCACCGAGGGGCTGGATGCAGGCGGCGACGACTACGTCACCAAGCCGTTTCAGGTGGATGAGCTCCAGGCCCGCGTACGCGCCCTCCTGCGCCGGGCGGGCGGCGGCGCACTGGACCGGGACGCGGTGAACCTGACCGTGGGCAGCCTAATGCTGGCGCTGGCGCGTCCTCAAATTACGGTGTCCGGTCGCAGCCACGAGTTGACTGCGCTCGAACATCGCCTGGTGCATTATCTGATGGTCTACGCCGGACAGCCTTGCACGATTGACCAACTGCTGGAACACGTCTGGGAGTATCCGCCAGGCACGGGCGACCCGGCGTTGGTCTACGCCCAGATCAAGAACCTGCGGCGCAAGATAGAGCCCGATCCCGATTCGCCGGTCTACATCCGCACCGTGCATGGCCGCGGCTATCTGATCTCCGGCTAGGCGCGTTGGCCTGCTGGACGTCGAGATTCTTCAGCTCGCTAACGCTCGCTTCAGAATGACAGACACTTAGCGAACGAACCATTTCGCAGCCGGGAAGCGAGCCGCTTCCCGGCTGTTAGTCTGCCTCTCCGCATCTCTCCTTGTTGCTCGATTTTCAGATAATTTCAGATTTTGGTTCCCTCGCCTGTGCTATTCTGAATCAAAGGACATAGCGCCTAGGCAAGAATTCCGTTACCACAGCTTTGTCGCACTGTTCGCATCGGGGAGGAAGATGGAAGCGAACGTTTTCGTTTTCGGAAATGATGAGGCCATATCGCGCAGGCTTGCCGCCATGCTGCGGCAAGAGGGCTATGCTGTGCGCTATTTTCCGTGCGTCAGCCATCTGGAGCAGGCGTCGCTCCAAACGCCGCCGGATCTGTTGATCCTAAACGCCGTTAAAAACGGCAGCGTTCCGGTGTCGATGTCCGACCTGGCGAAGGCGGCGGCGGCATCTCTAGCGCCAATTTTGGTGTTGGCGTCGTCCGACGGGCTGGAGGAAGTTATGCTCGCGTTGGGCGAGCGGCCGGCGGAGTATTATACGAATCCGGTTCTTCATTATGACCTGGCGGCCAAAGTGCGCGCCCTTATCGGCGCGCCGGGCGCGAACGGCTATGCTTCGTCACTTCACGCCCCGCCCGAAGATCGGATGAAACTATGGTGAACCTGCGTTCGTTATATCGCACACCTTCCGGCGTGCGAGTCTTGATAGAAGTTTGCGGCAAATCATACAGCGCCGCGTCGGGCGG
>Ga0334886_1005023_pt1 | contig 10338 bp, 6 predicted proteins | sample GraSluR1_MG_9_FD_207232 | JGI IMG/M metagenome (GOLD analysis project Ga0334886, IMG submission 207232) | Sludge microbial communities from methane-producing bioreactor in Wageningen University, Netherlands - Granular Sludge_27_06-R1 | ecosystem: Engineered > Bioreactor > Anaerobic > Unclassified...
ATCAGTAGTAAGGGTACCCAATGCGGTCCAGGTATTCACCAGTTCTTGTGTCTCACCAAGAAAATACATCTCTAACTTCAGGCTTGAAACAACCGGTCTGTCGTTAACAGGGTGAGATTCTGTTCCCGGCAATCCGGTTTCTATGTCTATTTTGAACCCGTATTCAGCTGAAGACCACCTACTACCGATTCCTTCAAAGTCACTATTTGATTCTTTAAATTCAGCTAATTCTTCAGCCGAAATTTCCAGAAAGCGGAAGCAATTATTATTAGGATCACATAATGATGCAAGATTTGTAGAGAAGCTTGAATAGAGTAATCCTTCACCCAGGGAGGTCAAATAACCATTTTCATCTGTTAATGATCCATACAGATCAGATGGATCGTAAGCTTTAACTCCCAGTAATGTGCCCAGTCTTCTGCAATCTTCACATTCGCTGACTGATGAAAAGTCCTGAGTAAACGAATATGCAGAGGACAACATTAAAAGTATAGATATACAGCAAAAATAACGGATCATAGGATAAGGTTTTATATATAATAATATTACATCTTAGGCATCTCCATCAGCTGGTAGCCGGTTGGGATCTCAAAGCTACCCGGCTCCGGGCTCCAGGGCTCTATCTCTTTCATCTCCATGGTTGCATCATCCGAACCGCTGATATGGTTTATCATCTTAACCGGCATATTATAATCGTCGGAGGTCCAGAGTGTGAACATCTTCTGATCAGGATTATCCTTGTTCCAGAGGCCGGAACGGGTACAGTGGATTCCGTTGACGGCTTCCTCTCCTTCCACCTTCATCAAACCCTCATCCTGGTAATACTTGAAGGCGGCAACCGGGTCGTTACCCATGCTCATTTTGTCGTCAGCGGAGCTTTTCATCGCCATTTTTTGCTGCGGCATCAGGATTATCACATCGTTGGAGCCCTGCTTTACGATGATTGCTCCTGCCTGTCCGTGCTCATTGAATTCATACCGGTAACCGGCATCAGCAGAGTAAACTGTAAAAACATGGTCCTGACCCATACTGGTGAAGTACATCTTGGCTTTGAACTGTGCGGATACCGGGAGGACAAGCAAGATGGTGCAGACTAAAAAGAGTAACTTTTTCATAATAGATATTTATATAGTTCTTGAATGATTAAACTTCTACATTATATTTTCACAAACTTGCTTCGCACATTTCTTCAGCACTCGGCAGAGCCTCAAGCTTGCTTGACTCTGCCTCACTTCTTTACGATTCGCTTCGCGCATTCGCTTGGCGCTCGGCAGAGCCTCAAGCTTGCTTGACTCTGCCTCACTTCTTTACGAATTCAACCCTTCTGTTATTGGCTTTGCCCTCGGCTGTAGCATTGGTATCAATTGGTTTGCTTTCACCCCAACCTTTGGAGGTCATGCGGCTTTCACCAATACCCAATTCTTTAAGGGTGTTGACCAGAGTCTCAGCCCTCTGTTCAGAGAGGGTCTGGTTGAAAGCATCATCACCGTCACTGTCGGTATGCCCCTCAACACTGAAGTTAACATCCGGATGCTCCTTCATGAGAGTGGCAATTTCGTTGATGACGCCCATGGATTCAGGCTTCAGAGTTGCCTTGTTTACATCGAAACGGATACCGTTGGCAATGATCTTGCCGTCCTGCATGAAGCGGTCATAGTATTTAACCCCTCCTTCGGCGATACGGATATTTTTTATATAGAAATGGTTTTTTTCACCTGAATGCAGTGCACGAATTGAGATGCCTGTAGGATTAAAGCTGAGACGGGGAATATTTATCAGCCGCGTCTCGTTGAGATATGCCTTCAATTGTCCTTTCGTATAGGCGACAGCCACATGAGCCCATTGATTGTTCACTTTTTCCCCGCCGGGGAGCTTGCTGGAAGCAGGATTGAATTCCATCATGTCACCCCAGACATCAAGATAGGTTCTCCCCGGGGGAGAACTTTGGTTCTTCATATCAAACAGATAGACAGAAATGCTGTTGTTTGGAATATATGCGTCAAATTCTATGGTAAAGATATCAGGCAGGTAATCTGATTTAGGATTTTTCATGTAGGGAACGATTGTTGAACCGTATTCCCTGAACATAATTACATTTTCATTGTCGAGGACAGCTACCTCGATGCTTCCGTCACGAAGATCCCAGCGTGAGGGGAACTCTCCGTTTTCCTCGCCTTCCAGGTTGTCATCAAAGATCACCTGGTCGCCTGGTACGAAGTCATACTTTGCCCATGAGAGAGCGGGATCAGCATTTTTTACTGATTTGCCGTCTGCAGACACATTCCCGTCTGCGCCTGCTTCGTTACCGGCGACATCAATATCTTCATTCTTGCCGGAAGCAGATTTATCTTTCTTCTTGAAAATTCCCTTAATGCCTTCCTCAACCTTATCAAAACCGGTATTAATTGCCTCGTCGGTTCTCTGATTGGCACGCCTGTCGGCCTCCTGGTTAATCTTACCCTTTACATTAACCTTTATCTGGGCATTTAGCGATCCTGTCATGAAGACATGAGACAATAACAGGATAACGATCATCTGAAAACTTACTTTCTTCATATCTTTTTGTTTATTATCAGTTTATTAAATTTGTTTATGGCTTCAATGCGATTTTTTGCTCCGAGTTTTTTATATATTTTTTTCAGGTGATACTTTACGGTATCGACTGATTTTCCTAGTATCGAAGCAATATTGTCATTTGTAAGACCTCCCTTGATCAGGAGCAGGATTTTCTCTTCAGATGAGGTTATGGCCGGATGATTTCTCACAAAATACTATTATGAATATAAATTTCGGATAACAGCAGATACGGAGTACTACCCTAACGGGTAGTTTTGACTAAATTCAGAAATAACAGGTGTATTTGTGAAATCAGAATGGCAGGTGAGGATTGAATGTCACGTAACCGGCTGATTATTCTGGCATCTCATCAGGGCTTGAATCCGGTTTTTCACGTCTAGTTTTATGTAGATATTTTTGATATGGAATTTGACTGTATTTTCGGAAATGAACAGTTTTTCTCCGATAAGGGTGTTTGAACAGCCTGTACTCAGGTAATAAAGGATTTCGCTTTCACGTTCTGTTAACCCCCATTTTTTATACATTTCTCCCGGCTCAGGTACATTGCTATTTTGTTCAGTCCTGCCTTCCTGTTGTTCCTGACGAATAACGAAATTCTGAAGCTCGGCATTCATCTTTCTTAATACATGGTTTTTATTCCTTATCAACAGCCAACTCGTATATATTATAAATAGTCCAAGAAGGGTCATCGCTCCAATTATGAACCATTGCATACGTATCTTATTTTTATTTAATAAGTTGGCTTGCTCAAGCATTTCAATATGCTGCTCCTTGATCTCGGTTTCATACCTTGTCAGAAGCTCCGAAACCTTTTTTTCTGCTTCAGCCTGATCTATGCGTTCACGAAGCCTGTTATAATCTTCATAATATTCAAGAGCTTTATTGTATTGTCCCCTGGCCTTATGAATTTCATAATAGCCAAGCATAATCCCCGACAGATCCGGCAACCAGATTGTGTCGCATATCTGGCGGGCAAGATCAAGTGTTATCAGTGCATCATTATAATTACCAGCCCGAAGGCAGGTATGTGATAATCCCCGGTAGGAAGTCATAAGGCCATAAATGTCACCCATACCCCTGTCTATTTCAATGCCCTTCAGCCTGTTGTCGATTGCTTCCCTGAATCTTCCCTGTTTTTCAAATACAGAAGCCAGATTTGAAAATCCTACCGATTCTCCCTTCAGGTAGCCATTGGCAAGAGAGAGGTCAATAAGTTGCCTGTAATAATATGAAGCGGAATCTAATTCGTCAGACAGTTCAAAAAGATATGCAGTTTCGTTATAAATATTGGCGATAATTTTGTAGTCTTTGATCCCCGGTATAAGATCCACAGCTATCCGGCAATAGTATTGTGCTTCATCGAGTCGTTTTAAGACCCTCAGCAGTTGTGCCATATTTCTGGCTCCGCGTGCCCGTCTGAGAGTATCATCCGACTCCCTTACCTGTTTGAAGGCTTCCATATACCAGTAGAATGCTGAATCGTGTTTCCCGGTATATTCATAAGTCTTACCCAGACCTGTTATTGCATCGTTCAGCAGGTCATCAGGAACATTTGTTTCACTGGCTGAGATAACACTCCGGAAATATGGCATTGCCTGAACATCCCTGCCGGAATGCATAAGACTGTATCCTGTCTTATATTCCAGCCTCAGAATGTCATCACGATTTAAAGCATCCCGGGGCTTTTCAAGGATGGATTTATATAGTAAAACTGCTTCATCATGTTTTTCAACATATACGAGAGAATCTGCTTCCTTTTCAAGGTGGAGATAATTTCGGGATTCCTGGCCGTAAGAGTTTTGACAGAAAAAGAGTAAAAGGAATGATAATATCGGTAATACTTTTCTTCGTGTAAATAGCATTGGGCTTTAAAAATAAGATTTTAACCCTATTGTTCCAAGCATAAAATCTTATCTTTTACAATTTTCCGGGGTTAATCATATTTTTAAGTTGTTTTTTCTGTTAATAAGTGACCTGAACAGATCATCAGGGGCTTTTATAATTCTCTATAAGGGTTATTCGCGGGTAGCCAAGAGCTGCCAGTTCGGGATAATACCTGTAAGTCTGCTCCCGTGTATAGAAGCCGGTTACTATCACATAGTAATTATCCCAGCGTTCAACGATCTCAACAGGAAGATCAAGTTTCTGCGTGATCCTGCGCTGAGCCCTTAAAGCCTGATTTCTGTTGTGGAAGATTGCCACCTGGAGGGCTACGGCAGGTTCGGCAGGTGTTGGAGGAACGTTAAGCCTGTAGTATGTTACCCTGTATGTGGTATCATACTCAATATATGGTTCTATTTCATTTTGCCACCTTATTGAATCCAGCGATATATCGTACCTGACAACTGCCGGTTTTTCTTCAGGTTCTGCAATGACCGGTGCGAGCCATGCATCCATTAATTCGAATCTACCCACATCGGCAGGAACCTGTTTTTCAATGGCATCCACTACAGGTTGATCAAGGAAGGGGGCTTCTTTAAGTTTGAGTTTATAGAACCTGTCATCGAATATCCTTGTGGATATGGTGGTAATAACTGTATCTTCGCGGGGGATATACAATCTCTGTTGCTGTCTTGCCAGGAGACGTATTATCCAGAGCTCATTGAATCCGTTCTCATTAAGGATCTTAACATGCTTATCAACCTCCTCACGTGTGTTGAGGTCAAGCACACGCACCCTGTAGAAGTCGCCTGACATGGTTATCTGTACCTCTTTGCCAAGCATCTCTTCAATTCTCTTACGGAAGCCTTCAGCATAGGCTTTATCCCTGAAGGCACCTATCTGGATTGCCCAGCTATCCTCGGTAATTGTATACACCTCCTCAGTAAGCTCATGCAGTATAAGACGCAGGGTATCTGTTTTAACAACGGGTGCTTCAATAACAGGTTCTTCAATGATCAGCTCTTCAATAACCGGTTTTTCTTCAATAACCGGTTCTTCAGGTATAAGTGGGGCAGCAGGTAAAGTATCAACAGAGATCACTTTAAGGCTGAAGTCAAGACCATCAACAAAATCACCGTCGATACCGGGTTTTATTTCAAACTGAAGAGATTCTGGCTCAGAGACCATGTTTAGCTTTCTAAGCTGTCCGGTATCGACATTCACTGAATATCTGCCCGGCGGCAGTTCGAAGAAGCTGAAATATCCGTCATCCTCAGTCAGCACTCTTCCGGCAGGTTTCAGTGTTTCGGTCATGAAGTTGACGATGATCCTGCCGAGCCCCCTTCTGACTCCATCCTTTTCAAGTGTGACGGTGCCGGACGCCTCTCCTGCTATTATTACCGGTATCTCGACAAGTTTCAGGATGTTGGGATCAACAGCCACACTATAAGTTTGTTTCGTCAGTCTCCAGGATATATTGTCGAAGCTGTTCGGATCGAGTTCGATGAAGCAGTCGGTGTATGGTTCGAGGCCCAGGATACGTATGGTTGTGTCGCGGTCGCTTCTCTCAACGCGTCCTCCCATTGCCCTGAGATTGAGTCCTGCAGCTTTTGGCTCGCCCGGATCCCTTTTCCCGTTGGCGTTAAGATCGAAGAATGCAACCACGGAGATCCCTCCCTTACCCACATTTGTACGGTTATCTGTGCCCAGGTACTTTGTTTTTCCGTCGTTTATCAGGCTTCCTCTTGCATACTGGACCAGAGTTCTCTTTTTATCAGCCTGTCTGATTGATGCACCGGTCTGGGCAAATGAGAAATCATACCGAATACCCAGTTCTGCAGTTCTGAGGTTGCTTACAAAGTTTTGCTCATACGACATGTTAAGAAAAGCCCTGTCGCCTATATGCTTTTCAACACCCAGCCTGGCTGAAAGGAACTCATTCCTCGTATATGAATACTGGACCTGCGGTCTTATGATAAACCTGGCCGGAAGCCGGAAGGAGAGGGAGAGGTTACTGTATAAATAAGGATCCTGTCCGCTCAGCAATAATGCATAGGTCGTCAGATTGGCACTGACCCTGCTGAGTGAACCTGACACGAGCCATTCACCGGTAGTATAATCAGTCGTGGGAAGGAGTATCTGATAAAGAGACAATCGTTGATAGGTTGAAAGGCGGCCGAAACGCAACGGCATTGAAACCATTGCTTTACGCTCTTCCCTGTAATTGTATCTGATAGCCTTCTGATCCTTATCGTACCATGTATAGTTAAGGTCGAACTGAAGGTTTGAAGGAAGTCTCAGAATGAGTGAACTTTTTGCCCTTACTCCGTAGGTGTATTCGCCTGTTAAAAGCAGGTTGTTGGTTATTCTGACGGAAGCATTGACGAAAGGCATGAAAGGAGCAGTACTGATTGATGAGAGGTATTCTGCCCCACCGCCAACAGTTATGCTCCGGGTAAGACCGTATTTAACATCAGCCCTTGAAAATCTGCTTGCGAGAGTATCCTCAACAATGCCTGCGCTGACCCTGTATTCCATTGTTTTATGGGGCAGAAAATTGAATGGGATATTAATATTCTGCTCTTTGGTTCTCTCTTCTCCCCAAGGCCCGTAGAACTTCAGTTTAACCATGGAATTACCATAAACAAGCGGCACTTCAAATTTGTAAAAGCCCGATGCATCAGCTTTAACATAATCTACCAGAATGTTGTTAACATAGAGCTCGACGATCCAGCCGGGTTCGGTCATGTCGCTGAGAGTATAGGAACCAAAGGACCTTCTGTATGTTGTGGGAGTGTTTGTCAGCTGTACCCCGATCACAGGGTTATAAATGGTTGAGAGGGCATTTGTGGCGATCTTACCTGCCATAACCTGCCTCATTGGTGCAAAATCGTTGTTCACGTAGCGCCACAGGTAGTATTGCTGTTTCGTATTGAAGGGACCAGTGGTGTTGTAGTTCAGCGAGGCTGTCGCTTCTCCTCCTGCGATCATGGCTCCAAGGTTCAGGTTGAGCCTGGCATCCGATCTTCCGTTGATCTCCTCTGATGCGACAACAGACCAGTCTGCCATTCCAAACCTGAAGAGCGGATAAGTTCGGCCGACATTAGTATCAGCTTCAACCTCCCCTCTCAGTCTGGTCAGGTTACGACGCATCTCCTCGAGCCTCATCTCACGTATATAAGGCAATTCAAGCTTACTGGTGACTTTTACTGAAAGAGTCCGGAAGCTGAATGTGCAATCGAGACCGAAAACCCGGCCGAAATAGAGGGAGCGAAGGTACAGATTCGATTCTGTCCGAAGGAGGTCAGCCGGCTCAAGATTTATTATCTTACCCTCGTATGTGATACTATTATCAGTCCGGCTTATAACATATTCAGCATCAGGATTGATGAAAAAACCCGAAATCATTTCCAGGCCAGGCGAAGCAACATTCCTTATTCTGAGGAAGTCAAACAGATCGGTGACAGGCAGGTATACTTCAGTTCCCTTTATTGCCGCTTCAATTTCCCATGCGCCTGCACCGGGTATCTCAAGGCGTATGGATATCTCATCATATTCCTGTTCCTGGGCCGACAGATGAGGATTATTCAGTATGAGGAGCAGAGTCAGTTGAATAAGGAAGCCGGGCTTCAAAACTGCATAAAACCTCCGGGCTGATTCCTTAATGAGGTATGCTGTTATGAATTCCATGTTTGCTTCTGCTCAATAATATTTTTTCTGCTTACTATTCCTGAATAAAAGTGATATCGAAAGTTCCGCTGAAATTACCCGGAGGGTTTGCCGCCGGATTGCCGACGGTAATTGTTCCGCCGACGTAGAGTTGTAACGGCCCGGATGTAAGGACGAAAGGTGAGGGCGGATCAGAGTCTCCGATGCTAAAATTAAGAGATCCCCCGTTACTCCCTGTTAGTAAAACATCGGGTCCGTTTAAGAGCGAGACTACTGTTCCTGATGTCCCGGTAATACTGAATAGAGCAGAGGACCACGCAAATCCAAGATTCAGCAGTACAATGTCTCCTGTTGCCTGGCGCGATCCGTCAGGATTGATAATAACTGTGCCGCCCGCCATGTAGTGATAAAATGCCCCGAACCCGAGGTCCTGCTGGAGGGTCACATTTATCGGCTGGGGTGGAGGTTCCTGTCCGTGCGCCTGTATCGAAAGAAGCCACAACACTATTGCTGCCGTTATAGTTATCAGCGGCCTTAACCTGAAGAATATGATAATTTCAGTCTTTTTCAAGGATTCAGGATCATGATTTTTTTCGATTCTTTTCTTTTTGCTGTTACAAATGTTGCCACGTAAAAACCATTCTTCAGACCGGGAGTAAATTCGTGGTATCCCGGATCGTTGATTTTATAAGTGCGGAGCATATTTCCGGTAAGGTTGTGAATATACAGTGTGCCGGTCTGTCCCGGGGATATATTGAATTCTCCCCTCAGTATCCCCCGGTAACTGTAAATTGAAAAGAGCCACTCCTGTTTTGGTTTTTCATCAATACCTGTCGTTGCAGGGGCAAGGTTAAGGATAAACCTGCTGTTGTATTCACCGGATGAAAGAAATACCCTGTACTCATTTCCTGAGAGAAGATCGTTATCCTCTCCCGTTGCCAGATCAGTCAGGAATACCTTTGTCCCGGGTATCAGCTCTTCAGCCTGGCTGATCCTGAAAGTCAGGTTTCCATCCAGGTATAATCTTATGCCGAGAGGAATTGAATATGTGTTCTCAGAATCAAACGGCAAAGCATTAATTGAAAGCTTCTTTCCGCCGGGTATCACCGAATAGATATTTGCACACGTAAGGTCAGTATTTATGAGTTTAAGGGCATCGAGCAAACCGTCGAACTCCGGGGTTGCTTTCTCATCGAAGTAAATTACAAGAGGGTCGGTTGATGCCGGGTTGTCTGAATAGCCGGCAGTCAGACGGATAAGAGGTTTCAGGCTTTTCTGATCCGACTTGATGAATGAGTGGGTAAGGTTGTTAATTCTGACGTTGTTATCGAGCCCAAGTGTTCCCGTTACCGGATAGGCCCCGTCAGATACGTGTATGAAAAAGCCCTGCATGGAGGGAATGATGTTTGTTGCCAGACCATCACTCGAGATCCCGTTTATATACGTGCTGTAGGTCCCTCCGTATTCATCAGTCGTGCTGGCACTGAAAAAGTAGAGGGCGTTGTCGATATTGGTTTTGGTCCAGCCTGAAGGTGCATCCCAGTCGATCGGGGAGGGGTATGGATTGCCGACAAGATTGAATCCGAGAGTATAAGGATTGTTATGATTGTAAAGTGTTACGGAGAGGCTTCCGTTGTTTACTTCACCCGTCACATCAACGGTATTCGGGAGTGCTGATGAGCCGAAATTAACCGCGTAACCGGCCAGCGGGGAAAGCAGATAGGAAGGATCTTTATGGGCAACCCACCCCGAAGCGGGATTTCCCCCGACCATCCTGTTCTCATCGTACCTGTAGAAGGTAGTGAAGGGTGCTGTGAGGTCCATATCATCGCCAAACTCACTCACCGTGGCAGACTGGAAGGGTGAGCTGAAGTATTTATATCCGAATCCTGAAGGGAGGTAGCGTTGCATGGTAAGATCGCCTGTAACATTGCCGCTTCCTGATCCGTCTATAAGAGCTGTCTGTGATGATGTTGAAAGAAGTGTCAGGTTCCCGTCAGAGGCCAGATCGCCGGTGGTAACAGTTACTATACCACTGATGCTCAGAGATCCTGTAAGGGTGATGCCTGCTGAATTATTTATAATGAGGTTATTAATAGTGTTGCCGGTGAAGATGCCGGCACCGATCACCTGGGCTGATGATCCGTTCATTTCAATTGTCCCGGCTGATGCATCAATATTGCCTGCACCTGTAATGGATCCGCCAACTCT
>Ga0334886_1005050_pt1 | contig 10310 bp, 7 predicted proteins | sample GraSluR1_MG_9_FD_207232 | JGI IMG/M metagenome (GOLD analysis project Ga0334886, IMG submission 207232) | Sludge microbial communities from methane-producing bioreactor in Wageningen University, Netherlands - Granular Sludge_27_06-R1 | ecosystem: Engineered > Bioreactor > Anaerobic > Unclassified...
AATGCTTTTGCTGAGGTCGACGACCATCCCGTCCGGACCGATCCTCACTTTCATCTCCTCGGTTCCGAGTTCGCCGCGGGTACGCAAGCCCAAGCGGTTCGGCGCCGGATGGGCGAGCAGACGGTCGATCACCGCCGGTTCGAAGACGATATCGCTGTCCAACAGCACGATGCTTTCATCCGGCGCCCAATCGGCCAGCATCAACGACCAGGCGTTGTTCGTCGTTGCGTAGTCATGATTGCGCGCGTACCGCACGGTGAGCCGGGGAAAGCGGGCGCCGAGGGCAGACCTGATCATGTCGCCGCGGTAGCCATCGACGATGACGAAACGATCGACGCCGCGGTCGACAAGGATGCGCACGGCGCGCGTCAAAATCGATTCGCCGCCGACATCCAGCAGACATTTCGGGCGCTCGTCAGTCAGAGGACGCAGGCGTGTCGCCTGACCGGCCGCGAGCAGAACTGCTTGCACTGCGGGCCTCCCTCGGTGCGAGGAAAAGCGGCGAACGGTCGGCGATCACGCGCAGTAAGAGAATCGACAGACCCCAGATCGTGCCGAACACGAGCGCGGTCCAAAGGTACCAGTCCGGCCGGCCCAGGACTCCGGCGACCATGATCAGCGTCAGATGCATAGTCGGCCCCATCCAGACGGCCATGCGCAATAAGGGCAGCCGCCGTTGCTTCCACAAGGACAGCGGTTCGTTGCTCGCCAGGAGGTAGCCCTGACAGCACCGGCCGTACCATAGTCTTACGTAGATGGCGAACATGCCGACCAGCAGCCGGTCGACTCGGTGCGTGCCTTCCTGCCGCCAGACCGCGGTTTGTTGCTGCAACCCGGCGAGTTCCTGATGCGGATCGCGACGCCGGTCGTAAACGCGCTCGAGCCATTCGTTGCGCAGGCGGTCGACCATGGCGCTCCACCAGGCGAAGCTCAAGCCGGCCGGCACTCCCATGAACCAGCTCAGCCGCGGATCGCCGAACTGCACGACCAGACCGTGCAGCAAGCTGATGATCAGGGTGACCTGGATAATGTAGTCGACCAAGCCGTCCAGGATGTAGCCGGTCAGCGAGCTGGTGCCGCGTACTCGCGCCAGCATCCCGTCGGCGCAGTCGAGCACGTTGGTCGCAAAGAGTAGAATTGCCCCGGCCAAGTAGCCAGCCGGCGTGCCTTGCCAGAAGCACCAAGCCGACGCGAAGCCTGGAATCAAACTCGCCAGCGTGACCTGATTGGGGGTGATGCGGCCGAGGGCCAGCGCTTTGACCAGCAGGAACGCGAGCGGGCGGTAGAGGAATACATCGAGCGGCTCCTCGAGTTCGAGCGCCTTCAGCATGCCCCGATACTCGCGCAGGTAGCGGCGAGCCGTCACTCTCATGCCGTTTCACCGCCGGCCGCGGCCAGCTCGCTGCGCTGCTGAAAGTGAAACTTGATGGCGGCGATGAGCCGCGCGTTCTCCGCTTCGGTGCCGAGGCTGATGCGCGCGCAGTTGATGAAGGCCGGCTCCTTGAAAAACTTGATGACGAGTCCTTCGTCCAGAAGATCTTGCTTCAACCGCGGAATGATCCCTTCTGGCAGCTTGACCAGCAGGAAGTTGGCTTCCGACTCGTAGACCTCACAACCAGCGCAGGTTCGGAATAGCCGGTAGAAGCGGCGCCGATCAGCAGCCATGCGCTCGGCGAGGTCGGTGTAGTACGCCGGACTGTCGAGCGCCGCGAGGGCAAGCTGCTCGGAGATCCGGTTGAAGCCCAGGTTGCGGGCGCAGAAACGGCGGAACCCCGGCAGCCCGTCGCCGAGGATGCCGTAGCCGATGCGCGCGCCAGCCAGGGCGAACAGCTTGCTGAACGTGCGCAGAATCAAAAGATTCGGGTAGCGCCGGGTCAGGGCGGCGTAATCGTCGATCTCGCCCGGCGTCAGGCCGAAATACGCCTGGTCCAGCACCACCGGCACATCGTGAAAATGATCCAGCACTCGCAACAGGCCCGCGCGGGAGATCACATTGCCGGTCGGATTGTTGGGCGAAGCGAGCAGGACCAACGCAGGGTCGACCGAGTCGCGCAGCCGCAACAGCGCCTCGATGTCGAAATCATAGCGGGTCGGCGTGGCACGGAGCGGGAACTCGACGGTCACGCCGCCGACCTCGTCGGCGATCGCCTTGTAGTACCACCACGATGCCTGCGGGATCAGGATCGTGCGGCCGGACGGCAGGAAATGGTGTACGGCTTCCTTGAGCAGGTCTTCGCAGCCGTAACTCAGGACGATTTGCTGTTCCGTCAAGCCGTGCAACTCAGCGAGTCGCACCGAGAGGTCGCTGTAGTTGCCCTGCTCGAAGGCGCGCGTGTAGTTGAACAGCAGCTCGGGATCGGCGTTGCGTAGAACCTCGAGGCAAGCAGGCGCGGGTCCGTAGCGATTCTCGTTACGGTCCAGCAGGATCGGGTTCGTCTGGTTCATGGGTCCCTGCCGGTTGGAGGCGAATAACACACAGCACCGGCAACGGTTGCTCATCCCGCGCGGCGTTTTGGTTGTTTCGAACGAATGGTACGTGCTGTGATCGTCGATTTCCAAACGAAATCTGCAAATGTTTTTGGCCCTCGGTTGACACGCCGGAGGCCGTCGTTCCTGCGGAGAGGTCATCGCGGGAGTGTTTTGACGCCGCGCGTTGAAAACCAGTATACTTATTCACTCGGATACGGTTGGATGACGAAAGGGAGGAGAACCATGGATTGCCTGAACTCGAATCGTCTCGGTGCTATGCTTGCGATGCTCGCCGGTGTGGCTGTCGCCGCGGTCGTGGGCGACGCCAGTGCTGGCCAACCTGGATCCAAAACCCAGGACACGGCGATCGTCGAGGTGACCGTCCGGGCGTTCGCGACGCCGCTGGTCAATGCGTCGGTGGCGCTCGACCTCAACAACAATGGTGTCTGGGAGCCGGAACTCGGGGAACCGCAAGACTGGACGGACACGAGCGGCGTGGTCGTCTTCGGAGGGGTCGTGCCGATCCTGCCGGACCCTGACGGCGGCGAAGACGCCCTCGACTGGCGGCCCTCGCGCATCTTGACTGGTAATCTCCGTGGGACAGTCGGCGCGCGCGAGGTTCACCTGGATTTCGTGCTGCCGTCGGAGATCGCCGCGGCGAATCTCTCGCTCTATGACTTGAGGGGCCGCCGCCTGGCCGGCACGCAGGGGACGGGCGATCTCGCGCTGAACGTCCCGGAGAACCTGCCGGCGGGAGTGTATTTCCTGCGCCTGAGCGCCGAGCCTTCGGCGCCGGTGACGCACCGGATCACGAGCGTAGGCACGCGCGCGCGCACCGTGCGGGCACATCGGCTGAGCTCGGCCGAGGCGGTGGCCGCGGGTTGGCTCGGCGACGCGGCCTCCGGCCGCCAGTCCGGCTCGCGGAAGAGCCCCGCCGACGGGCAGCAGATGAACCTCTTGCTATCGCATCCAGAATACGGCGAGATGATCCGTTACGTTTTCGTCATGCCGGGTTTCAACTCCTTCACCGCGAACATGGGCGGCTTGACGGGGCCGTACCTCGTGGTCATGGAACGCTACCTCGGTATGCGCCGGGTCTACGGTGTCGACCACCAGTACGCGTTCGACATCGCCGGCGGGCAACGCCTGAACTTCGCCTGGGCAGCGAGCCCCGGGTCGGACGGCGGCTCGATCGCCAGCTTCCGGTGGGGCTGGAACTTGGCCGATCCCGACGACCCCGACGACCCTGGCTGGGCGTTGCCGCCGGGAATGTCGCCCGAACACCAGCAGACCTCTCCGGACGTGAGCTTCGCAGGCGGCGTGCAACGCCTGACCATCCAGGTGGCGAACAGCCTCCAGCGGATCAGCCGCCTGACGCTCGTCCTGTCCGTGGTGCCGATCCCGGATCTGGAGCAGCAGCTACCGCTGTTGCTGGTCGATGATGTCAACGACCGCACCAGTAGCGGATGGTTGTCGCAATTCGATCAACCCCTCGACAACGACGTCTACCGCGACGCTTTCTGGCGGCAGGTCCTGGAAGGCCCCGGAGGCGTGGTGGGCTGGAACCCATCCCTGCACGTGGTCGACACCGAGGAGGACCAGCTCGGCTTCCGCGATGTGATCAATTATCGCAGCCTGGTCTGGCTCACGCGCTTCACGACCGGCGACAACTCCTACACCGGCATAAACTTCCGTCCGAGTTTCGACGGCGTCCATGACATTGACAAGCACGTCTGGTTGGCGCCCTACCAGCAGCTAGCGGGCAACGTGCTCTACGCCGGCAGCCAGGGGTTGTTCACGCATCTCGCCGAGGCGCGTTATGAGGTGCCCGTCGTGTTCGAGTCGACGGAAATGGGTTCCCAGAACGGCATGGTGCACTACCCGGACACTCGCGTGCGGCGGAGCTTCGGTGTGCGCTACATCCCGCAAGACACGGAGGTGCTGGTCGGCCCGACCCGCTATCCCTTCGACGTGGCCGGCGTCTCCGTGCTGGACGTCATGTCCGTGGTGAGTTGCGTCGAGTACGGTTCGGACGAGGCCCTGACCCAGCGCCGCCGCGCCGCCTGCGTCGGCCTGAAGGGTGTCGCGCTCGACGCGGCCTTCAAGGTCAGCCACTTCCCCGGCGGCGCTGCCTTCGCGGACACCATTTGGACCGAACCCCAGATCGACTGGCGCGACCTCCCGCAGCCACACGATCCGTACTTGCTCGGCCGGATCTGGCCGTGGGGGCAAGACGAATTCTACAACGGCAACGTCGTCGGGCGGCCGACGCCCTACACGATCCAGCAATGCGACGGCGAGCCGTGCGTCGAGCCGATGTTCCGCTCAATTGCCCGTTACGACTGGATTCGCCAGACGCGTCTGGCGGCCGATCCCGACGACACCTGGCCGGTCGGCTACTATGACGTTCCCGGGCAACCGACCCTGGTTTCGGTCTGCGGCACCAACGCCCTGACGCCGGGCCTGGCCGGCGCCTTGACCAACGATCAGGTTGTGGCCTTCGTGGCGCGCAAGACCGCATCGGATAAGCCCAGCCAGGTGGGCGACGTGGTCATGGGCTTCGATCCCTACCGGTTCGACAATCAGCAGATGCGAGCGGTGATCCGCTGGGTGCTCGGCGAGCATTTCGGTCTGACGATGAATCCGGGCCGCTAGGCCTGGTCGTGCCAGCTGCACAGATTGAATATCCCATGTTCGATCTGTGCAGTTGGCGAACAGGCAAGCGCCGGGCCATCCCCGGCGCCATGCCGACCGTTTCCTATCAAGCCATCGGCGGGTTCTGGCCTTACTATGGTTAAAAAACCAACCGTAACCCGCCGAGGTTTCCCATGGCTGCGACCGCCCGCGATCTGAGGACCGAACCCACCGCTTGGCATGCTCTCACGCCCGCAGAAGCGCTCGCGCGGCAAGATACCCGCGCCGATACCGGCCTGGACGAGGCCGAGGTCACGAGCCGCCGCGAACGCTTCGGCTTGAACATCCTGCCCGGCCGCAAACCGCCGACGCTGCTGGCGATCATCCTGCGCCAGTTCGCCAACCCGCTGATTTACGTGCTGTTGGCGGCGGCGGTGGTGTCTTTGGCGATCCAGCATCCGAACGACGCGATCTTCATTATGCTGGTGGTCCTTTTAAACGCGACGATCGGCACCACGCAGGAGCGGAAGGCCGAGACGAGCGCCGCGGCGCTCCAGAAGCTGCTATCGATCCAGGTGCGGGTCAGGCGCGGCGGGCACGATCGCACGGTGCCGGCCGAGGAACTGGTGCCGGGTGACATCGTCCTGCTGGAGTCCGGTAACAAGGTGCCGGCCGACCTCCGCTTGCTCGAAGCCCGCAGCCTGGAGATGGACGAGTCGTTCCTGACCGGCGAATCGCAGGCGGCGCGCAAGACCGTCGACAGCTTTCCCGCGAACACGCTCGTCAGCGACCGCCGCAACATCGCCTTCGCGGGCGCGACCACCACCGCGGGCCGCGGGGTCGGGCTCGTGGTGGCCACGGGCACCGCTACCGAGGTCGGCATGATTGCCCACGCGGTGGCCGAAGGCGTGAGCAGCAAGCCGCCGCTCTTGATCCGCATGGAGCGCTTCGCGCACCAGATCAGCTACATCGTGCTGGGTGCGACGGCGGTGCTGGCGATGATCGCGGTCAGCCAGGGCATGCCGTGGCTCGAGATCTTCTTCCTGGCGGTGGCCCTGGCGGTGTCGGCCATTCCGGAAGGACTACCGGTGGCGCTGACCGTGGCGCTGTCGATCGCCACCTCGCGCATGGCCAAGCGCAACGTGATCGTGCGCAAGCTGACCGCGGTCGAGAGCCTCGGCAGTTGCCAGATAATCGCCAGCGACAAGACGGGTACCCTGACCGTGAACCAGCAGACGGTCAAGCTGGTGCGCCTGCCGTCGGGCAGGGCCTTCACGGTCACCGGCGAGGGGTACAGCGGCGAGGGCGAGGTGCACGGCCTGTCCACCGCCGGTGACGAGGCGCTGCTGGACGACACCGAGCGCGGGCAGCTCACGCGCCTGGCGTACGCGGCGACGCTCTGCAACGAGGCCGAGCTGGCGCGAGATGGCGACGGCGGTCCCTGGCAGCACTACGGTGACGCCATGGACGTCGCGCTCCTGGCCCTGGGTTACAAGCTGGACCTCTCGCCGCGGGTCGTGCGGGCGGAAGTCGAGCTGCTCGGGTCGATTCCCTTCGAGTCGGAGCGGCGGTATGCGGCAAGGGCGTACCGTGACAGGGATGACGGCCAGGTCACGGTCGCGGTCAAGGGCGCGGCCGAGACGGTCCTGCCCTTGTGCCGGGACATGGCCGGAACCGAGGGCGTGGTGGCACTCGAAGCCGCGCGCATGGCAGAGGCCGCGCTGGACCTGGCCGGCAATGGTCACCGGGTGCTGGTCGTGGCGGTCGGCGAGCTGCCCGACGAAGCAGCCGGCAAGGATCTCGACGAGGACAGCCTGCCGCCTTTGACCCTGCTCGGCCTGGTCGGGTTCATCGATCCGCTGCGGCCCGAGGCCATCGAAGCAATCAAGGCCTGCCATGGGGCTGGGGTCGAGGTCATCATGATCACCGGCGACCACCCCGCCACCGCGCAAGCCATCGCGGGCGAGTTGGGCATCGCGACCGGCAAGGACGACGTGATCACCGGCGACGCGCTGGCGGCGGTCGGCGAGCCGGGCAGCCACGAGTTTCTCGACGCGGTCAACGGACACCACGTGTTCGCGCGTGTCTCGCCGCTGCAGAAGCTCGATATCGTGGGGGCCCTGGTCGAGGCTGGCCATTTCGTGGCTGTGACCGGCGACGGCGTCAACGACGCGCCAGCCCTGCGCCGCGCCAACATCGGCGTCGCCATGGGCTCCGGCACCGACGTGGCCAAGGACACGGCCGAGATGATCGTCACCGACGACAACTTCGCCTCGATCGTGGCGGGGGTCGAGGAAGGTCGCTTCGCCTACGACAACGTGCGCAAGGTGACGTACCTCTTGATCGCCACGGGGGCGGCGGAGGTGCTGCTGTTCACGCTGTCGCTGCTGGCAGGCCTGCCGCTACCCCTGTTGGCGGTGCAAATCCTGTGGTTGAACCTGGTGACCAACGGCATCCAGGACGTGGCCCTGGCGTTCGAGGGCGGCGAGCCGGGCGCCATGCAGCGGCCGCCACGCCCGCCGACCGAGGGCATCTTCAACGGGCTGATGATCCAGCAAACGGTCATCGCGGGGCTGGTGATGGGGCTGGTCACCTTCGGGGTATGGGCCTGGCTGGCGCCGGCGACCGACGCTGAGATCGCCGCGTCGCGCAACCTGCTGCTCTTGCTCATGGTGCTCTTGCAGAACCTGCACGTGTTCAACTGCCGCTCCGAGTATGTGTCGGCCTTCAAGGTGCCGCTCAGGCGAAACACGATTCTCGTCTTCGGCGTGCTGGCGGCGCAGGGGCTGCACATCCTGTCGATGCAGATTCCCTTCATGCAGAGTCTGTTGCGCATCGAGCCGATTTCTTTCAAGCAGTGGGGGACGCTGCTGCTCATGGCCGTGCCGATCCTGGCGGCGATGGAACTGTTCAAAGCGGTGCGCGGGCGTCGGGGTGAGATAGCCGGGTGCAGCCGGGATACGCGGAACTAGACGCCTCGCCACTTGGAAGAGGCCGCGACGCCGCGCGTTAGTGACAGATAGTGAGTTCGGTCGCTCGGGTCTAGTCTCGGCTGTTGTTGAAATTGTAAACGGCTTAACATCAAGATGTTAGCAAAAACCAGCCCGGAATGGGCAGAATTCGGAGGACTACGCCACGCCCCAGTACGGTTAAGGCGACACTCAGATTCCCGCCCCCCCCCCCCCCCAGGTGAACTAATTGAATGTCGGTCGGCTTCCTGCCGATTCATCGGCTCGGAACCGATCTCGTCGCTGATCAACAGGGAAGTCGCCAGGTACTTCTTACTGCGCAGATGTTCCTGCGGCATTTCAGCATCGCGCCGCGGCGCAGCGAGCAACTCTTCGAGCCAGTAGAACACCGCCCGTGACGGTTCAGCGGCTGAAAGCCGACCTCGTAGACGATCAAGAGAGCCGCCTTCAGGAACTGAGGCTGCGTAAAGCTGAGTTTTTACACAAATGGGGTATAACTACCGCGGCCGCTTGGTTTTACCTCGAGTAACTGACCCCTTACCGTAATCTACTCCGAGAAGCATTAATTTCTTCTTGGGATTCGAATTTACGAAGTCGTATAGATGATTAAAGAACTCGTGTTGTGCCTCAATGCACCCATGAGTATAGCCCTTGTGGGAATCATGAATATAGAATCCTGAGCGGTGGCCGCCGCAAGCCTGTTTTGCTTTCGTGTCGTACGCATCAATTCTAACGCGATTGTATCCCCAGTTCTGCCAATACGGAGTGCAATGTTCCGTGCCTTGCTCTGGGTCAGCATCAGGGATCTGCTCAATGCCTGTAGCCGCTTGAAGTCTGCAGGTTTCGGGATCAGCTACCTGCGCGACCGGTTGTCTGTTGAACTCCAGTCTTAGGACGTAAGTACCCTCAGGAATAGGCCCTACGTTGGGACAACATTGGAACTTTGAATGCTGATAATTCCGGGTTCCCGACACCTCTTCACTGAGTCCGGAAGTCGCAGCGAAACAGTGTTTAATTTCGCCATTCTCTATCCAATTCAACTTCCTCCCGTCATACATTAGTGTGGCCATGTTGGGATTCCTTTCTTTCGGGCGCTTTCGGATTACGCGTTCAAAGTATTGCGCGCAATGATAACCCGTCACCTGCGGGAGATGGTAGATGATTCAATTTTCATGACCGGCCCGCTTGAGCAGGGAGGAAGTCGTGACCATCAAGATCTTGGCCCAGAAGGGCCAGAACAACAGCGAGATCGCCCGGACCCTGGGCGTGAGCGAGGGCACCGTCCGCTACCACCGGCGTCGCGAAGCGGCCGGTACGGGGGACGGACGGCGGGAGAAGCCGTTCGTCGCTGCGGAGAAGGCCGACGTGATCGCCGCGTGATTGGATGACCGCGAGGGTGCGAAGCGGCCAGCGAACATCGACGAGCTCTATGGGTTCCTGGTTGTCGCCGAGCACGAGTAAAAGCACTCGTACCGGTCCCTGCTGCGTTACGTGCGGGCGAAGTACCCGCGGCCGGCGATCCGGACGTACCGCCGGGTAAAGACGCCGCCCGCGGCGCAGACGCAGACCGACTGGGGTGAGTTCCCGCGCGTGGACGTGGGCGACGGCCCGCAGCCGCTGCACGCGTTCGTGATGGCGCTCAGTCACAGCCGCCGGGCGGCCGTGGTGTGGAGCCGCAGTGAGGATCAGCTGTCGTGGCTGCAGTGCCACAACTGCGCGTACCGCCGCCTCCGCGGCGTGGCGGCGGTCAACCGGATCGACTACCTGAAGACCGGCATCGTGCGCGGGGCCGGCGCCTGGGGCGAGATCAACCCTCGGTACCGCAGCTATGCGCGGGCAGTCGGCTTCCATGTCGATGCCTGCCAGCACGAAGTAACATTGCGGCGTAACCATCAATATGAGAATCAGTTAGCGATCGAGATTCTGTAAGACCCCATCCCCGTCAACTTGCCATCCCAACGCCTGTAGGACTTCGGCCTGGGTCTTCGACGGCGTCTCCAGACGCCGCCGCGGCTTGCGAGCTTTAGCCGGCAGCATCAGCACCGAATGCAGGTGCCGCATGTCGGCCATCACCCTGGACGCCGATCGCTTGATCCCTGCAGCAGCAAGAAGCAGTTCCAGCCGGCGCAAGTACGCCAGCGCGGCCACGCACGTGAACAGGTGGCAGCGGATCTTGCCGTCGGTCCAGTGCCGCACCGGCTGTACCACGACCAGATCGTCGTCCTTGCTCTGCCGGAA
>Ga0334886_1005058_pt1 | contig 10295 bp, 13 predicted proteins | sample GraSluR1_MG_9_FD_207232 | JGI IMG/M metagenome (GOLD analysis project Ga0334886, IMG submission 207232) | Sludge microbial communities from methane-producing bioreactor in Wageningen University, Netherlands - Granular Sludge_27_06-R1 | ecosystem: Engineered > Bioreactor > Anaerobic >...
CGCCGCCAACTCCGTCTCGGACGTGCTCTATTCCCTGCTGATGATCCTCGGGCTGTGGCTGGCCATGCAGCCGCCGGACATTTCCCATCCGCAGGGGCACAGCCGCTTTGAGCCGCTGGTCGGGCTGGCAATCGCCGGTTCAATGACCCTGGCCGGTTACGAAGCGGGGCGCACTGCCATCGAACGTTTCATCAACGGCGGCGCAGCCATTGACCCAGGTCTGCCAACGATTGTCCTGATCCTCAGCGCCGCCGTCAAGGTGGGCATGTTCTTTGCCATCCGGCGCATTGCCCGCGAGCTGCGCAACGCTACCCTGGAAACCGTGGCTAAAGACAACTTCAATGATGTCCTCGCCTCTGGCGGCGTCTTTCTTGGTGCCCTGGGTTCCTCCCTGATCAACCCCCTCCTCGACCCGATCGCCGGCGGGCTGGTGGCATTACTGATCTTCAAATCGGCGTTTGTTGCTGCCAAAGAAAACCTCAGCTTCCTGACCGGGGCTGGAGCCAGTGAGGAAATGCGCCAGCAGATCATTGAAACCGCCCGCGCCGTGCCGGGCGTAGAGGATGTTCACCATGTGATGACCGAACATGTTGGCCCAAAACTGGTCGTCGATCTGCATATCAACGTAGATGGCAGCCTGCCTCTGATTGAAAGCCATAAAATCAATGATACTGTCATTGAAGCGATCGAAGCCCTGCCGGACGTTGACCGCGCCTACGTGCACCTGGAACCCGACGGCTGGAAAGACTGATGAAGCGCTGGCGTCCGCTCCTGCTGCGTTTGCTGTTCGCTCTTGCCGCAGCCTACGCTTTTCTGATCACCGGCCTCTCTTATATCTATACGCAACACTTGTTATACCCGGCCTGCCCGGCCTCTCCAACGGAACGGGCAGGTTTTGAATCCGTCACCCTGACCACATCCGATGGTCTGAAACTGGACGGCTGGTGGCGGCCGCCTCAAAACGGGGCTGTCATCCTTCTCCTCGGCGGGCTGGGGAGCAACCGCGACGCTATGCTGGCCGAAGCCGAAGTGCTCACCAGTCACGGCTACGGCGTATTGACCCTCGACTACCGTCACTGCGCTGGCGAAACCGTCACCGTCGGCTATGATGAGATCATGGAACTGTCCGCCATGCGCGACTTTGCCCTCAGCCAGCCGGAGACCGAATGGCTGGGCGTGCTGGGCTTCTCCGTCGGCGGGGCGACTGCCATCCGCGGCACGGCGCGCATGCCGGAGATCAGGGCCGTCATCGCCGAGGGCAACTACGCCAATTTTTACGATGAACTGACCGCCGCCTATGCCCCGCCACTCTCGGTGCAGTGGCAGGTGCAGCGTCTGGTGGTGTTCTTCTTCCGCCTGGGCAGCGGCGTCCACCCGCGAGAGATCAGCCCGGTGGATGACCTGCCCGCTATTGCCCCCCGCCCGGCACTCCTCATCCACGGCGGGCTGGAAGCCAAACGAACCCGCGCCCAACAACAATATCAATCCGCCTCTTCACCGGAGGATGCCGATGCCAGTCTGTGGATCGTCCCCAATGCCGGGCATGGAGCTTATCGGACTTTGCACCCCGCAGAATATGATGCCCGCATCGTGGCATTTTTTGATCAGGCAAAAGGAAAATGAATATATTTTCGAAACCAGGGTCACAGACTCAATCTGATACGCACCCATCCGAACTCCCCGCTCCACAGGAATCCCCCGCTTCGTAGAGGCGATCTTCGCCCTCTTTCAACAAAACCGATCCATATCTGCAAGCACTTCCTCGCCCCCTTGTTGGGAGCGGAGAGATTTCAATGCGTGCATTGAAATCAGGTGCGGGCAAGCCGCCTGCTCGCAAAACAAAAAGGACAAGTTCATTACCCGTCCCTGATCACCTGATTCCTGATCACAAGCCCCTACTCCAGATACCCCTTCAACTGCCGCGCCCGCCGCGGATGCCGCAAGCGGCGCAGGGCCTTGCCCTCTATCTGACGGATGCGCTCGCGCGTCAGGCCAAATTTCTGTCCCACTTCTTCCAGCGTATAGGTACGCCCGTTTTCAAGGCCAAAACGCAGCCGTAAAATGCGCGCTTCGCGCGGCGGCAGCGTATCCAGCACCTCTTCAATCTTCTCGGTCAGCAAGCGGGAATATGCGCTTTGGATGGGTGTTGGCGACAGTTTATCCTCAACGAACATGCCCAACTCCGCTTCCTCGCCGTCATCATTGATCGGACTTTCCAGTGAAAGCGGCAGCCAGGAAACCCGCATCATCCAGTCCACCTTTTGTGTCGGCAGATCCATCGCCTGGGCGAGTTCTTCGATACTGGGGGCCTGCCCCAGTTTTTGTTCCAGGGAATGCGAGGTGCGATACAATTGGCGAATCCGGTCAGACATGTGTACCGGCACACGGATCGTGCGGCTCTGGTCGGCAATCGCCCGGGTGATCGTCTGACGAATCCACCAGGTAGCGTATGTCGAGAAGCGAAAGCCGCGTTTATAATCATATTTGCCAACCGCCTTCATCAGGCCCAGATTGCCCTCCTGGATCAAATCGAGAAAAGGAACCCCGCGGCCGATGTACCGCTTGGCAATGCTGATCACCAGGCGGGTGTTGGCTTTGATCAAATGTTCGCGCGCCAATTGTCCGTCAATTACGGCAATCTCCAGTTCGCGGTGCTGCTCCGGGGTAGCATTCCCATTCAGCTTCAGCAAATGCTTGCGCGCATCAACCCCACGCTCAATCCGCATGGCAAGCTCCACCTCTTCCTCTGTGGAAAGCAGCGGCACCTGAGCCATTTCCTTCATATATAACCCCACCGTGTCCGTGGTAGAAATCGCGGTTAAATCTGCACGTTTTTCCAGGGCGTGTTCAAATGGGTCCTGTTCGTCTTCCTCCTCCAAATCCTCTGCATCCGGCTGATCATCCTCATCAAAAATATCGACCCCCTGCTGGCGCAGCGCCAACATCACATCTTCCAGATGATCACTATCATCTTGAATATCTGGATAATATTCAATCAAATCATCTGTGGTGACATATCCAAAAACATCCGCCTTTTCAATCAAAAGGCCGATGATTTCTGTGTTCTCACTGCTGATTCTGGAATTCATACTCCATCCCTCCTGCAATGATTCACGCGGTGCCTTATTTACACAATTCCTGGTCAATCCCCGATTCGTCCAGCACGGGAAACCGATCCTTCTGCCCTGGGATAATGCTCGCAAGCCCCCTGGTTGAGATTGGCGCCACAAACATCACATAGTCCGCGGCAGTCATCTTTGCAGTGCGAACGGATCGGCACCTCCAGCAGCAGATATTCTCGCACCACTGGACCGAGGTCAATAAAACCATTCTCCGACAAAAGCTGCCCCGATTCATCAGCTTCTTCTTCCCGGAAGGCATACAGCTCATCAAATTCTGTGTGAACAGGTTGCAAGAAACCTTCCAGACAGCGCACACATTCAACTGGCACTGCTGCCTGAAAATCCCCCTGGATCAGGATCCCCTGCACCACGCGGTTGACTTTGACTTCACCCTTAAAATGCTCAAAAACCGGTTCGGTTTCAAATTGAATTCGTTCTGCCTCAAACGAAAGCGTCCGAAACGTACCGACCGGCTGGTTGATAATAAAACCTACGTTAAATCGCAAAAGGTATTTAGAATTGCTCACAATAAAATTAATTTCACCAAGTCTATAATCATTAATGCGTATATAATTAAGTGCTTAAGAGATTATAGCACAGCCGATTCATAGTTTCAAGTTTTTAATAGAAAGTTAATAATATTAACATTTCTAAGGATATGCCATGTTCACTTTATTAATTGCTACCGGTAACCCTGGAAAGATGATCGAATTACAAGGCCTGCTGAAAGACCTGCCCGTCAAGCTCGTCACCCCCGCTGAAGTTGGACTGAGTGACTTTGACGTGGTCGAGGACGGCCACACCTACGCCGAGAATGCCGCCAAGAAAGCCCTGGCCTACTGCCGGGCCAGCGGACTGTCCGTCCTGGCCGATGACTCCGGCCTGGAAGTGGACGCCCTGCACGGCGCCCCGGGTCTGCACTCGGCGCGCTATGCCCCCCGGCCCGGCGCCACCGACGCTGACCGCCGCGCCCTGATGCTGAAGAACCTGCGCGGCCTGCCCCAACCCTGGACCGCCCGCTTCCGCTGCACCGTGGCGGTTGCCACACCCGAGGGATCACTCGACCTGACCGAAGGCATCTGCGAAGGCGAGATCGCCCCTGAAGAGCGCGGCACGGACGGCTTTGGCTACGACCCGATCTTCTTCGTCCCTGAATTAGGCCTGACCATGGCAGAGATGAGCCGCCAACAAAAGAACACCCTCTCCCACCGCGCCCGCGCTGTGAATGCGGCCATCCCAGTTTTGAAGAAATTATTGTAGTCACCCTGTGGTCAGTCGTTATTGCCCGCACGGGGAAACCACTAAAGTGGTTACTACGATGGCTTGGGTCCAGTATTAGAGAAGATGATTAAGGAATAGAATCACCATCATTCTGTCACTGCGCAGCGCCCCCGAAGCATCAGGAAGGGGATTGCGAAGGAGCCGCGAAGCGAGCGACTGTGGCCGCGAAGTGTCCTTGTTTGCCACACTTCGGCTCCGCCTCCGCTCGCAATGACCACCATCGTACTCATCACCGCCAGGTGACCGCACCATCCATGCTTTTTCTGACAATATCACGACTCTCCCTTTTATAGACACCCCTTAACTTAAAACCAGAACATACATTCTACACAACCCTCCAAAATCTGCTACAATAAACCCATTGTGGCGGAGTACCCACAACAGGAGGTAGTATTATGAAGAAAACTTACTCAAAAACCGGAACCACCTGCCGCGTCACCTTTGAACTGCCGGCAGATGTAGAAGCCACCAGCGCCGCGCTGGTTGGCGAATTCAACGACTGGGACAAAACCAAAAACCCCATGACGCAGCGCAAAGACGGCCGATTCTCCACCACCGTATCACTGGAAGCCGGCCGCGAATACCGTTTCCGCTATTTCCTCGACGGCGAACGCTGGGAAAATGACTGGAACGCCGACAAATACCTGACCAACGACCAGGGCAGCGAGGACTCCGTCATTGTTCTGTAGAGCTTTGCTTTGAATGAACCGCCACAAGTAAAACCCGCTCACTTCGGCATGCTCAGTGAGCGGGTTTTGTTTTATCTTCCTCGCCAGATCAACAGATTGACTGGTTACTTTTCCCTGTACTTCACCCCATCCAATCCCGCAAAGTCCGCATCCTGCGTCCACAGAACCGCATCGTGCGCGCGGGCCGTCGCCAGCATCATGCTGTCAGCCATCGCAAGTTTCGTCTCCACAGAGATCTTCGCCGCGCTCAAGGCCAGCATTTCATCCACCGCCACCACCGTGCCGGAATACAGATCCGCCACGGCATCATGCGCCAGTTCCAGACCGCGCTGTTGTAACACGCGCTTATACACCTCATAGATCACGATCACTGGAACCAGTAACTGCGCGCTGTCTTCAATTGCCTCAGCGAAGAAGTCCGCATTCTCATCATCGGCAAAATAGGCCAGCCAACCGGAAGAATCAACCACGTTCACAGCGCGCGGTCCTCTTTTTCACGTCGCACATCCGTATCAATGCCCTTCAGGCTGCCGCGAGCTTTCGTGATGCTGCGCACCGGCACAAAGACCACGTGCCTGTCATACGCAATCACGCGCATCTTCTGCCCTGGTTTAACCTTCAATATCCCTCGCACCTCGCGTGGGATGACCACCTGATATTTGGGAGACACGGTCACAGTTTTCATACTTTTTCCTTATCGATGTTGATTTTATTGTACAACGCTATTATACACCATTTTTACCCTTTCAACTTTGTCATTACTGCCTCTACCATCGAATTATCCCCCTCCACCACCTTTTCCCACAACGCCGTCAACAAGCGCTCTGCCCCAAACCCGGCCTGCGCCAAGCGTTCCATCTTTGACGGCGCGGGGTCAAACCCGGCAATGATGACCTGCGCCTCATCCTCCTGCGCCTTGCTTGGCGGCTCTCCCCAATCCACGCGAACTGCGTCAGTTATCCTGTCCCGCCCCACGCCCGTCACCGGCAGCCCCGCCGCCGCCAAAGCCTCATGCAATCGCACCGCCGTCGGAATCCCGTTTGTTGTTTCTGTCATCCCTTCTCCTTCCTTTATTTCACGCAAAGACGCCAAGCCGCAAAGGAAAACCACTGCCTGAACAGATTTTTCTGATCCCTGATCTCCTGTCTTTGTTTTTCATTATGCATTGTACATTGTGCATTTTCTCATCCTTCTGATTCCCTTGCAAACTCAAATGCCTAGCCCATGAGCACCCCCTGCAAACAATTCAGCGCCGCATCCCCGTCTCCCCAGGCATTGCCCACCGCCCCGTTGCCCTTCTCCAACAGGGTATAGGCTTGCACGCCGGGCATCGTCCACCCCAACAGGTCCGCGCGAATGGCCGTCCCGCGGTAGTAATTGTTGCCAGGCGCATAGCTATAATGGCAGCCGATCGTCTGCGCGCTGTTGACCGTGGTCGAAGCCCAGCCGATGCCCGAATAACTGATGCAGGTGGTATACGTCTTGGCGAGGACGTGCGTCCACAAATGCAGGGAAGCCGGCAGCCCGCTGAGAATGTCCAGCCGGTTGCTGGTGTCATTATTCGCCGCCCGCCAGGTGGTACCCGTATAGGCATAAGCGGCCGCATCCTCACCCTTGAACAAATAACGCGGCACCTGGTTAAAGGCATTCCACAGCCAGCGCTTCTCGGCGCTGTCCTCGGTCATCCCCAGACCAGCAGTGCGGCAGGTGCCCACATACAGGCGGCTGGCATCCCCGGACTTGACCTGGCGACCGTTTTGCAAAGCCAGCGCAGAGGCGCGCACATTGTCGGACGTCCATACCGCTTTTTCCAGCGCCAGACTGCTGCCATTGTGATACAGGAACAAATCAACGTTCTTGCCCGTCACCACCCCGGACAGGGAAACCGGGACTTCGCTCAATGCAAACGGCCGCCAGCCGCGGCCGGTCACATACAGCTCCACCAGATCCCCGCTGAACGGGGTCAGGTAGACCGTGCCGGCGCCAGCTACATCCGTGGATGTAACCGGCGTGCCGGAGGACAGCGACAACCGCCCCTGAAAGACGGGCGGATACACCCGTCCCAGCACGTCCTCCAGGTACTGCGAAGCCAGGCACTGCACGCTGCCGGGCGCAATCCGGCTGCCGTCCCAATAGAACTGGCCGATCAACCGCCGCCCGCCGGCCTCGCTGGCACTGGTGTTCACCTCCAGGGTAAAGCTCGCCGAACCAGCCGACTGCACCGCAAACACATACCAGTCCGCCGCCGCGCCGGACGGCTTACCCGATGCGGCCAGGTCAACATTCGCACTGGCGGTCAACATGCAGCCATTGACCATCAAGACCGCCGGACTGTTCAATGAAGCCGGCACCCGCAGCCGGTCGCTTTCCAGAGCCTCCAGACGCAGATTATGGCTGAACCGCCCCAGGAAATCCGCCAGCGTGACCGCATCCGCGTCCGCCTGGCCCAGCCGCAGCGCATCGCGGCGCAGGTTGTTATACTGGGTTGCCGCCGTCGGCTGCCCGCTGGAAACTTCACTGCTCAAGGGATACGTCATTTCAGTCCTCCTCCCAGAGTGACACAAACTTCAAAACATAACACCCCAACTCGCGCAAACTCACCACACTTCTCCCCAGGAAGAACGGCTCCGTCATCCTTTCGGGCGTTTGCCAAACGCCCCTACAAAAGTTACATCGCCATACACACCTTGCCTCACACGAGTTCATCAAATGCCTGCCTCATTTTGCAGTCTCACCGCACATTGGAGGACGGCGCAGTCCCTGCGAAGCGGGGATTAGGCGGGGGTGCTAACGCCAACCCATAGGGCAGCTACCGCCAGTCCTAAAGGATCGCTAGCGCCAATACCCCGTGTCCCAGCTCAACACCCCGCCCCACACACATAATTCCAGCGTGGCGGGATCCACCGGCGGCCAGTAGTAGCCCACATTGTTGAGCTGCACATCCACCGTGGCATAGCCTGCAAAATGCACCTCCCTGGCCGTAAACCCCACCGCCCCCAGGTTGAGCAGCGTCCCTGCCGGGCAGGTCAGGGTGATCCCTTCCTGCTTGTCGAGGAACTGCATCAGCTTGCTGTACATCTGACTCCGGCTGGCAGCATGCGCCGAGCCGTCCGGGTTGAGCAGATCATCCGCCAGCAGCAGGTTGAAATACACCCACACCCGCATCGCCCCATACCGGGACGTCTCCTCGCTGAACACCTCGCGCTGGATCAGCACCCCTTCCGGTCGGGAGCGCGGCGCAGCCGCCAGCACAAACCCATACGGCTGGCCGTCGTCAATCCCGGCATGCGCCAGGGTCACATGACAATCTACCCCGACCAGCGGCGCGTCAGACATCCCAGCCATCCAGCCGCCAGCCCCGCTCCTGCCGCCAGACCGGCGGACGCACCCGTCCGCTGCTGCGCAGACCATCCAGAAAAGCCCGGAAACGCTTCTCCAGGGGAGCCGCACAGGCCAGCCACTTCCCGGCCTCATCTGTGCGGCTGCCATGCGCCTCCACCAGACGCAGCGCGCGCGCATTCGCCGCCCATGCTGCTGCTCCGCTGCGGATAGCCGTCTCATGTTCGGCAGGCAAGGTGGTTGCCGCTGCCCCATCCAGCCCCTGAATGGTATGGACGGCAGTGTACGTCACATGCAGCACCTCACCCGCCTGGGGAACGGGCTGGCCGCCCAGCCACAGCAGAGGGAGACCATCCCGCCAGCCAAACTGCCATGGCTGGGGATATGGCCGGTAGAGGATGGCCGCTGCCTCATAAGGAAAGACCACCTCCACCACTTCAAGCAGTCCACTCAATACGGCCAGCGACTGCATCTGCCCCGCCCCGGTCAAGGTCAGCGTGCCGCTCAACAAGCGAGGCGCAGACTGGCTATACATATTGAGCACCTGACGCAGCGCCTCATCCAGTACACCGCTGGCAAAACGGTCGCCGCCATCATCCCCCAATTGCACCAGCATAGACGTGTGGAAATCATCCCGTTCCATCAGCCTCCTCCTTTGTGCAGGAGCGCACTTCTTCCACACTGAACATCTGCTTCTGCCCGTGCCCGTTGATCATCACCATCCCGCCATCCGCCAGGCGCCGGAAAGCCATCACCCCCGCCTCTCCTGCCAGGCGGGCGGCCAATCGGGCATCGCTCAAGTGCGGCTTGCGTCCTGTTGCTTTCCTCTTTGTACTCCCGGTCATGTCACCTCCTCTTTACGGTCTGCCGCAAAAAGCAACCCATCGCAAGTACGACTTCAGTCGATATCGCTTGAAATCACCTTTGCAGCAGACCGCAGCTTTCCTTATCCTGACGTGATCAACCGATCCTCAACCGCTGTGCCGAGAATATATGCCGCAAGCAAAGCAATCACCTCCGTCACCTGCTCCGGCTGGAGCGGGAAGCCCGGCCACACCGCCTGCACCACGGTGAAGACCACCCCCACGGCTGCCGCCCAGAACTTGCGGGAAGCCAGCAAACCTGCCAGGCGATTCTTCACCATCCCGGCGTCCGGCGGGTTGCGATGCACATCAATCGCCGTGCCGACAATATATGCCGCCAGCAGGGCTGCCAGGGCAGCCGTCTCTTCCCCCTGCAAGGGGAATGCGGGATCCAGCGCAGCCGCCACCACCAGCACCAGCCCGCTCACCGCTGCCCACAGTTTGCGCGAACGCAGCAACGTTTCCAGTTTGTTTGGCATTTTCTCTCCTTTGTGATCCAGACACGTGGAAAAACTACCTCTCATTCTTCCATAGCCTCCAAAATCACCACGAGTAGGGTGCGTTCGCGTGTTTTTCGCAACGCACCAACCATCAAGCTCCAATTCAGAGCATTTCCTCATCCGGGTTTACTCTTGGTGCGTTCAAAAGCGAACGCACCCTACTTTTGACTCACACCGCAGCGCAGGCTGAGCCTGTCGAAGCCGAAGCAGGTTTCGCAAACCTGCCCCGCGCTTCGATCCCACAGGGGTTGGTGCAGGCTCATCGTTCAAAAGCGAACGCACCCTACTTTTAACTCACACCGCAGCGCAGGCTGAGCCTGTCGAAGCCGAAGCGGGTTTCGCAAACCTGCCCCGCGCTTCGATCCCACAGGGGTTGGTGCAGGCTCATCGTTCAAAAGCGAACGCACCCTACTTTTAACTCACACCGCAGCGCAGGCTGAGCCTGTCGAAGCCGAAGCGGGTTTCGCAAACCTGCCCCGCGCTTCGATCCCACAGGGGTTG
>Ga0334886_1005069_pt1 | contig 10277 bp, 9 predicted proteins | sample GraSluR1_MG_9_FD_207232 | JGI IMG/M metagenome (GOLD analysis project Ga0334886, IMG submission 207232) | Sludge microbial communities from methane-producing bioreactor in Wageningen University, Netherlands - Granular Sludge_27_06-R1 | ecosystem: Engineered > Bioreactor > Anaerobic > Unclassified...
AATTACCAAGAAGATAATCGTATGATTCAGGAGAAAATTCTTCAAAACCTGACCCTGGATACAAAGTTATCTCACTGAAGAATAATCGGCGGTCTGATTCATAAAAATCAATACGCGCAAATGGCAACCCTGTAGAAAGAATCTCTGAGTAATGAATCATTTTGCTATATGTATAAGGCTTTGGGATAGTAGTATTACTTCTTGCATAATGTCTTTCAAAGGGCATCAGATTCCAATCAATATCGTAAAAATCTACATTCAATCCACCCGGTGAAAATCTATTTAAACAAACAAAAGAACATAATACTTCGCCTTTGAAGCATAGGAATTTATAATCTTTAAGTTCTTCTCCAGATGTATTTATTAGATATTTTTCACACAAGATTAGCGGTTTAATATATTTATACGGCCATTCGCGACCATACCAAAATTGGTTTTTCTTGATCCATTTATTTATATATTTTTTTAAGCGTATATGATCTATACTGCGAATATCTTTACAAAAATATATGTCTCCAGAAGTATGATTAGGTTTCATAACAAACTGTTCCGGAAGCAACTCAAAGTTTATGTCTTCATATTTTTCATAAACTCCTATTAAAGGTACGAGGTGTTCTTCTCCAATTCTTTCTTTAACATAATTTCTAACGGCATACTTATCTACTAATAATGGATATTGGGGGTTTCTATCGTATAATTTTAGCCATTGGAGCTTTTCATTAAACGATTCCGGCTGTTTTAAGTTTAGTTTTTTACCCATATGATACCTATATTTTATATGTAGATATATTTTATCTGGAATAACTCTGTGAATATAGTTCAATATATAGTATATTGGAAGAAATAATTTTTTTGATTTTATTAATCTCAATACTTTTTTCATTAATAGTATTCACCTATTCTTTAATTAGAATGATTATTTTATTTAATAGTAGAGATATTTATTTATTTCAATAATGATATATATTCCCCGATTCCTAAGGGTCAAATTTGACACGGAATTTCGAGTGCAAAGCACTCTCTGAAGCTGGCCATATCCCCATAATATGCAAATGATCTTCTCATCGAAATACATTGATTGTGATAGCTGGAGGGTTATCTCCATCTGTCATCGCCTTCAACTATACCGGTGTTTTATAGTCCACTCCTTTATAAGGTCTGAGCTCATTACAGAAGCCCAAATAGGCATCATTTTTCAGTATAACCCTTCAAGATCTCGAAGACATTCCAGTGTTCGAAATTCTTACGTGCTATTGGCGTAATGACTTTCGATAAAGGCTTGTGAGTATGGGTATACGGCCCATATCTGTATTGTCTGGCGGTGATTCCTGCTTCCTCGAATACCCATCGCTTGGGGTAACCCTGTTGAATCAGCCGTTCCACCTTTTTGTATACATGTCCTACGGCGTTTTTTTTAGCAGTTCTTCCAGAATCTAGATACGAAGCTCATGTTCTGCAACAAATCTCATGAGTCGTTCAATCTTGTCTCTCTGGACACGGTTTTCCTGATTGGGTTTTTATATGCCCCTCAGTTCTTCAAGCTTGGCAGTGAGTTTGTTGGCTTTGGGATCCACAAAAGGTCCTTTGAGTCCACTCTTTAAAAAGCCGTCCTTTCCATGCTCCCTGTAAATCTGCACCCAGCGACTGTCAGAAGTCATATTCACAATATTCTTGGCACAGATCTCTCTCAAGGAGCATCCGGTTTCCAGGTATTCTTTCGCAACCATCTCTTTGAACTCCGGATATAACACCTTTCGTGTTTGGATCTTCTCTTCCACCTCCTGTTGGGATTATACAAGTTGTTTGTTTGGTTTTCCAATTATTTTGGGGGTGAATATGTTTTTTACACTGAGGATTGCATAACATATCCTGTATTCTGGGTGGTTGATAGATAATCACTTTGATTTCCGTATAGCATCAGTGGGTGATTGAACCTGAATTCTTTGTACAGACATGTTGTACTCTCCTTGGCTATCTCCCCCTTAGTGTTATTGGTGAACATATTGTACCTTGGAGCCCCCCTTCTTCCGTACTTTTCAACTCTTTTGGTGTTGAACAGATGTAACCGGTAATTGGATCCAACTGCCAAGAAGAGCATCGTATGTTTCAGGTGTGAACTTCTCTAATCCAGATCCTGGATACAGGGTAATCTCACCAAAAAAAACGCGTTGGTCGACTTCATAGAAATCAATGCGGGCAAAAGGGATACCTTCTGTTAAAATTTCTGCGAGTTCAATCATTCTATTATAAGTGTAAGGTTTTGGAATCAAAGTATTGCTCTTCGGAAAATGTCTTTCAAAAGGCATAAGGTGCCAATCCAAGTCATAAAAATCCACATTAAGGGTTTTCGTGGAAAACCGATTTGAGCAGACGAAAGAACACTTCACTTTTCCATGGAAACAAAGTAACTTATAGTCTTTAAGTTCATTTTCACAACTATCTTGCAAGTAGTGCTCACAAAGAATTTTTGGTTTTATATGGTTATACGCCCAATCCCGTCCCATCCAATAATGGTTGTTTTTCAACCAAAGTTTTGATAACGCTTCCAAATAATTATAATCCAGTATGCTTTTATCTTTGCATATAATAATGTCTCCAGATGTATGATTGGGTTTTATCACGAACTGATTTGGTAAAGAATCAAAGTCAATCTCTGAATAATTACTGTATACACCAAAAAGGGGAATAAGGTATTCATTTCCGATCCTTTCTTTAACATAGTTTCTCACAAGAAATTTATCTGCTAAAGTAGTATAGATCGGATTTCGATCATGTATTTTGATCCATTGAATCTTTTCATTAAACGTTGAAGGGTTCTTGATATTTAGTCTTTTTTTTAATTTTATTCTGTATATAACTTTTATATACAAAATATCAGGAATATATCTGAATAATATTTGTATTATACGTCGTTTTATACACTTTCTGTATTCTTTTCTAAAGATGTATTTTATATTCATATAAACAAACCCATTCCTTTATTCAATATGTTTGTATAGAGTGCTAATTACTTCTTCGGATTTGTATTTTAATGCTTCCTGATATGCATTCTCTCGCATCTCAGAAAGAATATGTTTATGATGGCTGATGTATTCTATTTTCGCAACAAAATCTTCTAAGCTGTTGGTTTTGAATAAAAACCCCGTTGATCCTTCGCGTATGATATAGGGGTTTTCATGCCAATCGGAAGCCAAAACAGGAACACCTGAGATAAAGGAGTCCAAAACAACACCCGGAAACCCTTCACCGTGCCAAAAGGTTGGGAAGAGAAAAAGGTCGTATGAGTTTAGAAGCGCATAGGATTGATGATCGCGAAAATCGAGAATTCCCATGTACTTAGTGTCTTTAGGACGAGAGCTAAGCATAGATAAGAATTCCTTTTTATATCCGGGAGAAATCGGTCCGAAAAAATCCACAGACAACTTGGTTGAATCTTTATTCAGTACGCTCAGGGCACTAAAGATCATGGCAATCCCTTTTTCTGGAGTAATTCTTCCCAAGTAAAAGCAACGAATTCCTTCATTGCTTTTACGGTTTTTGGTATCCGGTATGAACGAAAATGATTTCGAGTTGGGCAAATGCTCTGTGTTTTCCAAGCCCAAACGACTTGCTTCTTCCACAAGTCTTTGTGTCTGAAGGAAAATCTTGTATAACCGTTTGTAGTATCTAAGTTTGAAGGAGCCGTTCTTGATCAAATCTATCAAATTCCCGCCCGCTACTATATACAATATCCGTTTTCTTGGATAAAGATAGTGAAGGATTCGAATTGTCCGATACGCACTTTTGGAATTAAGTGATAGTATTATAATTGGATTCATAAATACTGCGAGTAATATTTGAAAGTAAATATACGGTCTGTACTTCCAATTTCGAGTATTTATAACTGTAAGTTTATATATATTTTCTAAATATTCTATAAAATTATTATTTTTTATATTTACTCCATTTGGAATCTCACTAGATTTACTTATTTCTCCTATGAAAAGTATTTTCTTCATTCGATCTCCTCGGGGCAAAATTATATTTTTGTGGTAAATAATGGGTGTTTATACTTTTTTGAATTCATTAATGTTAGCAATCCTAAAGAAAAATAGAAATAAAAACTAATACGGATGATTTCGATAAAACAATTCCCTAAAGATGCAATGGGTAAAACCATTGCCCAAACATGAAAAGAGAATAAATAACTCACAATATGGACATTCGCTTTTTTATAAAATATCAACACTTTGATACTAATTATGATCGAGAATACCATAACCCAAAGCATGAATAGAAATCCCAAAATTCCATATCGGTAGAGATATAGAATATACTGCATTTCAAGGAACTCTCTTACATCTTTGCTCGGTCCATAACCGAGCAAAGGCCTTTGCTCAAATTCTTGGAGGACAAAATCCATCTGTCTTAATCTAGCGGCAAAAGAACTTTGTTCTGAAAGACCTTGATCTAGGATTGTCTGGATTCCAGAATAAAGATACGGATAATTGGTTTCTAGATATGAAATGATTAGCTCATAAGAAGCAAAGATTGCCGCTATAACCAATATCACAAAAAGTAAGATCCTAATTCTCTTCCTCGTCGAATGATTGAGCATGACATACAAGATCAAAGAATACGAAATGCCGAACCCAAGGACGACAAATGCGGTTCTACTTTGGCTAATTAATACTGCCCCAATTCCAAGACACACGACGAGGAACGAAATCACCTTTAGTTTCCAATTTTTGAGCGCGAACATGTAGTATATGTACATGATCACTGGCACCAATACCATAAACCCATAATCATACGGATTGACAAAAAAGCCGCTCGCTCGGAGCGTTGTTACATTTCTAGCTTTTGTATACAATCCTAAGACAGACACTCTTAGTTCTCTGGGTACGGGCAAAACATTTAGATATGCAAGGAATATATTAATGGTAAAAACTATGAGTAAAGGGAATATGATAAATCGGATAATCTTGCGATTATCCCAATGTACAAAGAACGGTAAAGAAAATACAAATCCAAAAAACACCGGTCTATGTAATTCAAATATATCACGAAATATTAATTGATTGGGTGAAAAAGCAGTAGCAGCAGCTATGATGACGCCAAAATATAAAAAAAACAACATATTAATCTTGTAAAGAGCAGAGGGATACTTAATCGAATAAAAAATGAACAAAAAAGTACAAACTATTAATGGAACAATATTTACTACTACTGCGCCAACACCAAAACTAGCATCCGTGAATACGTTGTTGAACGTAGGAAAAACGATGCTGTATAAAATTAAGAAAGTAACTACATAGAATAGTTTATTATGGGCATATTTCTTATTATATAGAATATTCATAATAGCATACAGGTATTCTCGTTTATAATATACTATTTAATTCTAAACAATTTTGAAAGTATTGTTGTTGAAAGATACAAAGAACTTCGGAACACATCGAGGTTTTCTATCTCTCGGTATAGTTTCCAGTTATACCGAATCATGTCGATTTTGTTCGATGACACAGATCCTTTTCGTTTTCGGTATTGGGACAAACACGTTTGGATCCCATATCCGATGTGGCCCATTTTTAAGATTTTAAGCCACATGCCATAGTCCTGCCGTTTCAGGATATTTGGGAAAAATACTTTGCCAATTTTGCTCTGATCGTAAACTACCGTTGATGTTCCGACATGATTATATAAAAGTTCTCTTTGGTATGTCAACCGAGTAGGAGCCTTGATCACTTTTTTGCGCGGTCCTGTTGCTGTGAATTGCATATAACTTGTAAAGGAAAAAGGAACTTGATTATAGCGCATAAAGTTGATCTGGAATGATAGCTTATCATTCCTCCAAAGGTCATCGGAGTCGATGAAAGCAATGTATTTTCCCTTTGAACGCTCAATCGCTATATTTCTGGCTCTTGCGGCCCCTTGATTCTGTTTGTTGTTAATTAGAACAATCCTTGAATCCGATTTGATTATTGATTGGACAATGGAAGCGCTCTGATCGGTTGACCCATCATTGACAATAATATACTCAAAATCCTGGTAAGTCTGAGACAGAACAGAATGGATTGTTTCTTCGATGAATTCTTCACAGTTGTAAAGAGGCGTAATCACAGTGACCAAATCAGGAGGCATTGTTCTGTCCGTTTTCAGTGTGGAAATCATAGAGAATGGTCCTTTTAAGTCCATCATGAAGCGAAAAGACTGGAGCAAAAAGAGTGTCGGGTATTGTCCGCTCGAAGGAAGAATTCGAACAAAACTTACGGATTCTCATAGAACTGATCACAGGGGGTATTCTCGAAAAAACCGAGAGTAAATCAAAGGCGTACCCTGTGGAAATTCCCAAAAAATACGGAATTTTCCGTATTGAAACATCATTCTTCCCCAAAATCTTTCTTACCTCGTGAACGAGCGTGTTCATGTCATAATCCGGTTTATCGACATAGTTGTAAAGGTGGTATCCTTGAACATTCAAAGAGAATTCCAAAAAAGCGGCGACATTTTCTACGTATGCCATGGATTTTTCGTTTTTTCCATTTCCCACCATGACAAAGCGATTTTTGACGATTTGGTTCAAGAGATTGTAAACATTTCCCCGATTTCCTTCTCCGAAAACAACTGTAGGCCGCACAATCATCAGGGTTCTATTTAGGGGTTCTTTGTCATACCATTCCCGATATACACACTCAGCCAACCATTTGGTTCTTCCATAGTCGTTGAAATAGTTGATTATACCGGTTTCATCTGTGTCGGGTGGGGCAAAGCCGTAAACGGCAACGCTGCTTGTGAAGATGATATGCTGGATTCCTTTTTCTTCGGCTACTTGGCATACATTCCGGGCACCATCGACATTGACTTCGTTGTACAGCTTTTTGGGACGCACATCATCTCTGTGTTCGGCAGCAAGATTGTAGATGACTCGGTGGGTTTTATCGATCGTTTTTCTAAGGGATTCAAGATCTCGAACATCGGCTTTTTTCCACAAGCTAGAGTATTCCTTGCTATTGGTTTTGTCAATGATCGTGATATTATGCTCGGCATTTAAAAGTCTTTTTACAAGGCGGGTACCAATAAACCCAGACCCTCCAATCACCGCGACGTTCAAATTGATCGACCCCGCTTGAGCGAAGTAACAGCGAAGATGAGAATCAATGGAGAGAAATCGTTTGCAGAGCCATAGACCAAAGGAATCCTTTGGTCTTGAGACAGAGATCGGAGATTCACTAAGAATAAGAAGGCGTTTTGCATAAAGGCCCAATCGTCGTTTTTGATTTTCGTGATCAACGTTCCTCCCATATGAACCTTGGATTTGAGGATCGGTTCCACAAGATATTCTACCATAGTTTTGCGGCAAAAAACCAACAGAGCTCCGAAGATTATTGTTTTTGAGCCTCGATGAGTTGGTCTTCTGGCACTTCTCGGATTTTCTTGGCTGGAACGCCCATATATAGGTATCTGGGTTCAAGGTCTTTGGTAACCACGCTTCCCGCCCCCACCAGCGTGTCTTCACCGATTGTGATTCCGGGGAGGATGGTTGCGTTGGCGCCAATTCTTGCGCCTCGTTTGAGCGTCGGGCCTTTGAAGTGTTGTTTCCGCTCCTCGGTTCTTCCCAAGAAGCGGTCGTTGGTGAAGGTGACTTCTGGGGCGATGAAACAATCGTCTTCAATGACGGAAAACGCGGTGATGTACGCCCCTGTTTCGATCTTGACCCGATGGCCCACATAGGTTCCGTTCTCTACCGTAGCTCCCTTTCCGATCACGGTCATCCTTCCGATGGAACAGTGTTCACGAACGGTAGCCTGATCTCCCAAAAAAGTATGATCTCCCAAAGTCGTTCCTGTGTAGAGAATACAACCGGCTCCGATGATGCAATCGTCTCCAACAATCAAGGGGGTTTCTGTTGGTTGACTGGTTGTGGTGGCGCTCATTACCGATCGAAACGGGGATTTACCGAGAACGGTGTTGTCTCCGACCCGCACTCCTTTTCCGAGTTGGACATCGGTGTGAACGATCACATTGTGGCCCAAGACACATCCTTCGCCAATAATTGCGCCCGGTTCAATAACCACATGGGTTCCGATCTTTGGGGTCATCAGAGCACTTCCACATGATCTTCGATCGGAAATCCCTTGGTCCGGAGGATGTTTTTCGTATCCAAGATCAGGGGGGAAACTCGGTGAATCAAATCGTAGTCGACCCTTTTTTTGTGAGCGGTTGTGATGACAACAGCATCGCATTGGGTGAGGAGTTCTTGGGAGAGGGGGACGGTTGAGCGGGTGGTTCCCTGATGGGTGAACTTGGATACATAGGGATCCACGACCCGAACACGGGCCTTTTCCGCTTCCAACTGGTTCAGAACGTGTAAGGCTGGGGATTCACGTATGTCTTCGATATCTCCTTTGTACGCAATCCCCAGCATAATGATGGTCGCTCCGTTGAGGCATTTCTGGTGCCGGTTGAGCAATTTCATGAGTCGTTGAACCACATATTCGGGCATGAAGTCGTTGATCTCACCCGCCATTTCGATGAGGCGTGTATGGTAATCATACTTTCGCGCGATGTAGGTGAGGTAGAATGGGTCGATCGGGATGCAATGTCCCCCCACGCCTGGGCCGGGATAGAAGGGCATGAATCCGAAAGGCTTGGTGGCGGCGGCTTGGATGACTTCCCAAAGATCGATTCCCATTTTGTGGGCGAGGATGGCCATTTCATTGACCAGCGCGATGTTGACGATGCGGAAGGTGTTTTCAAGGATTTTGGCCATCTCTGCCTCTTTGGGGGAAGAAACCGTGCATACAGGCGCCTGGAGGACTGTCTCATACAGGGTTTTTGCGATTTCTGTGGATTTGGAGCCGATTCCACCTACGACTTTCGGAGTGTTTTGGGTCTTGTAGAGAAGATTTCCCGGATCAACACGTTCGGGGCTGAAGGCCAAGAAAAAATCGGTTCCGCATTTTAACCCCGTTTTTTCCAGAATTGGGGCCATTACCTCTTCGGTTGTTCCGGGGTAGGTGGTGGACTCAAGAACGATCAGCATATCGGGATGGATTCGTTTGCTGAGTTCATTCGTACAATGGATGATATGCGTGAGGTCTGGTTGTTTGTAGATGTCCAGGGGGGTTGGGACGCATACCGCCACCACATCGCATTCGATCAGCTTGTCAAAGTCCGTTGTGGCTTGGAGCTTATGTGAACGGACGATCTCTTCCAAGTCTTTGTTTACCACATCCCCGATGTAGTTGTGACCTTGGTTGACCATCTGGACGCGCTGTTCTTGAATGTCGAATCCGATCACGCAATAGCCGGCCTTGGCTTTTTCTACGGCCAATGGAAGCCCTACGTATCCCAAGCCAATGACCCCAATGGTTGCTTTTTTTGATTCGATTTTATCCAACAGATTCATAGGTTCCTCCCGTTTTATGGTTTTCCGAGGCTTCGTAGATGCCCAAAATGATTTCCACCGCTTTTTTCCCCTCTTCCCCGCGGATGTACGGAGGTCGGTTTTCGCGAATGGAAGAGCAAAAATCTTCAAAAAGCGGCGTGTGACCATTTCCATAGACTGTGTCCGGATCAGGCAGATTCATGAAGGGGTGTCTTTCTTCCCCTTCGAACCGCCAGGTCTGAATCCGATTGACCGCTAGTCCCCCCAAGACAACCGTTCCTTTTTCTCCAAAGACGGATAAGGTTTCCTCTAGGTTGCTTGGATAGATGTTGGACGTTCCTTCGATGATCCCGATTACCCCATTGTGAAAGGCAACGAGTCCCGCGCCAAAGTCTTCGGTTTCCAGGTAGGGATGGGCGTAGTTTCGAGTGAGCCCAATGACCGAGGAGGGGGAAGAGCCTGCCATCCACTGGAGAAGGTCGATGTTGTGGGAGCATTGGTTCATTAGCGTTCCTCCGTCCATCCTTCGGGTGCCCCGCCAAAGGGCTTGATCGTAGTAGGCTTTGGATCGGTGCCAAAGAATCCGGGCCGTGATGTGGAAGATACGACCAAAGGCGTTTTGGTCGACTTTTTTTCTCAGCTCTTGCACTGCTGGATTGAACCTGTTTTGGAAACAGGCTCCAAGATTACGCCCGTATTCTTGGGCGGTTTGGATCATCTGGTCCATCTCGATGACCGACAGCGCCATGGGTTTTTCGACTAGGACATGTTTCCCCGCTTTCAGGGCTTCGATGGAGATCGAGGAATGATTTCCGCTTTCCGTGGCGATCGAAACCCAATCACAATCCATAGCGAGCAAAGATCGGTAGTCGGTGAAGACCTTTGGCAGAATGGTCGTTTTTTCTTT
>Ga0334886_1005075_pt1 | contig 10269 bp, 13 predicted proteins | sample GraSluR1_MG_9_FD_207232 | JGI IMG/M metagenome (GOLD analysis project Ga0334886, IMG submission 207232) | Sludge microbial communities from methane-producing bioreactor in Wageningen University, Netherlands - Granular Sludge_27_06-R1 | ecosystem: Engineered > Bioreactor > Anaerobic >...
ATAATTAAAAAACTCGACAGCTTTAAATTAAAAATTTTTTTTGAGAAAAAATCTAAAAATTCTAAAATTAATTCAATTTTATCTGATAAAACATTTTTACTTACTGGCACTTTAACTAGTTTGACAAGAGATATGGCAAAAGCTAAAATAAAAGAGTTGGGAGGAAAGGTTTTGCCAGCTGTGAGTAAGAAATTAGATTATTTAATTGTGGGCGATAATCCTGGTGGTAAACTCGATAAAGCTCAGGAGTTGGGGATTAAAATTTTAAGTGAGGATGATTTTTTGAAAATGATAAACTTTTATGGAGATAAATAAAGATCAAATAGAAAAAATAGCTCAATTGGCCAAATTGGAATTGAGTGAAGTTGAAAAGGAAAAATATGCGAAACAATTTTCCTCTATTTTAAGTTTTATAGAAACTTTAAATGAATTAAATATATCTAGTGATGAAATATTAGGTCTGGAGAGTGAATTTGATAATCAGCTTAGGAGCGATGAGTCAGTTGTTTGTCATGAAGATGTTAGAAATTTGAGTTTAAACCAAGCTCCAGAGATTGAAAATAATCAAATAAAAGTAAAGAGAGTTTTATAATTTTTTAAAATGGAATATCATAAAATATCAATTAAAGATTTGTCTGATTTACTTCAAAAGAGAGAGTTGAGTTCTCTTGATTTGTGCAACTATTTTTTAGACAGAATTAAAAGAATAGATCCTAAAATTAAGACCTGTATAAGCGTTTTTGAAGATGAGGCTAGAAAGCAAGCTGTTTTAGCTGACGAGCGAATTTTAGCTGGTGACAAATCTTTGTTATTGGGTATACCTTATTTAGCTAAGGATAATATATTGTGCCAAGGTTTTAAAACTACAGCGGCCTCTAAAATGTTAGAGAATTATATTGCACCTTATGACGCCACTGTTATCAAGAGACTAAAAGAGTCCGGTGCCGTTTTATTGGGCAAGGCTAATATGGACGAATTTGCTCATGGTTCTTCTACCGAGACGTCTAGTTTTTTTATTAGTAAAAACCCATGGGATGTAGAAAGGGTTCCTGGCGGTAGTTCTGGTGGATCAGTAGCTGCCGTTTCGGCTGGTTTATGTGTTTTTGCTTTAGGAAGTGATACTGGTGGTTCAATTCGTCAGCCAGCTAGTTTTTGTGGAGTTAGTGGTTTAAAGCCGAGCTATTCCAGTGTTTCAAGATATGGCCTAATGGCTATGACTTCTTCTACTGATGTTATTGGTCCTATTGCTAAAAGCGCTAAAGATTTGTCTCTTATTATGAATGTTATTGCTGGCTTTGATGAAAATGATTTAAGTAGCTTTAAACAGTCAATTGATTATTGCCAAAATATAGACAATAGTTTAAAGGGGATAAAAATTGGAATAGTTCCAGAATTTATTGACTCTCTAGAGGACTCTTTGGCGAAGATAGTGAAAGAATCTATTTCTGTATTTGAAAGTCTTGGAGCGCAAATAAAAAATATCTCCTTAAAGTATAACAAATATGCTGGGCCAGCCTATTATATTATAACCCCCTCTGAAGTCAGCTCTAATTTTGCTCGTCTTGATGGAATTAGATATGGTTTTTCTTTTGATTATAAAGCCAAGGGTTCTAATTCAGAAAACTTAAATGAAATATATTTAAAAAACAGGGGAGAGGCTTTTGGTCCAGAGGTTAAAAGAAGAATAATGCTCGGCACTTACGCTCTTAGTTCTGGCTATTATGATGCTTATTATAAAAAGGCTATAGCTGTTAAAAATTTAATTAAAAAAGAATTTGACGGTGTTTTTGAGGAAGTTGATGCTATCTTAATTCCCACTTCTCCAGATGTAGCTTTTAAAATTGGAGAACAGATTGATGATCCAGTTAAGATGTATTTAGAAGATATTTTTACAATTGGGCCTTCTTTGGCTGGTTTGCCTGGATTGTCAATTCCAGCTGGCTTTTCAAAAGATTTGCCTTTTGGAATTCAAATAATTTCTAAAAAGTTTAGAGATGATATTGTTTTAAATTTAGCTAATCAGTTTCAGTCTAAAACAGAATTTCATCAAAAATTTCCTAATTTAAATTAGTTTAAGAATAAAATTAATTTTAAAAATATGTTAAAAAATTTTTTAAAAGACAAGAGAATAACAACGATTTTCATGATTGTTTTTATTTTTATTTTATCAACATTTGTTTTTGTTATTTACAGTGGTAATAAAAAAACTGTTCGTAAAATGACTCCTGAGGAAGTTAAGTCAGTGGTTGAGGCTGGTAATTTCGTGGCTAGTAATTTAAGAGGTATTGATGATTCTGATATTGTGCTTGGCAAGAAAAATGCTAAGGTTAAGGTTATTGTTTACGAAGATTTGTCTAGTTATTATTCAGCTGAATTTGATAAAACTTTAGACATGCTTAGAAGGGAAGTTGGAGATAAAGTGGCTATTGCCTTCAGACCGTATGCTGATAAAATGTTTCCCAACTCAATTTATATTAATTTATGGTCACAATGCGCCAACGAACAAGGAAAATTTTTTGAGGCTCGTGATTTGCTTTTAGGTGAGATAGAGAGTGATTCTTTGTCTGAAGAATATTTGGATGAGTACAGTAAAAGAATTGGTTTAAACCAAGGATTGATTAATGAATGCTTGAGAAATGAGAAATATTTACCAAAATTAGAAAAAATGAAAACTGAAGCAGAAAAGTTTGATGTTTATGGTGTGCCAACTGTTTTTGTTGGTAGTGAAATGATTGTTGGTGCTAGATCTTTCGACGATGTTGTCGGCAATAATGGAGAGAAATTAGAAGGGATGAAAAATATAATTTATAGACATTTAAATTAATTTAAAAAAATATGGATAATTTATTTTTATTGTTGGGCTGGGGGTCGCCTGTTGGTACTGGTTTTTTTCTAGCCTGCTTAGGTCTTTTTATTTTTTTATTATCTAAAGCTGATAAAAAAAAATAAATAAGCCTTTCTATTTGGTGTCGCTCATTTTTTAAATGGCGGCATATTTTTATTTGTTTTTTTGTTGAGTATGTGATAATAATGTATTGATTAAAAAATTAGATTGAGGAATAAATAAGAGCAAATTGAATTTAAAAAGAAGAGACAATAAAAAGAAGTTTCAATGTCAAGATTAAATATTATATAAATTTTGGAGGGTTCGCATAGTGGTCTAGTGCGCTCGCTTGGAAAGCGAGTATGCCGCAAGGCATCAGGAGTTCGAATCTCCTACCCTCCGCTTTTTTAGTTTTTTAACAATCAAAATCTTTAAAAATGAAAAAAATAAAAATTCTTATCGTAGAGGACGATTTAAAACAGTCTGAACTGCTGGCTATTATGATAAAGCGATTTTTTGCCAGATTTGATATATCGGGTAAAAATGAAGATTTCAATAATGGCCAATCTTTCGGATATTCTGATAATTTGTCCATTGATTTTGCTACTGACTGTAAAGAGGCGAGTATTAAAATTCAAAGTTTTAATTATTCTTTGATAACACTCGACGGAAGTCTTGCTGATGGTGATCATGGGCGAGATTTGTTAAAATTAATGAATTTTGATGAAATAAAGAGAACTATTATTATTTCAGGTGATCTAAAGTTTATTGAAGAGTGTCGGGAAAATAACATGTTGTGTTTGCAAAAACCAATCCCCATAAATACTCTTGAAGAATTCCTATTTGAAATTAATAGGTCTTTAGATCTCTGTTCTCCTTAGTTTTGAAAGCTACTTAATCAGTAGCTTTTTTTTTATTAATTTTACTTATTGACTTTATTCAATTAATATGCTATAATACTATAATGTACATTCATAAATACATATAAACCTAAAATCGGAAAAAATGGAAGCCGAAATCAGTATTAGAGACCTTATTTTAATACTTGATGATAAAGATTTATTTATCAAAGAGTGTGACGGTAAAGATCTTATTACGGAAGCCAGGGACGTTTTTAAAGCCTGTATAGATACCAATTTTGACAAATTAGGTTTTAATTTTCCTTGCAGTCCTACCCCCAGAACAAATTTTAAGGTTTATGAGTTAGACGAAGATCTTAATTTTGAGAAAATGTTTAAAACCATTTCTCAAGACTTGGATAAGCTTAGCCTCAGTCCAGCTCAAATCGTTAATTTTTGTCGGCAGTTCAGAAGCTCCTTACCCAGCAAACATCATGCTATTCTTTTTTTGACTAAGCATCATGGTCGTTATTTTGTAATTAGCTCAGATGTTTTTAGCTCGGGTTATGGAGCTGAAATTAATTTTCTTCACCACCAGGATGTTTTTATGGCTGACGACCTTTATTATATAGTTGTGGCAGCCTAATTGCTTCCTGAAAGTTTTTAAACCTCGACAAAGTTTTCGAGGTTTTTTCTTTTTTAAATTTTTTATGATAATATTAAATTGGTATGACCTATAAGTATAAACAGTTAGAATTATTAAGAAAAAAAATTTTAGAAGATAAATCTCTTCCACTTCAAAAATCTAATTTGGTTTTTGGTGAGGGTTCATCTGAGGCTGATATTTTTTTTATTGGGGAGGCTCCCGGATTAAAAGAAGATCAACTGGGTCGTCCTTTTGTTGGTCGTTCTGGTCAACTTTTAACCAAAACTATTGAGAGTGTGGGCCTAAGAAGAGAAGATGTTTATATAAGTAATATAGTTAAAAGAAGGCCACCGGAAAATCGAAATCCTTTATCAGCCGAGATTAATGCGTATAAACCTTATCTGCAAGAACAAATAGAAATTATTAAACCTAAAATAATTGTTACTTTGGGTAGATTTTCTTTTAATTATTTCATTTCAAATGGAAAAATATCTCGCGACCAAGGTAAGGTTTTTAAGATGGACAATTTTTTATTAATTCCAATGTTTCATCCGGCAGCAGCTTTAAGGGGGGCTAAAACTTTAGTTGAGTTTCAAAAGAGCTTTAAAAAGCTGGCAAATACTTTAAAAAAGACTTTATCTGTTTAGGTTTAAAAAAATCTTTGTTAACATTGCTGCAAAAAGGTTTACACATTTGAATGACAAATTATATACTTAATAATGTAATCATTAAGTATATAAAGCTATGAATTCATATGATGTAAGATATATGCAACTACAACAAGAGAAGTTAAATAACATTATTGATAAGAAACAAACAGTGATTGCTGTGGCTAAAGAATTATCTGTGTCTAGACAAGTTATCCATAAATGGTTATGTCGATATAAAAGATTTGGCTTAAATGGAATTGTTCAAAAAAGAGGCAGAAGTAGCGGTTCTTTGGCTCACAATAAAACTTCAGAGCCAATAGAGAGGTGTATTATCGAATTAGCCAGAAGTCATCGTTTTGATGGAGTAGAAACCCTCTCGGATAGAGTTAAGTTTGAACATAATATTAATATTCACCCTACTACTATCTATCGTATTTTAAAAAGAAACAACATCCGCTATACTAAATATTATATAGATACCAAAAAACAATGGAAGAAGCAGTTGTATTCTCACCAAGTGCCAGGACAAGAATTGCAGATGGACACCAAATATCCGCATGGGTATAAACAGGGCAAGGTAATATATACCATAATTGATGATGCCTCTAGGTGGGCATTTGTTTGGAGTTATGAAGTAGCTAATGCTAATAATACTATAGATTTTGTTAAAAAAGTAATTGAAAGAGCTCCATTTACTATTTTAAAAATACGAACAGATCAAGGAAGAGAATTTACCAATTTAAAATTAAAAGAGTTATTAAAAAAATATAACATAGTCCATCGCTTGAACACACCTTATTGTCCAGAAGAAAATGGCAAGATAGAAAGATTTCATGGTACTTTGAATCAGAAAGCTTTGAAATACGGTTTCCCGCCCAGACAATCTTTAGAAGAAATGCAATACAGACTTAATCTTTTTATGCATTACTATAATTATCAGAAAAAACATCGAGGATTGGGAATGGACGGAAAAACACCAATGGAAAGATTGAGTGAGCTGGCGAGTGTAAACGTTTCGCTGCAATGCCACAACTATTGACAAAAGTATATCTATGTGATATACTTTTTTGTTATAGATAGAACTTTAACAAAAGGGTTAGACTCGGGTTAATTATTAAGTTTATTATGCTAGTAAATTTAATAATTAACCTAATTGTTTAACTAAAAATAGGAGAAACAAAATGAAAACATTCGCAGTCTTACTTGCAGGTATAATTATTTTAGTTGCATTTTTAAGAATATTTTTAATAATAATTAATCCTTTAAGAAAAAGCAGATCCTTTGGCATTCTCTCTTCTTTGTCAATGTTATTTCCCGCTGTCATTCTTTCTCTCCCTGTGTTTGTAATAGAGGATGGGACGAGATTTTTTCAGGGAAAAGCAGCTTTATTTTTTTTAGTTTTAATTTCTTTGTTGGTGACCTATTATCTTTTTGATTTAAGCCTAGAGTACAGAGAATATAGAGAGTACAAAAAAAATAAAAAATAATATACAAAAAGATTTGACCCCGCATCTAAATAGGTGCGGTTTTTTTATTTAATTAAATATTCTGTTAAAAATTTTTTAAAGTTTTTATTAATTGACAAATAAAAAAAACAGCAATTTTTTAATCGCCGTTTTTTATTATACTTATATCTATTTCGTAGTAAACTTCTTAATTGGTTTTTTAATATCAGTTTTGTTTTTATATTTTATAGGCATAGAACAGAAAACTAGCAAACATCCATTTCTGTCTCTAATAACCTCTTTATTCCCTTTCACAGAGCTGTCTACAAAAACCTTATCTATTGTTTGCAGTTCAGTATCACCTGTTTCTTTTAGAATGTATTTAATAGAAGGATTTTTTTTGTCAGGAAAATAACTAACCATAATTTTTTCATTTTTGAAATTTTCTTCTTCCCATTTAAACTTTTCCGAAATTAATCTTCTATTAATTGTTTTAACAAATTCTTCTGGCACTTCATTTTTAAATTCATCAATTAATTCGTTTACTTGTTTTTCGGTCATTTTTTGTCCATCGGCAAATTTAATTTCTTTTTTATCTAGCTTGCCATTTAAAGCTTCTTTAAACATGTTTATTTCGAATTCAGAATACTCAGAAAGTTTTGCTTTTTCTTTTTCATATTCTTTTAAATCTTTTTCTTTTTTTTCCTTTATTTTTTTAGCTGAACCTAGTAAAATGTTTTTATTTTCGAAATCATTTTCTTCGCTTTGTTCTTCTTCGTATGTCTTTATAAAATTTTCTAAATTTTCTTGATTGCTAAAACTATCTAAAAATTTTTGATTTTCTTTCTCTGTTTGCAAGTCGTCTTGTTCCCCGTAGAAATAAGAAGTATCATCAAACTTATCAGTTTTTTTACTTATTTCTTGGTTGGAGTATAATTCTTCATGTTTTTTTTCAAATTTTTTGTATTGTCCAGAATATGAATAGTCCTTTTCATTTATCGGATCATAATTTATTTTTTTCTTGTCCAAAATTTCTCCATTTGGGCCATATCCCATTTTTTTTAATTCTTTTTCTCTTTCTACTTTTTTTTCTTCCTCGCTAACAACTTTATCTATTTTCCCTGTGTTTTTATCAATTTTTAGCCCCTGGGCTTTAAAAAAATCACCAATTTTCATAATTTTAATATTAATTATTTAAATTTTACTATTATTTATTATATCAAATTTTTACATTTTTGTCAAGTATTTTATATTCTAGTATTGACTTTTTTCTTTATAAGTGATTAAATGTTTAGAAGTTCTTTTAAAAAAATGTTAAACCCAAATATCCTTGTTATGAAAACTTTAAAGATTGTTTTTTGCTTTGTATTGGTTTTTGCTTTGTTTTACGGAGCCAGATTTTTATCAGCAAATACTGAGATTCTGGGAACTATCGAGAATAAGGTGGAAAATATTTATTTTTTTTCTTCTTTTCTTTCTTTGTGGATTATTTTAAGGGCCTTATCCCTTATGACTTTTAAAAAGGTATTACTTAAGGTTTATGCGGCGCTTTCATTTTTGTTTTTTTCCTGTGGCGTGGCTATAGCTCTGTTTTCGGAGTTGGGATATTACAATGGCCCAATGGCAGGAGATCATTTGTTTTTTATTTTGCTTATTGCCTCGGGGATTGCCTTCCTGCTTGATTATTTCAGGATGGAATCTGAGGTTTAACTTTTTATTTTTTTATCTTTTAACCCGAGCGTCAGTTCGGGTTTTTAAATAAAAAATTTTGCCAGTTTTCTGAATTTAAATTTTCTATTTTAATAGCTTTTTTTAATTTATATTTACCAATTTCAATTCTTTTTAACTCTTGAAGATGTGCCCCACATTTTAATTTTTGACCCAAATCACTGGCGATTGTTCTAATATATGTTCCGCTGGAGCAGTGAATTTTAATTTTAACATTCGGCCAATTATATTTTGTTATTTTTATATAAAATATATTTATTTTTTGTGGTTTTCTCTTTATTTCTATATTTTTTCTAGCTAGTTCGTATAATTTTTTGCCATTTATTTTTTTAGCACTATACATCGGAGGCGTTTGGCTTTTTTTTCTGCTTATTTGCTCTAATGCTTTTTTTACTTTTTCTTTAGGAATTTTTTCTCCTTGGTATTCGAACTTTATTTGACCACAGCGATCATAGGTGTCGGTTGATTTTCCTAAAAACACATCAGCCTCATATTTTTTATCAAGTTTCAAAAATTTTTCTAAATGCTTGGTTGAGCTTCTGCTTATAGCCAAAATCATTAGGCCGGAAGCAAAGGGATCTAGTGTGCCAGCATGTCCAATTTTTTTAATCTTGGTTATTTTTCTTAGTTTATTTACTATAGTGTGAGAGGTGGGACCGCTATTTTTGTTTATTAAAATAAAGCCCGATTTTTGATCGGACTCATTATTTATTATCATCTTCTGTTTGGGTGCTTGTGTCATTTTTTTTCTGATAACTTATTTTTATGTCGTATAAAAGTTTTTTTAATTTGTATGGTTCTCTGACGTGATATAAAATTGCCTCATAACCATCGCTTCCGGCGGTACTAATTGACAGAGTTCCGCTTTTAATTATTCTTTCTAAAAGTGATTGGCTTACCCCAATGTCTGTTATTTGATTATAATATATTGTTTTAACAGATGTTTCTAGCCAACCTCTTTTGACAATTATTCTTTGGTCGGTAAAAACAAACTCATTTGATATTTTTAAATAAAAAACATTATAAAATATTATAATTGGGGTTATTATTAAGAAAAAAATAGTAGCTAATATCAACCAAATACTTACAATCCACTGGCTGACCTCTTCGACGCTTATAATATTTAAATAATTGGATAAATTATTGGAAAAGTTTTTTTGCCCAAGAATATCTTCATAAGAAGATGTTTCTTGAGCGGTGTTTATAATTTTTTTGCTCTCAGGTATAGCTATTAGCTGGGCCTGGTCTAAAAAGAAAAGACCGGCTGATATAGCTAAAAAAATAGTTAGCCACTTTAACAAAAGGGCAACTATTTGTATTTTTATATAGCGATTGCAAATAGAGAAATATTTTAATATTTTTTCTTCATCACCGAAGCTGTGTTTTAGAATGCGACTCATCATATAAAAACATAATAACAAAATTTTTAAAAAAAATAAAATTATGTTAAAATCCATTAAAATAAAAATAGTATATATAATTTATGAAACAAGAAAAAAAGAAAGGCAAATATAAAATAGCTTACTTTAGCATGGAAATAGCTTTGGAAAATGATATTAAAACTTATGCTGGCGGACTTGGTATTTTGGCGGGAGATACTTTAAGGTCAGCTGCTGATTTGGGGTTGCCAATGCTGGGAGTTACTCTTTTAAATAATTTGGGATATTTTAAGCAAAAAATAGGTAAAAACGGACAAGAAGAATTAAAGTCAAACTATAATTTATCTAAATTAAAAAAGTTGCCAAATAAAGTTAAAATTAAGATTGGCAAAGATGAGGTTTCAGTTGGTGTTTGGGAATATTTAATTGTTGGGCATGGTCAATATCCTGTGCCTGTTTATCTCTTAGACACTAATACTTCTACTAATTTACCTAAATATGCTAGTTTGACTGGTCAGCTTTATGGACCCGGAAAGGATTATCGACTGATGCAAGAAATTGTTTTGGGCAGAGCTGGGGTTAAAATTTTAAATTCTTTGGGTCATAAATATTTAAGAAAATTTCACATTAATGAAGGTCATGGAAGTTTGGCTGCAGTTGAATTATTTCTTAATTCTAAAGAAAAAAAATCTGAAGATAGGATTAGAGATGTTAGAAGAAAATGTGTTTTTACAACACACACTCCAGTTGATGCTGGT
>Ga0334886_1005079_pt1 | contig 10261 bp, 11 predicted proteins | sample GraSluR1_MG_9_FD_207232 | JGI IMG/M metagenome (GOLD analysis project Ga0334886, IMG submission 207232) | Sludge microbial communities from methane-producing bioreactor in Wageningen University, Netherlands - Granular Sludge_27_06-R1 | ecosystem: Engineered > Bioreactor > Anaerobic >...
TCGAAAGCTCCCGGTGCTCGATGAGAAGGTTGGGCACCTCGTCGAAGGGACGACCGAGCGCGGAAAGCCCCTCCAGAACGGAGATATCCGTCGAGTACCCCGTCTTGGTCTTTTTCCCCGCGGGAAGACCTATCTTCTCGAAGAGCAGCCACGCCACCTGTTTCGGCGAATTCAGGTTGATCCGCTCCCCCGCCGTCGACGCGATCTCCTCTTCGATGCCGGAGAGGCGCTCCGAAAGATCTTTTTCCAGCGCGCCGAACGTCTGCGAACAGCAGGAGATGCCGTACTGCTCCATATCCACAAGCACGGGGATCAGCGGGATGTCCACGTTCCGCATCAGCTCGGACAAGCCCGGGTACTTGGTCAGCTCCCTTTCCATTCCGCCGTACTCCGCAGCGATCGCAGCCCCCCGCTCCGCCAACGACATCGACTCGTACCCCGGTATGACCTTCTCGGCAAGGTGCGCGTTCTTGTCGGGGTGCAGCAGGTAGTGCGCCGTCTTGAAATCCCGCACTCGCTCCGGAGAGAGCGCCGCCGAGCCGAAGCAGGCTGCGGCCTCCTTGAAGTCGGGGAGAAGCACGGATTTGCTTGAGAACGCTCCAGGACGGTCGAGAAGAGCCCCGGCTTCATCACCGGGGAAACGCCGATAGCCCCCTGTTTCGTCGAGGACGAGGAGTTCCGAGGCCGAAAGGTGCAGCGGGTACTTCCCCTCGATCACGGGAAGGAGGAGGACATTTTCCGACGATACCGCCGCCTCCGCCGAAACCTCGCGGAGCGCGACGTTCTTCTTTTCAGGCTCTTCTTCGACCGGCGCCGCTCCATGAAATTTCGCGGCAAGGCTCTTCAGACCGAGGGCGCGGCACTTCTCCAATAACCGCTTCGCATCCACAGGCCGAGGCTCGAAGACGGAGAGGTCCTCCTCGGTATCGCAGAGGAGGCGCGTCAACTCCCGGCTTCGGAACGCCTGTTCCCGGTGCTCCTCCATCTTTTTCCGGAGCGCTCCCTTCAGCTCATCCAGACATTCGTACACGCCTTCGAGCGTTCCGTAATCCGAAAGAAGCTTCTTCGCTGTCTTCTCGCCCACGCCGGGGACGCCGGGTACGTTGTCGACCGAATCTCCGAGGAGCGCAAGGTAATCGGGCATCGCCGCGGGCGAAAAGCCGTACTCCTCTTCGAAGCCCTTCCCGTCCATCGTGCGGAAGCTGCTGATGCCGGTCACCGGCCTGAGGACGACGACGTCCCTGTCGAGCACCTGGAGGATGTCCTTGTCGGACGAGAGGATCAGCGTCTCCAGATTGCGCGCCGCCGCCGCGCAGGCGCAGGAAGCGAGCACGTCGTCCGCCTCCACCCCCTCCCGCGACACCACGGGGACGCCCATGGCGTCGAGCAGCTCCAAAATGATCGGAAGCTGCGTCTTGAACTCGGGGGGCGTCGGCTTCCGTCCCGCCTTGTACTCGGCGTACGCCTCGTGGCGGAAGGTCGGGCCGGGGGCGTCGAAGACGACGCCGCGGAGATCGGGGTTCCAGTCTTCCATGATCTTCTGGAACATGTTGAAGAAACCGACGATCGCGTTCGTCGGCGTGCCGTCCGGCGCGTTCAGTTCGCGGACGGCGTAGAAGGCTCTGAAAGCCAGCCCGTGTCCGTCCACGAGGAGGAGTTTCTTTCTTTCCGGTGCGCTCATGTCGTTCCGCCTGCCTTTTTCATCCAACTGGTTTTTTCTTCGTTCAACTAGGTTATAATAACCTATTGCAGGAATTCATGCACACACAATGCAAAGCAAGACGAAACATCGGGGAGGAACTGAAATGGCAGACACGGTACGGGTTCGCTTCGCGCCGAGCCCAACGGGAGCGCTTCATATCGGCGGCGGCCACACGGCTCTGTTCAACTGGCTGTGGGCGCGGCACACGGGAGGAAAGTTCATCCTCCGCATCGAGGACACGGACAGAGAGCGCTCCACGAAGGAGTACGAGAACACCATCATGTCGGGTATGCAGTGGCTCGGGCTCGACTGGGACGAAGGACCGGACACGGGCGGTCCGTTCGGGCCGTACAGACAGTCCGAACGCCTCTCGGCCTACCGCGAGGCGGCGGAGCGGCTTCTTGACGAGGGGAAAGCCTACCGCGACGGCGATGCGGTTATTTTCAAGGTGCCGCAGGGCGTCACGCTCGCCTTCGACGACATGGTCTACGGCCATATCGAGATGCAGAGCGACACGCTGAAGGACGTTGTCATGATCAAGAGCGACGGCATGCCCACCTACAACTACGCCGTCGTCGTCGACGACCACACGATGGGGATCACGCACGTCATCCGGGGCGAGGACCATATTTCCAACACGCCGAAGCAGCTTTTGATCTACGACGCGCTCGGCTGGGAGTACCCGACCTTCGCGCACCTTCCGATGATCCTGGGCAAGGACAAGAAGAAGCTCTCCAAGCGGCACGGGGCCACAAGCGTCTACGAATACCGCGACATGGGGTACATGCCCGACTCGGTCTTCAACTTCCTCGCGCTCCTCGGCTGGTCGCCCGGCGAGAACAACGAGATCTTCTCCCGCGACGAGGCCGTGCAGCTCTTCGACCTCGCGCGCGTCATCAAGAAGCCGTCCGTGTTCGACATGGACAAGTTGAACTACATCAACCAGGAGCATCTGAAGCGCCTGCCGCCGTACGAGCGTCTTTCGCTCGTCGAGCCATTCTGGAGGGAGATGGGGCTTCCCGTGGATTCGCACTCCAGGGAGTACCTCGCCCAGTCGCTCGTGGTGCTCTGCGGCAGAGGGCAGACGGCGAAAGAAGCCGCGGGCTACTCCGACTACTTCCTGACCTTCGACCCCGTCAAAGCGCGGTACGACGGCTCGGAGATCGGCGACGAACAGCGCGCCGTCCTCAAACGGTTCAACGCCGAACTGCTTGCGCTGCCCGAGTGGAAAGCCCCCGTCATGGAGGAGTTCACCCGTGAGTGGAGCACGGCCAACAACGTGAAGATGAAGGACATCGCCATGCCGCTTCGCCTGGGCATCACCGGGATGAAGGTAAGCCCCGGTGTCTTCGAGGTTGCGGAGCAGCTCGGGCGCGACGAAGTGCGAAAACGACTCGCCTACTACAACTTCGTCGAGTAACCTCCACGCGGACAAGAGTACACAACAAGGCGGGCCTCCGTAAAGAGAGGCCCGCCTTCGCTCTGTTCGCTGGTATAGTACCCCGCCGTTACACCTCCACGGCGCCGACGGCGTCCTTAGGGCAGACTTCGGCGCACTTGCCGCAGCCTATGCACTTCGATTCGTCGATGACGTGCTTCTCCTTCACCTTTCCCTCGATGCAGGGGACGGGGCAGTTCCGGGCGCACTTCGTGCAGCCGATGCACTTTTCGGGGTCGATCCGGTAGACCGTCTTCGCCGCAGGAACAGCGGGAGCGCCCTCCGGTTTCCCCGTGTCGGCGACGATCTGGGCCTTCCTGTCGTACGACGAGATCAGATACTCGCCGGACATGGTAAGACACTTGACGGGGCATATTTCGACGCACTGGGCGCAGAAGCAGCATCTGTCGACGTGGATCTGAATCTTCTTCTCCTCGGGAAGAAATACCGTCGCATTCGCCGGGCAGACCTTGATACAGAGCTTGCAGCCTATGCACGCGCTCTTGTCGTAGTTCAGGCGACCCCGGAAACGATCGTTCACGCCGACGGGAGGGTTCAGTTCGATCCACCCTTTTTCAGCGGCCTGCAGCGCGTCGGTCAGCGAGTCGGGCATCCGCGCCACGGGAAAGGGGTTCGTGAACACCTTTTGGCGAATCTGCCGCAGCAGTTGAAAGAGCATTCTGGTGATCATTCCGTTCCACCCCTTCCTATACGACCAGGCCCAGGGACGCGAGGATCATCCCCGCGATGGAAAGCCCCGCGACCTTGACGAGATAGAACTCGGACGCCTGCCAGATTTTGAACCTGCCGAACGTTGTCCGCATCAGCGTCACCACGAAAATCTGCACCACGAAGACCTTCACCCAGAACCAAACGAAGTCGAAGGCGAAGAGGAAGACGCCTCCCAGGCGAAGGAAGGATGCGGGAGACCACGGGAAGAAGAGCGCCGTGATCAGCGCGGAGAGCGCCATGGCGCGCAGCGCGAAGGTGATTTTGAACATGGCGAGATTCCTTCCGGAATACTCGATGATAAGGCCGTCGAGAATCTCCGTCTTCGCCTCGGGAATGTCCATCGGCCCCTTCCCCGTCTCGCCGGGTACGACGAGGACGAGAGCGACCATGAGGCAAAAAATACCGATGAAGCCTATCTTGCCGCTCATTCCCCAGACCGACATCCCGACAAAGGTCTCCAGGTTGAACGGATCTCCGGGCATTCCGGTCTTGTAGGCAACCCACGCGAGCGTGGAGACCACGACCGCGAGCGGCAGTTCGTAGCTCATCATCAGGATCATTTCACGCTGCGCGCCCACATTCGCTATGGGGTTTCCGCTGGCGAATCCGCCCACGGCCATCGCGACGCCGGAGAGCCCCAGGAGATAGAGAATCAGGATCAGGTCGCCGTGCACCCCGAGAACAGGCGGAAGCGAGCCTATCGGGATGTAGAGGAAGACGAGGAACATGCTCGCCGCGGCAACCCACGGCGCGCCGTTGAAAGCCCACGGAACGGCCCTGCGGGGCACGATGTTCTCCTTGCCGAGGAGCTTCAGCAGGTCGAGAAAGGGCTGCAGAAGAGGCGGTCCCAAGCGGCGCTGCATACGAGCGCTGATGATTCTGTCCGCTCCGTCGAAAAGCAGCGCCAGCACCATGACAAGAAGCATGAGCGCTGTACCGGCAACGAGGCGCATAAGAAACGCGATCATTTCTGCATCAGCCTCCTTGTTTTTTCCCTGCTCTTTTCCAGTAGCTCCGCCTTGGTGACGACCTTCTTGCCGCCTGCGGCGTCCGTGACGAGCATACGCTCCATGCACGAGATGCAGGGGTCGATGCTGTTGATAATGAGCGGCGCGTCGGCCAGCTCGTTGTTCCGGAACATCAACGGCCACGAAACGGCGTTCGCGTACGTCGGGGCGCGCACCTTCCACCAGTTCACATTCTCCTCGCCGGCCTTCAGATGCACCACGTGCGTGTCGTCGCCCCGCGGAGCCTCGATGACGCCCCACCCCGTGCCTTCGGCCTTCTTCAACGTCGCGAGCACCTTGTTCAGGTTCTTCTCGTGGACGATCTCGCCCTCGGGAAGACCGTCCATCACGCGCTCGACGATATTCAGCGACTGCTGGACCTCGAGCACGCGCACAAGAAAACGGTCGAACACGTCGCCGTACGCCTTTCCGTAGTAGTCCTGCGGAACGATGGCCTTCACGTTGAAATCGGCGTACGCCTCGTAGGGAGACATCTCGCGGATATCGCAGCGGATGCCGCTCGCGCGGGCGGTCGGCCCCACCGCGTTGTACCGGACGGCCTCGTCGGCCGTCAACACGCCGACGTCGCGCATGCGCGCCTTCGCGATGGGATCCGCCGTGACGACGTCGTAGAACGCGCCGAATTCGGCCTTGTAGTATTTCACCATTTCCCCGACGGCCTTGGCCACCTCGGGCGTGATGTCCCACCGTACGCCGCCGACCGTGGCGACGCCGTAGTTCACCCGGTTTCCGGAGAGCGCCTCAAGCACGTCCATGACCTTCTCACGGAGCACCATCCCCAGATGGAAGGCGGAGTCGAAGCCTATGGAATAGCAGGCGACGCCCGCCCAGAGGATATGGGAGTGCAGACGTTCGAGCTCCAGCACAAGCGTCCGGATGTACTGCGCCCGCACAGGCACCGGATAGTCGGCCGCATCTTCCACTGCTCGCAGAAACGCGATCACATGCGCGAAGGAGCAGATGCCGCAGATCCTCTCCGAGAGATAGATCACCTGGATGGGATTGCGATCGCGCGCCATGAACTCGATGCCGCGGTGAATCGCTCCCGGGCGGATCGTCGCGCCGACGATTTTTTCGCCTTCGAGGTCCAGCCACGCGGTAATGGGTTCCTTCAAGCCGACATGGACGGGACCTATTGGAATCGTATATTTCTTCTCCATCAGTCGATCCTCCTACGAAAGTTCCCGTACATTTTCGGGCTTCGGGCCCGTCTCATCCCTGCGCCACGGCTTGACGGCCTCGTCCCAATCCTCCGGGAGGAAGACGAGCGCCGTGTTCGGAAGCCCGTCGAACGTGATGCCGAGCATCTCCCGCATCTCGCGCTCGCTGTACTCGACGCCGGGAATACGGGAAAAAAGCGACGGGACGACGAGGTCGTTCTTCGGGAGCGCCACGCTCACGGCGACGCCGAAGCGCTTGCCGCGTCCGGCGCACTGGAAGATCCCGAAATGATAGTACAGCGTGACCACATCGCCGTCGTCGTTGCCCGACATCACGTAGAACATCGGAAAATCGAACTCGGCGAGCACGTCGATCATTTCGAGAAATCGCCCCTTGTCCACAGACAGCCAGATGTCGCGATACTGCACCTCTTCTTTTAGCCCGGCGGTATGGGCGCGCACGTCGACGACAGCGCCCTCGCCGAAGAGTCCGCGAATACGGGCAAGAAGTTCTTCAGGCTCCCTTCCCGTTTCCGCGTTGAGTCCTTTCACCGGAAAAGTCATGAGTCCGCCTCACCCGCTTTCTTCTGTTGCTTCAATGATTCCAGCTTCAGCACCGCCTTGGCGACGCCTTCGATGATCGCCTCGGGGCGCGGAGGGCATCCGTGGACATAGACGTCCACGGGAATGATGTTGTCCACGGGACCGTCGAGGTTGTACGACTTGTAAAAAACGTCTCCCGACGCGCCGCAGTTCCCCACGACGACGACCGCCTTCGGGTCGGGCATCTGATTGTAGATGCGCAGCAGCCTGTCTCTCATGTAGCGGGTCACCGGACCGGTCACGATGAGCACGTCGGCGTGACGCGGGGTTCCCACAAGCTTCATGCCGAAGCGCTCGATGTCGTAGCGCGGGCTGATAGTGGCCACGATTTCGATATCGCACCCGTTGCACGACCCCGAGTTGCAGGTCGTGACCCAGAGCGACTTGGGCAGAATATCCAGATATTTCTCAAGCAACATATTGATCATGGCGCCCTCCTCCTACAGAAGAATGAACACGGCCATGAAGGCGACGGTCAGAACGTAGAAACCGACGATATCCGTCCCTATTCCCGTGTGCATTCCGGTCAACACCTTGTAGAAGGGCTCCATGGCCTTTCTGAAACCCCAATACGCGGAAGAGGCGGGAACGGATATCTCCGCCCCGTCGTCGGGAACGGGGTTGCCGGACCAGTAGATCTCGTCCTGGTCCGTCCCCTCCTTGTAATCGTCGCGCCCCTGGGCGCGAAGCCAGAGCGTCAGACCGGAGGCGATGGCGAAGAAGACGATCCACGCCGTGACATCCCAGTAACCGAATCCTGTGTAGACAGTACCGAACATCAGAGGCCACCTCCCATGACGGCGCCGATATACCCGGCCTGATCGACCAGGGCCTTCGCCGCGGGCTCGACGAGGTTCGACAAAGTCCACGACGGGAAGAGCGTCGCGCCGAGCACCGCGAGCGTCAACACTCCCATGCCGAACAGCATCCCCGACGGTACCTCCCTGACGCCGGTGAACACGCTCTTCTCGGGACCGAGGAAGGCCGTCTGGAAGACCTTCACGAAGGATGCAAGCGTCAGCACCGAGGTCAGCAGCGCGACAACCGTCAACGCAGGATGAACGGCGAAGACGGACTCGTAGATAAGCAGCTTCGATACGAAGCCGTTGAACGGAGGAAGACCGGAGATCGCCGCCGCCGCGATCACGAACATCGCGGTGGTAAAGGGCATGCGGCGCGCGAGGCCTCCCATTTCATTCAGGTCGCGCTTTCCCGTCGCGTAGTAGATGGCCCCCGCCGCAAGGAAGAGCAGCCCCTTGTACATCGTGTAGTTGAAGATATGAAAGATGCCGCCCTTCATCGCGGTGAAACCGTACTCCGCCATGCCGCGCGCGTCGGTGAGCACAAGCAGACCCACTCCGAGTCCGAGCAGCATGTACCCGACCTGCGAAACCGAATGGTAGCCTATCAGGCGCTTGATCTCGTGCTGCACCACGGCCATCGTTACGCCGAAGAACATGGAGGCGAGCCCCATCGAGATGATCATCCACGGAATGAACGATCCTCCGAGGTTGATGCCGTAGAGCGAGAAACAGACGCGCATCAGGCCGTAGAGCGACGCCTGGCTGACCGCCACCAGAAGGCAGGAGACGCCCGAAGGCGCTTCCGCGTAGGCGTCGGGAAGCCACATGTGCATCGGGAACGAACCGCACTTCATCGCAAGGGTACCGACGATAAAGACCAGGGCGAGCTTTTCCATGACGCCGAATTGCAGCATGCTGCCGATCGCCGCCATGTTGAGCGCGTTGTACTTGCCGTACAGGGACCCCGCGGCGATCAAGAAGATCATCGACCCCACCTGCGAGACGAGCGCGTACTTCAGCCCGGCTTCGACGGCCTCGGGTTTGTCGCGCCAGAACGCGACCAGACCGAAGGAGGCGATGGAGGCGATCTCGATGAAGATGAAGAAGTTGAAGAAGTCGCCGGTGATCATCATGCCGAGCATACCGAGCGTCAGGAGGAAATAGAGCGAGACGAAACGGCCGATGCCGGAGAACTTCTCCATGTAGTTCGTCGAGAAGAGCGCTCCGGCGAAGGAGGCGATCGAACCGCAGACGACCATGAAGGCGCTGAATGCGTCGACCTCCATGATGATGCGTATCGGAAGCGCCATGCCCGAGGGGAGCGTCAGGTTGAAGCTCTCTCCGCCCATCACGTAGACGGCGATACCGCCGACGAGCACGTTCCTCCAGAGAAGAAGCGCCACGAGCATGGTGACGAAGGAAATGCCGATGAGCAGCACATTGCGCAGGGTCTTCCCGAACAGGCAGACGATGGGCGCCATGAACGCGCCGAAGAGAGGAACGGCGAGCAGCAGCGCGGGAAGGTGATCGTTCCAGTTCATCCTCTCAACCTCCTGATTTCGTCCACGTCAAGCGTGCCGTAGAGACGGTAGACGAGCATGATGAGCGACAGAAGGAGGGCCGTCGTCGCAAGCGCGATGACGATCGCGGTGAGCGTCATCGCCTGCGGCGTCGGAAGCACCATCAGCGTCTCTTCGCCGGCGAGATAGTGCACGGGTATCGTCCCTCCGGCGCGATACCCCAAAGCGACCAGGAAAAGGTTGACCGCCGAGCTGATGATGCTGATCGCGACGGCGATCTTTATCAGGTTTTTCTCCATGAAGATCGCCACGAGTCCGGCCAGAAACAGAAGACCGACCACAAAAAAGGGAGCGTTACCTATCATGGCCCGATTCCTCCTCGAAGTGTTCCTCCCTGAAAAGGCGGACACCCTTGAACATAGAGAGCACGATGAGCGAGAGCCCCCCCGCGACCTCCAGGCCGACCGCTATATCCATAAGCGCGATGGTCCCCGACGGGGGAATGACGCCGTGTCCCGTCGCCTGCGCAATCTCGTGAGGAACGGCAAGGAAGTTGAAGAAGAACGAGTGCGGGAAGCCCAAGAAGCCCAAAAGGAAAAAGGCAAGAAGCCCGAAAACCAGCATTCCGTTGAAAATGCCCACGTTCACCCATGCCAGCAGCTTCTTCCCGCCATAGGCGACAAGCAGCAGACTGAGAAAGGTGGCGACGATCGCTCCCCCCTGGAAACCTCCGCCCGGGGTCACGTCGCCATGAATGATGATGGTGGACCCGAAAATGACAAGGAACCAGGCGAACAGATCGCAGCCCGTCCGAACAACTATCGAAAGAGGTCTCACGGTCTCTTCCTCCCTTCGCGGAAAAAGGCGGTGATCGCGCAGAGCGCCGTGAAGAGCACCGCCGCCTCTCCGATGGTATCGAATCCTCTGTAGTCGAAAACGATCGAGGTGACGACGTTTTCGGAGGAGCGGTGCTGCAGCGCGTTCGCAAGGAAATAGTCGTCCATCGGCGCCTTTCCCGGATCGCCGAACGGCTGCACGCTGTCGGTCGCGCCTATGATGAACGCCCCGAGAAGAATGGCCGCGACGACGAAGATCGTCTTTTTCACTGGTCGCGCCCCCCTTCCTGCCTCTTGATACGGCTGCAGGCTCTGATGGCGATGACGAAGATGGTCGTGCTCAGCCCCGCTCCGATGGCGGCCTCGGCCATCGCGACGTCGGGCGCTTGCAGCAGATAGAACTCCACCGCCATCATCAGGCTGAAGACCGCCAAAGAAA
>Ga0334886_1005084_pt1 | contig 10253 bp, 13 predicted proteins | sample GraSluR1_MG_9_FD_207232 | JGI IMG/M metagenome (GOLD analysis project Ga0334886, IMG submission 207232) | Sludge microbial communities from methane-producing bioreactor in Wageningen University, Netherlands - Granular Sludge_27_06-R1 | ecosystem: Engineered > Bioreactor > Anaerobic >...
TCCCCCGAGACACTTGGGGGCTATTTTCTTACGCAGAAACATGGGCTAACTCGTCAGCTTGAGGCGGCCGAGCTGATCCCCGGTTGTTCTGGAGGAATCCGCAAGGGCGGCAATCGAAACAGGCACAAGACACACGTCGCCGGGCTTGAAGGAGAGGTTCAGGGTGCCGTCAAACTGCGCCCGGTAGAAGTCGATTTCGTAGTGCTTACCGTCGTCTGCATCGTCGGAGATGAACTTCATGGGGAAGGTGAACGTGGCGGTTTTGCCTCCGAAGGAGAGAGTGTTCCCGGAGACGGGAGCGTAAGTGTAGGCCACTACGACGCTGTCGCCGTCCGTGAGATCGCTTCCGTTGATGGAGCAGATCCGGCCTCCAAGGTAGTCCACCCGGTAGTCCGTGCCAGCCGCAAGAGTCGTCGTTTCGTTCGCCACGGTTCCGGCGACGGTATAGGAGTTGGTTACGCCAGCAGTCACGGTCAGGGTGTTTGCGGATGTGTCCACGCCGTCCGTGGCGATGGTTGCTGTTTCGGTGGTGGCCCCGTCCCGAAGACGGATCGTATCACCTGCGGTGTAGTTCGCAGCGTTTTCCACGCTGATTTCCGTATCTCCTGCGGTGACGGGAGCGGAGAGCTTCACGGCCAGGTGCACCGTCAGCGTCTCGGAGGCGCTTACCATGGGGTTCTGCAATGCCTGCCAAGACTCGTCAAAAACACCGGAGAGATATTCCCCCACCACTGCCACGGGGGTTCCGGTGGCGAGGCTCTGGGTGAACTGCGGTACGATTTTCCCAAGAACGTTGAGATCCAGCTCCATGGAGTTTGCGGTGATGCTGGCAGACTCAGACTCCATGATTTTCTTTACAGTCTGCTCCGGGGAACCACCTTTAATTTCCTTGTAGGTGGGTTCGTAGTTGAACGTTACGTCTCCCTGGAGCAACCCCACATCTTCGCCGTTTGCAATGATTCGCCCCGTTCCAAACGTTACTCGGTTAGGGTCTTTCAGATTAAAAGCCATGTTTTGGCCTCCTTATTTATCCTTTGAACTTGATGGAGACCAGCATCTCCCCGGGGAAAATGGGGAATGAATGTACTTTGTCAGGGGCGTAATCTACGCCTTGTATGTGCGTGATTTCATCTCCCGATATTTCCCCGAGGATTTGCCGGCCAAACTCGTCAGAAAGAGGGCCTCCGGAATTCTCCGAAAGGCCCTCTCCTGTAACTTTTCCGTCTGCTGCTATGGCCCAACCAATCCAGAAGCTTGCGTCTTGCACGGCGCTGTCCGGGTCGATGCTGGCGTTGTCTGGAGAGATAGCGATTACAGGGCAGTCGTCTATCCCAGGCGGCGTCATGAGGTCAGGCCACAAAAAAACCTGATGTCTCTTCCCAAATTGGGAGAGGCACCAGGCTTTGATTGATTCGCTTTCGGCGAGGGATTGCCCCCATCGCCGGGTTATCGTTGTAAGGTCATCTGCCACAATATCGCCCCCAAAGAACCGCCGCTTGGCTGGCGGGCATTTTGCGCTTAGTCTGAAGCCGGTGCCATATCACTTCTTCCATGTAGTTGGCAACGCCTCCAACGTTTCGTTGGTAGAATTCCTGATACGGCCCTATGGTTTCTCTGGGCTTCACTTCAATATGTGTCCGGGCTTTGGGGATGTGTACCCCTTCTTTATGGAGCTTTGCCCGCAGTTTCGGCGAGAGCTTCCGGCGGAAACCTTCCTCCATGAGCCGTCCGTAATATTCCGCAGATCCTCCGATCCACCCCACTTCCACAAAGTCGCTTCCGGCGTTGTAGCGTAAAAGGCTGTTTCTGCCGGAGACCATGCGCCCCAGGGGGCTATAACGGCTTTTCGGTTGGTTCCCGAGAGCCCTGTCGAAAGCTTTGCGGACTCTCGGGGGTACTCCTTTTGGATACGGCTTCCCCGCAGGAGAGCCAGACCGTACGCCACGCTCCATCTGTTTTTTCATCTGGAAACCCGCAGACTTCAACACGCTTTTTCGCAGCTCCGGCAGCTCGTCGGCGGCCCATTTCAGCCATGGGGTGGCCTCGTCCTTCCACCGAACTTTCATGCTCATGAGAAGGCCACCCCGTTTCCTGTCAGCTCAAGACAACAAAGGATTTCCCCGGAAGTGTCCATCCGGGCAATCCTCCACGATTCGCCCCGTACCGTGAGTGGGGAGCCCCGCCATGTGTCCGGGAGATCGTCAAGCGAGATCCAGAGACGGGCGGTGGTCGCAGGATTGCCACGGATTCCGCCGTTGTCGTCCCGGTCTTCCAGTAGCTCGAAAATCCCCGCAACCTCCGTGCCGTCGGCAAAAAAAACAGGCTCCCCCTCCGAAGAGAGGATAGCCTGCACATCTCGTTCGTACGCTTCCCGGCGGGTCATAACACTACCCTATCTTTACGGGAACCTCTGTTGCGGTCTCTGCTTTGGCTGCGAAGGCATACCCGGCTTTGGGCGTCACGACGATGTCAATTACAAACTCGTCGCCTACCTCGAAATCCGTGTCCGACACTGCAAGAGTGCAGGAAAAGAGCCCGTTGTTATAGAGAGCGCCCCCCGTCAGGTTCGGGAGAGCACCCCGGATGCTTCCAGTAACGCTAAACGTTCCTGCATCTGCAACTTTTGCGGTGCAGGTGACGGTGAAGGTCTCGCTTTGATCAATTGCCAGAGGAGTGACGGTTCCCATGGCACCAACACCAGCAGTGTTGTCTTCGCCTGCCGTCACGGTCGCCGTTGCACCCCGAGTAGAGACAACCTTGTTAGACGCATCCCAAAAGAGCCGCTGCCCCTGGGCAAATGCTTCGTCGTTCGGGGCGGGCATGGTAAATACTCCCACCACGTTCACCGCTCCAAGCTCTCCGGCGGCAATGTCGGTAGCCGCAATCCCGATACGCTCATCCAGAACTACAACGTCCCCTACGGAAACATCCGCAAGAGGGGTGTAGTCCATCGCTTCTCCACGCTCAAGAAACGTGCAAAGTTTACTCATCGTTCAATACCTCCTATGCCCCGGTATTCTTGAGGAGTCCACGCCAGTCAACAGGCTTGGCTCCGCATTCAATCCTGATCTTGTATTCCACTCCATCAACATTCCAGCCCTGCCGCTGCTCCATGTAGGGGCGACGCTGGCCGTTGAGGTAGTACATTCTGACGGTTTTGCCCTTGCGAGCTGCGAGATACCAGGCAGTTTCAGAGCTGTCATCAAGACGCGCATCAAACACCATCTGGAAACGTCCGGCGTGAGGATTCGCTCCGTTGCCGGCCGCAACAGAAGTGCCGCTGTCCAGAGTCACGGTCATGGGGACTCTGCCCTCTGCGAAGAACCGGCGGGCAACCTCTTCGAGTGCCACGGGAGCGAGGAAGAAGACAGGCTGAATGTTCAGGCGACGCTTTCCTCCAATGTCCGTCTGGCGACGCATGGCCTGTACTGCGGTGCCGATCCCTGCAATGGTGGTTTCGAAATCAGAGTAGCTGATGGGCACAGCGTTCGTGGTTGCAAGCAGGTTCCCATGTGCCGAGTGGAAAAGGGCTTTCCCGTCCCCCATGGTGGGGTTCCCGGTGATGGCTCCGTAGGCAAGGTCTCCGAGAAGGCGGCTTGCAGATTCTCCGTGCTGCCGGGGAATGTCGGTCATGGCTCCAAGGTCATCGTTGATAATGGCCTCACGAGTGATGGAGAACATTTTTCCGTACTTGGCAATCTGGTACTGTTCGAAGGTTTCGGTGCGTTCGCCGTACTTGTATTCCCCGCCTTCGGGAATACGCTCGAGGTCGCCAAGCTCCCCAGGGCGTGCCATGGTATGGATCTTGAAGTCCGAGACGCTGCCGGAATCGTCAACCCAAACACGCCAGCTCTCGGGCTCCTGCTCCCACCCGCTCATGAGCGAGAGGTTCGCCACGCTGCCGAGGAGCACGGGCAAGTCGGAAGTTGTGAGAGCACGCCCAACCATCTCCATGGCGTTACCCTTGGAGCTTTGCCCGGCTCTTTCGAGGCTTTCCCGGGCAAGTTCTCGGAGAGAATAGCCCCGGAAGTCTTCGGCCCCAGGGGTCACTTTGTCGAGAGTAATCCCGGCACGAAGGCATACGCCATCTCTGGCGGCTTCCCTGAATTTCTCCCTGCCCTCCTGTCCCACCTCAACGGAGGCCGTTTCAAGCTCTTTCCTCTGGTCTGCCAATGCGTCCAGCACCGCCTTTCGTACCTGGTCAACGTTCGCCCCGGAGCGGACATATTCCGCAGGGTCTACCTCAAACCGGGCGCACATGCTCATAATTTCAGACACCCGCTCGCGCTCTGCGGCTCGTGCCTGCTCTTCCAGCTTTGCGGTATCCACCACTTCCACATGATTCTCCACAGCCCGAACCTCTTCGGTCTCGGGGGTGGCAGTTTCTACAACGTTCTTAGGCATTTCTTCCGTCCTTTCTTGTTCTTCGATCTCTTCATACCCTCGCCCAATGCCCACAGAGTCATCCGCAGGGATTGAAACGGGGGAAATTTCCAGGGGTTCCCAAAGTCGCGCTATTTCACACGGGCCGTCGAAACGGCCGCAGGATGATTTTTGCCCGGGCTCCACAACCTCCCAGCGGTGGACCCGATAGCCCACCGATACGCCCTTGATAGTTCCGGAGCGCACTTTCTGGAAAATCCGATCGCTCTCGGGGTCGTCATCAAACCGGACTACGGCCCGGCCTTTCCGGTCTTCCCCAACCCATGCCCGCTCGATACTCCCTATCGGGACATCTGAATTGTGGTTCCAAAGGACAACTCCGGTTTCCCGGAGCCGAGATAACTGGATCTCCTCCTCCCCATGGCCCAGGATTTCGACGCCGTACCATCTACTCACCGGGGCTTCAGACGAAAAAGAGAGTTCCACTGTCCTGGAACCCTCGTCTATGGCGCCACTTTCAATTACCGCTTGGCGAAATTGCAGGTCATCCCGTTTCCGGCTTCCCTGTTCCGCCTTCACCTTCTTCGTCGCCAAAGGCTGCCTCCTTTCCTTCTTCCCAAATTAGATTAAGCCCGAGCTTTTCGGCATACGCTTTCTCGTGGGCCATCTGTTCAAGTACCTCTTGCCAGTCCTCGCCCTTTGCGGCGCAGACTTTCGCAAGAGTCGTCATTCCCGCCGCCAACTCCTCCCTGGAAGCCTTCACTTCTTTGAGAGGGTCTATCCAGCTCCAGCCGGGCGCCGTCCAGAAGCAGGTAGTGTATTTTCCCCGATTCTCCCAGTAGCCCCGGATCTTCACCTTCCCAGACAGCACCGCCGCATCCATAAACAGCTCCCAGATGGGTTCACAAAAATGGGTTATCGCGCTTTGTTGCGCCATGCGCCACTCCTGCCGATCGTCAAGGTTCCCTTGTCGAATGCTGGAGTAGTTCGCCTTCGAAACGTCCCGAGAAAGGGCCTCGTAGGAGAGCCCAAGGCCAGAGCCTGTGTACCTCAACATCATCTGGAGGAAGTCTCCAACGCTGGTGTTCGGCCTTCCTGGAGTCGCAAAGCTTACTTTCTGGCCCTTGCCGAGATAATGCAGCATCCCCGGTTCGATGCCGTCAATTCGTTGCCCTGCGGAGTTCTGCGGCAGTCTCCCCACCGCCGTGGCTGGCATTTCGTCTTCCACGAATCCCGCAAAACAGGCCGCCACTTTCGTAGCCACCACTTCGGCGGTTATGGTTTCCCCGGTATCTTTCAGCCGCTCCATCACAACGGCCAGTTCGGACATCCCCCGGAGTGCGGTGGGTCTCGTTTTGTTGTAGTAATGGAGGATCTTGTCCGCAGGAACCCTTTTCGATTCGTTGCGCCCTGAGTGCAGGAAGAGAGAGTCGATGTTTTCCAGCAGCCAGTAGGCTTGGGGGCGATAGGTTTTGTCGATCTCCACGCCACCAAGCACCGGGCGGTTGTTGTTCCCTTCTGTTTTCATGGAGTCCAGATAGTCGGCCTCGATGAATTGGAGGGATAGAGGGAAGGCTTTTCGCTTGTCCACCACGGGTTTTACGAGGATTTCGCCATCAAAGAAGCGGCGATGCACAAGCATTTGCTGGAGTTCGTAGAACGATGAGCCGCCGGTTATGTCGCAGTTTTCCGGGCGAGTCCACCATTTCCACACCGCCTCAATTTTGTTGTTCAGGTCGGGGTCTCCGGTGTCTGCCTGGGGACGTATCCCCGTGCCGATAACGTTTCTTTTGATTGCCCGAACCGCTGCCTGTGCTATGTCACTGTTCCGCTCCAGATCCCGAGCCCGAGCCCGCACACGATCACGATATGCTGCGTCCGTTTCTTCCGGGGTCTGGTTCGTTGGCATCCAGTTAGAGTTCCGGTCGCCTATGGCCGCATCGTAATTGCGGACGGCGTTTATTGCCATTCGAGCCCGAGAACGTGCGAGCCCCCACGATGGGGCGACGTAGTCTATGGCCTTGTCAAGCCAGTTCATCGCTTGTTCCACCGCACAACGGCCCTGTTTGTTCCTGCGCTTCCGGTGTTTTCCTCGTCAATGAGTCGTTTTAGCCGGAGGATTGCAGCCTGTATTTCCCGCAAGTCTGCCCGGCGAAATCTGCGCCCGGCTATTTCGTATTCCTGCCCTCCTTCTAGGATTGCCTGTTCCGCAGCTTCGTACATGGCAAGGCGTTCTATGTTCGTCAATGGGTGGTTCACCTCCTTTCAAAAGGCACAAAAAAAGCCCCCCACGCCCGAAGGCGTGGAGAGCTTATCTTCCTCGTTGCATCCATCCGCTCCGCTGTTTCGGCGGTGGGGAATATTTCGCTATTGCGGCGGCCTCTTCTTCGTCGTCAGCCACCACGTGCATTCCCAAGACTCGGGCGGCGAGAGTGGCGTACACTTCGCAGTCCAGATAGTGGTTGTCTGCGTGCTGTGACACGGGGCGCCATTCGTAAGTTATGGCTCCCGTTCGCCGATCCGTGACGGCCACCTTGACCTCGGAAACCACCTGTTCGGCGTAGTCCGCGGTGACGTTTTTGCAAACCATCCAAGAGCCTCGTGAACCGGGTGGCTTCTGCATTCGCCCAAAGATGAAGTCCTTGAGTAGGTCGGTGTTCGTCTCGTACCTTTCCATGTTTGTGAGGCGCTCGATTTTTTGCACCACATAGTGCTTGTCGAGACGCCGGGACGATCCTTTACAGGGCCTGAATACGTCCGGGAATGTGAGACACACGGCATATGCATCGTCTGTACGATAGCCAATGTCTATCATTCCGAGGGATACTTGATAGAATCCGCTGCTGTCCTCCACATAGTAGAGGGGGTCTACTATCCGCCTCTGTACCTGGGCTATCAGGTCTTGCTCGTCCCACGTCTCGAAGCGGTCGTAATCCACAAGCCAGCTCGTCATGTTCGGACCCCATGCCCGGATCACGTAGTATGCATGGCCCTTCTGGAGGTCTATTCCGGCCGTGAGGAGCACCTTTTCCGGCGAGGCCAGCACGGGGATTTTTCCCTTGGGATGGTTCCACGCCTGACGGCGCACCATGTCGGAACTTGCCTCTGCTGTTTTTTCCCGCCAAGGCTCTCCAAGCCATCCCTGTACAAAGTTCCGCAGCTTTTCGGGGTAGTCCTTGGATTCCAGGAATTCGGCGGCCACATCCCCGAAGGATAGCCATGGGGAGTAGAGCGACGATCCGTGAAACCCTATCCTTCTGGGTGGAGAGTCGTTTGCAAATTCGTCACGCCACTTCCCTTTTCGTAGCATCCCCATTTTCTTGTCGCTTGGGATTTTGGCATGGCAGTGAAGGCACTCGTAGGTTGCCACGTCACGAGCACGCTGGGCGAGTCGCCGCATTTCCTTCTTGTCGTGCCCGGCATTTTCATACGCCTCGGTCAGCTCCTTGGGCCATTTGACCTGGGAGAAAATGAGCTTTTGCATTTCCCCGCACTCCGGGCACGGGACGTAGTATTCTTTCCGGCGGTCACAGCTCTCCAAATGGCTCCAGACGTGCCCGTCTTCCGTGGTAGGGCTGGAGACGATAAGTATCTTTGATCCGGGGAAGGCTTTTGTCCGCTCCTTCGCCAGGGAGATGGGATCTGCTTCATCTCCCAGGAACTTGGGGAATTTATCCACCTCATCCATGAGCAGGTATTTTATGGGGCGAGAGGAGAGAGAGGCGGGGCTATTTGCTCCAGAAAGGGCGACGTATGCGCCCCAGAACTGCAGCTCCATGAATTCAGACTTCCGGGGGTCGTACCGCTCCGAAAGAACCGGAGTAGCCTCTACCATGGGGCGAAGTCGGTTTTTCGATACGCTTTTTGCCAGCGTTTCATTGGGATAAACAATCATCGCCGGGGCCGGGTCTTGGTGCACCACGTACCCAAGAACGTTGAATATCATCTGCGTTTTGCCGTACTGCGTGGAGCAGGCCAGAACAATCTCCTCGATGTCCTCGGCGCAGAAGGCGTCCATTATCTCCCGTAGATAGGGGGCATTGTCGGTTCTCCACGGGCCTGGGAGGTCGGAGTCTTGGGTGGTGAGCACCCTGTATGTGTCGGCCCATTGGGAGACGCTGATTTTATCCGGTGGTTTCCACGCCGCCCTCTCCCTCGGAGACCACGGGAGTGTATGCTTTGCCTCTGGCGTAGTGGTCACGGAGCACCCGGAACTCATCTTCCAAGATCCCCCGGATCTCCCGTTCTGTGCGGTCTACCAGTCTGGGCGCTAAAGACCGCACGAGCATTTCCAACCCACTGGTGATCTCTGTTATCCGTAGCGCCCATTCCTGGTACACCTCCTCTTTACGCAAAAACTCCCCTCGCAACTCTGCAAGGAGAAGTTTTTCCCGTTCAGCCTTCGCACGGCGATAGGCTATGTCGGCTTCGAGTTTCTGTTGCTGGAGCCCCTTCGTTTCTTCGGGCGGGTCGTCGCCTTGCTGTGCAGAGGATTTGTTGCGCTTCCTCCACTTCACAACAGCGTCGACGTCCCACTTGCCATAGCCTTCTGAGGGGCACCCCTCGGCCTTCCATTTTGAGAGCGATTGACGAGAAACCCCGAGGCGACGGCATATTTCCTTGGTTGTAATTATGTCCATACGTTGTGTCACCTCGTCAAGATTCCGTAAACGCAAGGATTTGTGATTATAGTCGAAGCTTTATTAAAAAGAAGTGTCAACCTTGGTTTTCTGAATTTCACGTAAATTTTGACCGCGCCGGATTCGACCCTTGCGCCAAGGCCTCCGGGAAGTACCTTTTTAATTTTCAAGCACAAAGAAAGCCCCTGCCTATTCTGGTAGGCAAGGGCTATCAAAAGGGAGGAGTGCAGAAAGCGGTGTTTCTTCTGATGGTCTCGCGGGAACAATATTATTCTACCTTAAATTTATCGGTGATAAAATCCCCCATTTTCTTCCACCCGAACTTGCTGAAGCACTGAGAGTATGCGTACTGCCTATAGGGTTCAAGGATGTGTGGGGCCAGCCTACACAGGACACGATCCCGCAGCTCGTAATACTTCTTCTCCCTCACCACACCATCAAAGCCTAGTATTTCTACGGCCTCACTGATAGGCAGTCGGTCGTTGTCCTCGTATACCACTTGAACAAACTCTCTCTGCCTGGCAGTCAGAGATTCAAGACCTCGGACTATCCCATGCAGCACAGCCTGGAGCTTGCAAAACTCCCCGTGCTTCTCCTTGAGATCCACAGCACGCTCTTGGGGGGAAAGTCCGGTGGGGGACGAGTCTACCCTTTCGCTTATCCCAGAACCAGACATGGCTTGGGCGTTCAGGTGTTCGTCCAAGTCACGAAACCGCTTGAAAAGCTCTGCGTAGCATCGGAGAGCTGATTCTATTTCCTGCTTCATGGTTCTCGTGAGCCACTGCGGTTCACGCTTCTTCATGCGTTTTTCCTCCTCGTAGATAATCCAACCCCCTCCTCACGTAACGCTTAACCTCGGGGTTATCCGTCAGATAGTCGATCTGACACAACATCTCCTGCATGAAAGCCGTCTCCTGTTTTGCGGCCATGGCTACGGACGCTTGCCTATCCCGCTCGTGTTCAGCTGAGGAGAGGCGATAGCGGAGGACGGAAAGGAGGCGGCCCATTTGAGCCACCTCCCGGCGTAGAGTGCTGATTTCCGCTACTTGGTCGAAGAAGCGCATTCGGAGTCCTTGAATGTTTTGCGATCTTTCCACTCCTCCTGCTTGCCTTTGTTCCATTGGGAGATGGGGGTTAGGAAGCCCACAACCCTTGAAAAAATCTCCGTGCGGGTACGCTTTTTTGCGCCCTTGTCTTTATCCATTACACAATCCTCTCTTCCACGATCTC
>Ga0334886_1005089_pt1 | contig 10247 bp, 10 predicted proteins | sample GraSluR1_MG_9_FD_207232 | JGI IMG/M metagenome (GOLD analysis project Ga0334886, IMG submission 207232) | Sludge microbial communities from methane-producing bioreactor in Wageningen University, Netherlands - Granular Sludge_27_06-R1 | ecosystem: Engineered > Bioreactor > Anaerobic >...
AGCAAAGAGCACCTCCTCATTAGAAAGTGTATCCCAGGCTGTGCAGTAAAAATTTGAGCATGTACCTTTGAAGAATGACCCGGTCTCTCCACTTAATTCAGTATCTCTGTAGATGAGACACCCTATTTCGGTGAATTCCCCTTCTGTTACAGCAACGTGAGGACACTGCATGGCGTCTGGAAATATTTTCTCTTCAGAAAGAGATTCAGGATGCCTCAATGGGATTTCCGGCCCCTTCTCCCCTCTTGCAATGTAAAGATGCTCAAGCTCTTCAATGGAAAGCCTGTAATTATGGCTTCCGCAACATAGGGCGCAGGAAGCGCCCAGGCCGGGCCTGCACCTGTTTATTTTTCTGGAATTCAATTCACTGCCGCCTTAAATCTTAAGATCATGTCTGCCCTTTTATAATCTTATATCAGGTAAAACAGGTTTAAATCTGTTTATTAAGGAGTCAATCAGAATTAAAAATAATTAGGTTTTGAATAATCATCCTGTATCATTGATTTATTTTCCTATTTTAATTAAATTCAATATATAATCTGGTGCATATATTATTGCGCCATCATATAAAATGAAAGAGTTTAAATTATATAATTGTATAAATGTTAATCCTTTAACCTTTATTTTAAATAAAAGGCTTTCATATCCCCGCCGCCGAAGGCGGCGGGGATATTGAATACATCATAATTATTGTAATTGGATACGATAAAAAAGGAGATCTATTATGATTAAGAAAATAGGATTTATCGGTCTTGGGATAATGGGGAAACATATGGTTAAGAATCTCCTCAAGGGGGGTTACACTGTTGCGGTTTACGACATTGTAGAAACTGCTGTAGAAGATGGAGTAAAAGCAGGAGCCGTAAAAGCACAATCACCTGCAGATGCAGCAGCGCAGTCGGAAATGGTTATTACCATGCTCCCCAATTCACCACATGTAAAGGAAGCAATACTTGGAAAGAATGGGGTGATTGAAGGGGCAAAACCGGGTACTCTCATAGTTGATATGAGTTCCATAGACCCCATGATAAGCAGGGAAATCGCCGCTGAACTGGCTGCAAAAAAAATTAATATGATGGATGCCCCTGTAAGCGGCGGGGAACCAAAGGCGATTGACGGGACGCTCTCAATAATGGTGGGGGGCAGAAATGAGGATTTTGCTAAAGCTGAGCCTGTACTTAAAACCATGGGATCATCAGTGCAGCTGGTGGGTGAAACAGGTGCAGGAAATGTGACTAAGCTTGCAAATCAGATAATTGTTGCCCTTAATATAGCAGCAATGTCCGAAGCTATGGTGCTTGCTGCTAAAGCAGGTGTTGACCCGGAACTGGTTTATAAGGCTATACGGGGAGGCCTTGCCGGGAGTACAGTGCTTGACGCAAAGGCACCCATGGTTCTGAACCGGAACTTCAAACCGGGATTCAGGATTAATCTGCATATAAAGGACCTGGTAAATGTATTAAATGCCAGTCATGAACTGGGTGTTTCACTTCCCCTCACTGCAGCGGTAATGGAAATTATGCAGGCTGTTAAAGCGGACGGTATGGGTGATGATGATCACAGCTCAATAGCAAGGTATTATGAGAAACTGGCCCATGTTGAAGCTGTTCCGGGGAAAAGCAGCAATAAATAAAAAGATTTACTTTATAAGAAATCTTATTGAAGGAGAAGACTTTTTCATTACACTCCAGATTCACAGGGGGGGGAAACATGCCCACTTATAATGTTTATGTAAAAGCTGATTCATTGAATGATGACCAGAAACAGAGGGCAGCGCAGGCTATCACCAGGGCACACAGTGATTCTACCGGCGCACCGGAGTTCTATGTTCAGGTAATTTTTCATGAAATTCTGGACAGCAACCGCTATGTAGGAGGTTACCGCTTTAACAGACATATGTGGATCCGGGGAGATGTAAGAGTGGGCAGAACTGCTGAACAGCGCAGAGAGTGGATGCTGAAAATGATTAAGAATGTAAGTGAATCAATAAACCGGGATATAAACTCAATCTGGATTGATCTCTGCGGTATTGAACCGGAAAGTATTCTTAAATATGGACAGGTTTTCCCTCCTGCTGGACAGGAGAAGGAGTGGCTGGAAAGTCTTCCTGATGGAGCAAAAGAAATTATAAATGATCTTATTGACGGGAAAGGTAATTCAAATTAAAAAAATGATTATCCTTAAAAAATGCCCCCGATAAAGGGGGCATTTGAAGGAGAGTATGTTTAAAAAAAAGGTAGATAGCTTTGTTCCTAACGTTTTTTAGTTAACAGGAATAAAACCTGCTTCTTTAACAAGTTTCTGCCCTTCAGTACCCATAACAAAGTCCATAAATTTCTGTGCTTCAGGAGAAAATTTATTCTCATTTACATATTTATAAAGTCCCCTGGAAATCGCGAATTTACCTGATTTACCATTAGCGATGTTGCCTTCAACACCGTCAACAGATAGGGGCTGTATAGTATCAGTAAGGTAACCGTAGCCCACATAGCCAATTGCCTTGGGATTCCCGGCTACTGCTGAAACTATGGCTCCATTTGATGCCTGAAGAAGAGCGTCTTTTCTAACATCACTTTTCTTCATTACTAATTCGCTCCATACTTCATATGTACCTGAACTTGTGTCTCTGGAAATAATTACTATGGCTTCATCCTTTCCGCCAAGCTGCTTCCAGTTTGAAATTGAACCGTCATAAACACCCTTAAGCTGGTTCATTGTAATATTCTTTACCGGATTTGATGGATGAACTACTGGAACTATCATATCAAGTGCAATTGTGTATTCCTTGATTTTAAGTCCCTTTTCTACTGCACTTTGAAGCTCCTTCTCCTTCATAGCCCTTGAAGAGTTGGCAATATCGCAGGTACCATCAAGTATTGCCTTTATCCCGTTACCTGATCCGCTCCCTTCAATTGTTATAGAAATACTCTTATCTACTTTTCTGAAAGCTTCAGCAGCCTTTTGAGTTATAGGGAGATTAGTTGTGGAGCCCTTTATTACTACCCTTTGACCCTTATCTTTTGAACATCCGGTAAATGCTGCTGCTATTACAAGAACACTCAATGCAATTATTGTTTTTGTGATTATAGATTTCATTTATCTATAAACCTCCTGATTTTAAAATATTTAAAAGTAAGATGATATGCATATGTTAAGATATTATGAAGATTTGTTAAAATAACGGTTAATTTAAAGATAATTTTAATCTTATCAAACTACAAAAAAATATTATCCTTATTGTTAAGAATATTGAAGATAATAAATTTTTATGTATATTTATACTATACAGCACTAATATACTATATTTTTCAGAAAAATTTTTAAATGATTTAATTATTCTACTCCGGGAACGGATGCGGATAAACTATGGTGAAAAGGATTCTCGGGTGCCTGGAGGAATATTCCTTTCACAGAGAAATATGAATGCAGGTCTCTTTGTGAGTTTCAGAGGGCTTCCATAAAATACAGACAATTCTTAACAGAATCTTTATATTTTATTTATTTAAAATTCACCTTAAGCCTGTTTTTTAATCTTATAAATTCTACTAAGGTTTAAAATATAATGAACGAAAAAATTACAGCAGATAAGGTATCATTCTTTTATGGAACAAACCAGGCAATAAAGGATATTACCCTTACTGTTAACAAAAATTCAGTAATGGCGCTTATCGGACCTTCAGGATGCGGTAAATCCACATTCCTGAGATGCATAAACAGAATGAATGATATTATCCCCGACATTAAAATGAAAGGAGATATACTGATTGATCAGGAATCAATTTACAGTCATAACTACGATGTTACAGGACTGAGGCGTCGTGTAGGTATGGTTTTCCAGAAATCTAATCCATTCCCCAAATCGATATTCGATAATATTGCTTATGGCCTTAAAATTAACGGTATTAAAGATAAATATGAGATAGAAAGGATAGTTGAAAAATCTTTAAAAGATACCGCTCTCTGGGATGAAGTAAAGGACAGGCTTAACAAATCAGCCATGGGTCTTTCAGGGGGGCAGCAGCAGAGGCTTTGTATAGCCAGGACAATAGCAGTTGAACCTGAGGTTATTCTAATGGATGAGCCTGCTTCAGCACTTGACCCCATATCTACACAGAAAATTGAAGAACTGATACAGACACTGAAACAGGATTACACAATAATAATTGTTACACATAATATGCAGCAGGCAGCAAGGGTAAGTGACTATACTTCATTTTTTTATATGGGTGAGCTTATAGAAGTAAATAAAACTGAAGTTATCTTTACAAAGCCGGACAGGGAAATGACGGAAAATTACATTACCGGAAAATTCGGCTGATAATACTTGAAGGACGGATAAAACAATAAGGAGAAAACAATGCAGACATATTTAGAACAGGAATTATCAAATATAAAAATAAAAATTTTTGAAATGGCAGACCTGGTAATTGAGGCTCTTGAAAGCTCAATTACTGCCCTTAAAAATTCAGACATAGAGCTTGCAAAAAAAATCATGAAGGATGATACTGTTATGGACCTTCTTGAAATTGATATAGATAATGAGTGTATTAAGCTCCTTGTAACGAGGCAGCCTGCAGCATCGGATCTCCGCTTTGTACTTGCAATGCTTAAAATAAACACAGATCTGGAACGGATGGGGGACCTTGCAACGAACATTTCAAAAGAAGTAATTAAAATTAACGGGGCACCCCTTATGAAGCCTCTGATTGACATACCACGCATGACTGAAAGGGCAATCCAGATGACAAGGCTCTCTTTTGAAGCTATTACTGAAAAAGATGTTGAAAAGGCAAAAAATGTAATACTTATGGATGAAGAGATTGATCAGCTGAACCTGCAGATATACAGGGAGCTTTTTACATTTATGAGTGAATCAGCATCCAATATAACCCAGAGTCTTTCCCTGATTCTGATAGCCAAGGCACTGGAAAGGGTTGGCGATCACGCTAAAAATATCGCTGAAAGAGGGATTTACTTTATACAGGGTGAAGACATAAGGCACAGAGACGTGAGGGAGACCATAAAATAAGAGGTCCCGAAGATGAGAAAAAAAATTTTTGTAATAGATGATGAAAAGGATATTCGTGAGATTCTTAAGGTAAATCTTACCGGAGAAAACTATGATGTATCCACATTCAAATCCGCTGATGACGCTCTCAAGGGGCTTTTATCGGAAATTCCTGATCTTATAATACTCGATATAATGATGGACGGCAAAGATGGGCTGCAGTTCTGCCGCGAACTCCGTACTTTTGAAAAATATATGAATATACCTGTAATCTTTCTTTCAGCAAAATCGGAAGAATTTGACAAGGTTCTGGGACTGGAGCTGGGGGGTGATGACTACATGACCAAGCCTTTCAGCATAAAGGAGCTTAAATCAAGAATCAAGGCAGTACTTAGACGAACAGGGGAGAAGCCGAGAGAATCAACAGCAAAGATATTAAACTATAAAGGTGTTGAGCTCAACAGTGAACAGTACTCATTAAAAGTTGATAATGAAGAGGTTAAGCTCACTAAGACAGAATTCAATATGCTCCTCCTTTTTATGGAAAATCCGGGTAAAATATTCAGCAGAGATAATATTATCGACAGCGTACGGGGACAGGATGTTTTTGTCGTTGATAGAACCATTGACGTTCATATAATGAATCTCCGGAAAAAACTGGGGGATTATAAAAATATAATTACCACTTTTTCCGGAATTGGATACGGGTTTAAAGAATAATATGCTTAAAAAACTGAGCCATAAACTTATAGCAAGCTACATCTCAATAATATCTGTACTTGTTATTATTATATTTCTTCTTGTGGGAACACTACTGAAACAATCACTTATAGATATAATAGTAGATGAGATGGCAGGTTTTGCTGAAATAATCGAGTTGAGCGTTCTGGAAAAGGGAAACATCAATAACCCTGCTGTAATAAAGTCCGGGCTTAAAAAGATGGCTCTCCCCATGAATATGCGGATTTCGATTATAAAAAAGGACGGCACTGTTATTGCAGATACAGGTATAGAAGATGAATCAGCACTGGACAACCATCTTTACAGAATTGAAGTTATGCAGGCTCTGGAAACAGGATCAGGGCAGAGCAGCAGATACAGCAATTCCATAAAAACGGACATGCTTTATTACGCTAAAAACAGCGGTAATTATATAATACGCCTTGCCAGACCTCTATACGCTGTAGATGAAAGCATGAGTAAACTGAGAGACCTGCTTATAACGGTCTCACTTCTTGTCATGGTCATTGCAGTTATTAGTGTTATAACAATTTCAATTAAAATCACCAGGCCTTTAAATGAAACACTGAGCTTTGCATCTGCTTTTGCAGGGGGGAGCTATACCCGGAGAATACGGAATTACAGCCTTGATGAAATAGGGACACTTCAGAAAACCCTTAACAAGATGGCTGATACTATTGTTGATACAATAGATAAACATATTTTTGAACAGCGGAAACTGGAAGTAACGCTGGACAGCATAAGTGACGGCATAGCCCTTATTGCTCCGGATAAGGAGATAATAATATCCAACAGTTCTTTTACTGATATGCTTAAAATTACTGCTTCTTTCGGCGGTAAAGAGTATTATGAGGTAATAAGAAACAGAACCTTAAACAGCAGAATTGAAAAAGCTCTTAAGTCAGGTTCAAAGGAGATATTTGAAGTAGAAATCAGTGAGGATAAATTCTTCGATGTTGTAATTAATCCTATTAAAGGAGAGCATGCAATTCAGGGAACCCTTGTGCTTTTAAGAGATGTTTCTGAAAAGAGAAAAATTGAAAGGATAAAATCTGACCTGGTTAGTAATGTCTCACATGAATTGAAAACACCTATTGCTATTGTTAAAGGCTACCTGGAAACAATACGGGAGCATCCTCTGGATAAGAAAATGACAGAGGAATTTATAAACAGGGCCATTGAAAATGTGGACAGGCAGAACTCACTCATTGAAGATATAATAAAACTGAGCATGATAGAATCCTCAACTGAATTTCAGAAAGAGGCGATTGATATCAGAAAGATAATTGAAAGATGTGTCGATATACTGAGTCCTAAAGTAGCATCAAAAGGGCTTACTATAACAATGGATTTTGACAGATCTGATTATTCAATCAGCGGTAATTCATTTATAGCGGAAGAGATTTTCTTTAATCTTATTGATAATGCTATTAACTATAATAATCCTTCCGGAAGTATTACTATAAGTGGTGAAAAAAAGGGGAGTACTTTCTTGTTTGCAATATCTGACACAGGTATAGGTATTCCTGAAAGGGCAATTGACCGGATTTTTGAACGTTTCTACAGGGTGGATACAGGGAGATCCAGGGGAACCGGAGGAACAGGCCTGGGCCTCTCAATTGTTAAACACGCGGCTCAGGTAATAGGATGGTCTGTTTCTGTTAATTCGGATAATACCGGAACCACATTCAAGGTTTTGGCCGGTTAGAACAGAACATGTACTCTTCTTCCCCTTGAAACTTATTATTTATTAATATAATCTTTATAATTTCTTTAAATAATTGAAGCACATTACTTATATTAAAAGAAAAATAAATATGGTGAAACTGATTAAAATTATGACAGCTAAAACAGTCAAAATACCAGAAAGCAGAATTAATAAAAGGAAAAGGAGAAGTATCCTTTTCGATATTGCAATAGAGAAGTTTTTTTTAATAATAGGACTCTCCTGTCTTTTTATTCTATTTCTCATTATGCTCTTCCTTGTAAAAGAGGGTGTACCGGTTTTTAAAACAGTTTCCATTTCGGACTTTATTTTCGGGAAGGAGTGGTACCCCACAAGCGAAAATGCACGTTTCGGAATCTTCCCCCTTATTGTAGCCTCCCTGTCTGTAACTCTTATGGCATCAATCATTGCAGTACCTTTAAGCATGGCTATTGCCATATACCTGGCAGAGGTTGCACACAGTACTGTAAGGGAGATTGTAAAACCGGTTATAGAAATTATTGCTTCAATACCATCTGTAATCATAGGATTTTTCGGTATGGTGGTTGTGGCCCCCTATCTGCAGACCAGATTCGGAATTGATACAGGACTCAATCTCTTTAATGCTTCTCTCATGCTTGCTTTTATGGCTGTGCCGACAATCGCAAGTATATCTGAAGACGCTATATCATCTGTGCCTATGAGCCTTAAAGAGGCGTCCTATGCACTTGGGGCAAACAGGTGGCAGACCATAGTGCATATAACAATCCCTGCTGCTTTATCAGGTATATGGACTGCAATAATACTCGGCATATCAAGGGTAATAGGTGAAACCATGGTTGTGCTCATGGTTGCAGGGGGCGCGACAATTGTACCTACTTCTCTTTTTGATCCGGTGAGACCTTTAACATCCAATATTGCAGCGGAAATGGCTGAAACAGAAGTGGGGGGGACTCATTACAATGCCCTATTTGCCATAGGTATGATTCTGTTTATTATTACCTTTTTCTTTAATATTGCAGCGGATTATTTATCTGAAAAATACAAATTTAAACCAAATTAGGACCAGGATTCAGGAATGAAAATAAATTCATATTTTGTAGAAAAAACTGCATTTGCAGCAGTACGGCTGGGGGCCTTTTCAGTAATATTTTTTCTGGTATTTATGCTGGCATATATTATAAGTCAGGGGTATTCAGCTATAACTATCGAATTTTTAACAGAAATGCCGAGAAATGAAATGACACAGGGGGGGATACTCCCTGCAATTGTGGGTACATTTTACCTTATGCTCGGTTCGGCTTTAGTTTCTATCCCGATTGGTGTTATCACCGCAATATATCTTACTGAATACGCAAAAAATCCCCGCATTGTAAAGGTTATACGCCTGGGTATAAATAATCTGGCAGGAATACCATCTGTAGTTTTCGGCTTATTCGGATTAAGTCTTTTTGTTATATTTCTCGATTTCGGAACATCTATACTTGCTGGATCGCTTACCCTTGGAGTATTAAATCTGCCGGTAATTATCAGGTCCACTGAGGAGGCGCTTCAGGTTGTTCCAGGCACATACAGGGAGGCTTCACTTTCTCTTGGCGCAACAAAGTGGCAGACCATTTATAAAATCGTTGTGCCAAATGCTCTCCCCGGTATTTTAACAGGGATAATGCTGTCGCTGGGAAGGGCGGCCGGTGAAACCGCGCCTATCATGTTTACTGCAGCCGCGTTTTTTACACCTGATCTTCCACACTCGGTTTACAGTGAAATTATGGCACTCCCATACCATATATATGTAATGGCAACAGCAGGAATACATATTCAGGAGACACGCCATCTTCAGTACGGAACTGCCATTGTTCTCATAGGGCTTGTACTCATGCTTAATATGACAGGTCTTATTCTCAGATACAGATTCAGGAAGAAGATGCAGTAGGGGTTTTACTGTTCATGTCATTTATGATCGGGGCTATCCATGCCCCGGAGTCTTGGCCCATATCTATTTTACAGCACTTTGTAAATAAATGTAATAATAAAGGGGACAAGTATTGTTAAAATAACACCGCTGAAAATTGCAAGTATGGCGTATTCTCTCCCTGAATATCTTGATATTATGGGGAGTGTGGTATCCATTGAAGTTGCACCCCCTGACGCTATTGGCGCCAGTTTACCAAAATATTTAACAAGAAGAGGTGCTGCGGCAAGTGTAAAAATTTCTCTGGAGATATTTGATAAGAGTGCCATAACACCAAGTGTTTCATTTCGCACCTGCGAAATTATAATACTTGAAAGTGAGTAATATCCGAAACCTGATCCTATTGCAAGGGCATCTGCTGTTTCAATTTCCGGAAGAAAGAGTGAACATATTCCTGTTCCTGCAAGGGTCCCTGCAATAACAGAAAGGGGAACCAGAACTATTTTCAGGTTCATATTCTTAAGCATGGGCCATATATTTTTATCTGCCCCAACAGAAATCCCCACAAGAAACATGAGAAGATAAAGCGCATAAACTGTTGCATCAATTTCCTGCAGTATTTCCGGAGAAAACCCCTTAATCCCGGCCGTAAGCCCGGCTGCAAAAAAAAGGATAATTATTACACTCCCCTTCATAATCAGGCGCCCCCGGTTTTTCTGAATAGGAGAATATAGAGAATCCATGAAAGGATAACACTCCCTGCTACTGCACTGAATGTGAGAACAAGCGCATTAAAACCTATTACAGGGAAATTATTTATAATTGTATCATTAGTCCCCACAGAAAGACCCAGAAGGAAAAGGAGAAGGTATATAGATATC
>Ga0334886_1005096_pt1 | contig 10234 bp, 9 predicted proteins | sample GraSluR1_MG_9_FD_207232 | JGI IMG/M metagenome (GOLD analysis project Ga0334886, IMG submission 207232) | Sludge microbial communities from methane-producing bioreactor in Wageningen University, Netherlands - Granular Sludge_27_06-R1 | ecosystem: Engineered > Bioreactor > Anaerobic > Unclassified...
TTTCCACTTACAAAAAGTGCAGCTTCTATTCTGGCTTTTAAACTCATTAACCTACCTCTTTAACAATGTACAAATCAGAATAAAACTCGTCTTGAACCAGCTCTATACCTTCTCTAGAAGCAAGAAACAGGAGAGAGATATAGGCGCTGACCCTGTCCATTCCGGCGTTAATAAGCTCAGAAAGTTCTATTCTCTCGTCTGATTCAAATAATCTGGAAAGTATATCCTGTAGTTTTACTATTTCATCTTCGATATACTCGTCATGAGCCATATCAAGAATGTCATCAGGCGTAAAATGAGTATAGGACCTGCGAGCTTTTACCCGTTCTTCTGCATCTTTACGCTTTTGTTTATTTTCAATTTCTTCTAGTTTACGTAATTGTTTAATTAATTCTTCCAGTGTTACTTTGCGTGTGCGGTTTTGTCTGACGCTTGTACGTCTTGTTATAGCTTTTTCAAGAGATATGATATTTGCCTGCCTGATGTTATTTTCAATGTCTTCTTCTTCCGGGAATTCATCAAAGAAATCTTCTCCATCAGGCTCTTCCAGTATTTCATCCTGATTGAAAGGGTCTAGTCCTTCAAGATAATTGGATTTAAGCCTCAACAATACTGCTGCAAAAAAGAGTGTTCTGCCAGTCAGTCTCAGGTTATATTGTTTTATTTCAATCAATTTTTCCAGAAACATGTCAGTAACTTTAACAATATCAATGTTCCAGGGGTCAAGCTTCCCTGTTTTTGCCCAGTTAACAAGAATTTCTATTCCATCAAGCTTATTAATTTCTTCATCGGCAGTCATTCTGGATAAGGAATTATCCACTAATGGCGACACCGGTAACCTTAGATGTTCCATCTTTCTTTTGTGTAACCCCGACTGTTCTGTTTGCCTTTTCAATCATTGGCTTTCTTAGTGATACAACAATAAACTGAGTATTAGATGCCTGCTCTCTGATCATTTGAGCTAGCTTTTCGACATTGATACCGTCAAGGTGCATATCTACTTCATCAAAAGCATAAAACGGAGCCGGTAAATAACGCTGGAAGGCGAAAACAAATGCCAGTGCTGTCAGAGATTTCTCTCCTCCGCTCATTGCTTCAATGCGTAACAGTTTCTTTCCTCTTGGCCTTGCTTCAATAGTCAAGCCTCCTTTGAAAGGATCCTCAGGGTTTTCCAGTACCAGATAACCTTCTCCATCAGATAGATCTCTATAAATCTCTTTAAAATGTATGTTTACATTCTCAAATGTAGTCATAAATGCCTGACGTTTCATGCTTTCATAACCATTTAACCTGGTATGAAGCTCTTCTTTTTCGCTTGTTAAGGTGTGCATCCTTTCAGAGAGCTCATTCTTACGGGTATAAACATCATCATACTCTTTGATTGCAAGCATATTTACAGGCTCAAGTGATTCCATTCTTCTGGTAAGCCTTTCAATAAGCTTATTTATTTCATCTGTTGTGATGTTTAGTTCTTTTGCATGGCTATAATCGATATTTTTTTCCTGAAGTTCCTGTTTTAGTTGACTGAATTGACTCAATAACTCACGTTTACGTTGTGTATAAGCTGTTATTGTTTCATTTATACGCTGAATGCTGTGTTTAGAATGTTCAATAGTCTTATCTATATCAAATAAATTCTTTGCAGCAGCATCTCTTTCTTTTTGCAGTTCTTTGAGTTCTTCAGAAAGACTGCTGATTTCTTTGTTCAGTTCATCGACTTTACCCTGCATAGTTATAATTTCATTTCTTGCAACGTACTTTTGACTTTCCAGCTTTACATTATCGTTTTTACATTGCTCAATTTTGTCTTGCTGATAGTCAAGAGACTGTTGCTTGAACTCTTTTTCCATTGCCATCTTTTTCATTTCAGCATCAAGGTTTTGTAACTTGATTTCGAGTGTTTTAATCTGATATTCAATGTTACCTGTGAGCTCATCAATTTGTTTGAGCTTGTCTTCTGGTATACTTGAATCTACAGTATTGATTTCTTCTTGAAGGCTTTCAATTTTGTTGTTTATGGTTTCGAGTTCATCTATAATAGAGTTTTTCTGTATTTCGCTATCAGCTAATTTTGTTTTTATTTCATCCAGCCGGATAGCTCTATTTTGGGTGGTAGAATCAATGTTTTTGAGAGTAGTTTCAGTATTTTGCAGGTCAAGTTTTTTCCTGTGAAGCTGGTTAAGAGTATCTGAATAGGTTTGCCTTATCCGCTCAGACTTTCTTTCAAGTTCTTTTAACTGTATTGAAATACTCTCTTTCTTTGTGTTGAGTTGTTGTAATACATATGTATACTCTTTGAGCTCGTCATCATAGTCGCTGGCAAATTTAATGTTGCTTTTATAGTTGCTGCCGCCTGTCATGGCCCCTGATTTTTCAATTAGACTGCCATCCAGTGTGACCATGCGGTATTTACCCATGAGCTGTTTGGCTGTATTTACTGAATCTACTACCAGTGTTTCTCCAAGGGCAAACTGGAAAACAGTTTCATAAGTATGGTTAAAGTCTATAAGGTTGATAGCAAAGTCTATAACACCATTTATATCAGGCAGAGAGTTTCTAACAGGATAAGCCCGTATTTTTGTTAGTGGTAAAAAGGTTGCTCTTCCGGCTTTTTTTTCTTTCAGATATTCGATAGCTTCGCCACCAACGTGTTCATTGTCAACGACAATACACTTCATCCTGCTGCCCATGGCTGTTTCCAGTGCCACGGAATATTCTTTATCAACTTTGCCCAGCTGAGACAGGGTTTTGTGTATCCCTGGAATGCCAGAATTCAGAATTATTTCGATAGGGCGATCCATATTTGAGCTTTCAGCAGCTTTTTTATTGGCTTCCAGCTGCATCAGGCGTCTGTAATTTTTGTTTATATTGGTTTCTATTTCAGTGATTTTAGCTTTTAGTGCTTCCATTTCAGAGATCGTGTTTTTAAGCTGAATTTCACAGGCTTCTTTTTCTTCGTGAAGATACTGAATTTCCTTTTCTAGTAAGGCTTTCTGTTCTTTCAGGGTTGATTTGTCATTGCCTGATGAGTTAAGAGTTGCTTCGATCTCTTTAAGTTCGTTTTTATTGCGTTCAAGAATGTCATCCCATTTGAGTTTTTCTCGATAGAGCCGGCTTTGTTCGTCTTCGGCTTTTTCAAGTTCTTTTTTCAGCTGGTTTCTTTTTTCGATGAAATCCTGAGCTGCTTTTGTCAGGTCACCGGACTCTTCAATAAGTTTTGAGAGTTCTTCTTTTTCTTTTTCAAGCTGCTTTTCAATGAGTTGATACTGCTCTTGCTTGTTTTCTATTTTAAGCTGGGTGTCATCAATATTTTCTTTTAGTTTGTTTATCTCACTATAAGCCTTTTCAACGGTTCTATTATTTTCTTCTATCTGCTTTTGAGAATATTCAATAGACTGTTCTTTCCTGAATATTTCACCTTTTAGAGCCTCAGATTGTTTTGTAAGGCTTATTTGTTGATCTTCTCCTTTTATTTTTACCTGCTTATTCAGTTCATCAAGGAATGCCTGTGCCTCATCAATCTTTGACTCCAGTAATTGTAGCTCTTTTTCAGTATTATTCTTCTCTTTGATTGATTCTGTTATGTTTTCTTGAGTTAAGTTAATAGATTTCTTTAGTTCAGTGTATTTTACCAGTGAGATCTGGTTAATATATTGTTGTCTTTCGTCTTTGATTTTTTGATATTTTAGAGCTGTTTCTCTTTCAGAGGAAAGCTGTTCAAGACGGGTATCTATTTCTGTCAATATGATGTTTGATCGTTCAATTCTATCTTGAACGGTATCTATTTCTTTTGTTGCCTGCTCAATTCTTCTGTCAAACTCAGTAACTCCTGCCAGTTCGTCGATAATTTTTCGCCTTTCAGTAGGTCCCATATTTATAATGCCGGTAACATCTCCCTGCATCATAACGTTATAGCAGCCGGGAGCAACATTATATTTGCTTAAAGTATCGTGAACTTCGGTTAAAGTACTTACATGACCGTTGAGATAGTATGTGCTGGTGTATCCATTGGAGCCTATTTTTATTTTTCTGCGTATATCGAAGGTAACTCCGGGGTCTGATTCATCTTCAAAGGTTATTTTGACTGAAGCTTCTTTTCTTTGATTGTTATTATTAATTAAATCAGGCAGCTTTTCAGCTCTAAGAGTGCGTGAAGTTGACAATCCGAGGGCAAATAATATGCAGTCAATGATGTTACTTTTTCCTGATCCGTTGGGCCCTGAAATTGTAGTAAATCCGTTTAGAAAGGGTATCACAGTTTTTTGTTTGAATGATTTGAAATTATCAATTTCTAATTCTTTAATTCTCATCTGGCATCAACAAACCTAAATAATACACATAAACATTGTTCAACACATGCTTTATTACACTATATGTCGTAGTTTCTGTCAAGAAATCAGGGTTTGAGCGTCGAATTAAAGGTATAAGTGTAAAGATTTCATTACAAAAGCTTAATAAAACTCATGAAAGGTTATTCATATCTGCATAAGGTATGTTTATTACCGGTAAAGTTTTAGGGAGAGTGGGTTTTAGAGGTTACGGTTGTCGCCGTCTTTTATGCCTTTGAGAATGTCCTGAGGTTTGAAGATTTCCTGTGCCATTTTTTCGACGAATGCGAGGGCTTCTCTGTCTCTTGCTATAGCTTCTCTGAGTTCTATAATTTCTTCTTTAGACATTTTTTTGACATCTTCAACGCCAAAAGAGGGGTCGAATATGCGTTTGAAGTTTTCCATGGTCTCTTCTGAGTAGCCTGGCAGGCCTTTGTTGTATGATAGCCAGTGGTGTATCTGGTGTACCATGTAACCCATGGGTGGTTCTTTGTCGCTAAAAACAAACAATGGTGGGGTTATATCTCCGATGGGTTGATCCCAGGCACCTATAATTTTGAGGCCTAGCATTATGAATTTACCTTTGAGACCGCCAACAGGTGGTATAAAACCTTCCAGCTCGCCTGCTATATTTATAATTTTGTCTGCGTATCGGTGTCTTATAACCTTTGTGTTTCTGCGTTCTATAAATTCGAGAAGGCCGTTAACGTTTCCCATGTAGTTTTTTATCATATTGCCAGCGTCTTTATTTATTTCTTCGATTTTTTTTCGCTTATTGCCAACCAGCCGTAGTGAGTCAAATGAGAGTTGTTTGAGGGTTCCTTTTTCTGTTGTCTGGCTGGTGGGGTTAAATTTCCGGCAAAAGTTTATGAAGCTTCTTACGAACTTTTGAATTGGGTTTTTGTTGCTTGATTTTATGTTTTTGTTATTTTTCATACCTGCCTATAATTATACTTGTTGTGTCTTGATAATGACAATTGATGTTGTTTAAAATGAGCGTAAAAGAATACTAATATTTATTTGATCCATTGAATAATGTTTTCAAGGTGCTTTTTTGGGGAGGATGACGGTTTTTCATCTGCGTATCCCAGGGGTATAATAGCAACAGGTATTTCATCTTTTTTAGCATTAATGGCTATTGCTACTTCATTAGCATTAAAAGCTCCTACCCATACACTTGATAGACCACTATTGGTGGCAGAAAGCTGGCAATATGCGGCAGCGATGGTAGCATCCTGGATTGCATAGAGATTAGACCCTCGTTCTCCATATTTTGAGGCTGATTCAGCTGGTTTTGCACAGAATACCAGGGCCAGCCCTGCTTGATTAACGCAATCCTGCCACCATGCAGCATCCTTTAGCTGGTTTAGAACTTTCTGGTTTTTAACCACATAAATACAGTATGCTTGCAAATTGCCTGCTGACGGTCCTGAAGTTGTTTCTTCTAAAACTTTTTCAAGTAAGGATGGGTCAGTTGATGCCTTTTTATAAGTTCTTGTAGATTTTCGATGCTTGATGACTTCGCTGAACTCCATTTTACCTCCTGTTGTGTATATGTTAAAATTATGTTTCGTTTGTAATAAATCATAGATTTTTTTGAATTTTGCTTTATTTTCGTTGTTAAAGAAATATTTTTATTCTATTTTTACATTATAACCAATTATAGATTTTTTGCCGGAATGGTTATTTATGGATAATGAATTTACCCCCAAAATCTGGAAAAAGCAAGATACTATCTTAATCAGGCTTCCTTATAATGATCTTGATGCCCATGCTAGCGAGCATTTTAAGGGAATGGTTGAAGATATAATTGCTGCTTATACTTTTAAATGTTTGATTCTTGACTTTTCGGATGTTGTTTTGCTTGACGGTACAGGCCTGGCATCTATTGTTTATACTCTTAATGTCTGTTCTGCCAATGGGATTAAGCTTATTTTAGCGACTTTAAGGCCTAACATTGTTGAAATGATTGCAAAAAAGGGTATACCTGCTTTGCTGGAAATATTTGGCACAGTTCATGATGCACTGGATGCTGCAACAAAGTATACTTCGATTGATGAGCTTAGTAATAAGAGCTTGAAATCAATGGAAAATGTTTTTGGGAATCCGTTTGAAGAAGATATTAAGTATTAATCAGGTTAATATTTTGATTATTTTTCCAACAAAAACACCTTGGAGCATCTTTATAAAAGCAGGATCAGCAATATAATAGTTGTCAACAAGTTTGATGGCCCGGGTAAGTGTTGTGTTTGTTACTTCGGTGCTGTTTTCAAGATATGCAAATGCTCTTGAATACCAGATAACCAGTTCTATAATGATGTATATGTATGCTTGCATGGAGAAAATTGAGCTACCCTGTGATAAAAGGGCTTTGCGGGTCATTATGTTGACAGTATATTCTTCCAGTTCGACTGTAGGTACAAATTTTATTGTTTTGTGTTTTTTAAGATCTATCTCGGTATTGATTATAGAGGAATAGAATTCTCCTTTGTTTAGTGATAAATTAATAAAGCCTATTAGTGGATGCTGCTTTTTTAAATATATTGAGGCAAGAAGCTGCCTTTTAAATAGCTGTGTTTTTGTAAGTTTTGTAATTGCTACACGAGCTTCAGTGGTTGTTTTGAAGGCTTTATCAAGAGCTTTTAAGAAGTCTTCTCTATTTATAAGCGGATCTGTGATAACCATGGTATGATCTTCATCAAGCAAACCTTGCCTGTAAAGCTCTCTAAGAACCTGTTTCAGAAAAATACCTGTTTGTCTGAGCTTCTCTTCAAGCCGAAGTTCCTGTCCGCAAATCTTTGCAAGAAAATACTTCAGATCTTCAAGAGATGAGTAAGATATTTTTACTTTCTCAGGGTAAAAATATACTGTGTTTTCTGATTCATGCGTGTATGTATGGTTTATTTGATTTGAAATGGACATTTACTGCATCTTGCTTTAGGGTGTTTTACCGGTATGTCTTCTAAATCATACATTGTAACGATTTTACAGTTAAGCAGGTTGCCACATTTCGGGCAGTGGTTATCATTAAGTCGCCCGGAAAGAATATTCATTTTGATTGCTGTTACAGTCTCTGCAGGGGGTTCTTCTTTCGGAGGGTTTAATTCTACCTCTTTTAAGACAGCAGCAGGTATTCTTAAGGCTTTGGCTATTCGCTGTCTGATGCCTGCTGAGAGAAAGATTTCTTTACCCTCTTCAATATCTGTAACGATAGATATATCAATGTTACTTCTCGCAGCTAGTTCGCCTGGCGAAAGGTTTGAAGATTCTCTCAGGTGTTGTATCCTGCCTGCTAATGTTCCGGGTAATTTTTTCTTCATAATATTTACAGCTTATGATAGTATTAAAAACTATACAAATTATATATTATATGTGTTTTATAAATCAAAAACTATTGCTCAATAGTATAAATCTAGCATTGAACCGCTCTCAATATCTTATCACGGTTGGGTTATCTAAATTTTATAAGTGCTGGAATATTAAGAAATATAACAAAAAACTACGCATATGTTTCAGTTACTTAAAGGTTTGTTACTTTTGGATTGACGAATGATTGTTTATTTGCTAATATGAAATATAATCTGGATACGGTGTGCAAAAAGATTTTAAGTCAAGCTAGATTTACCAGTTTAAAAACTGTTTATTCAGAAATAATATCGGAAATCTTTTACTGAAACGTGATTTCTGTTTAACTTTGCAGTAAAAGAATGGTTCCGGTGCTGTTGGTTGTCTGGAATTGAAGTTTTTTTGGGTTACTACAATTAATAAGTGAGGAAGTTAGTTCTTTTAGATAATAGCCAGGTTTTATAGTTCAATAAGCATCTTAATTGTAGCTCTGGTAATTCCCTATTACCTCTCTTCCGGGCGTATTTTTAAGTTATTTTTTAAGAAGACTAAAGGAGGACCTTGTAGTGGTTACTTTAGCATCTCGTTTTTCAAAGGAAAAGAAACTGAGGGGCCCAAAAACGGACGTTAGAGAAGAAAGAAAAGGCACTGAAGACTTTCATGAAGATCACGAAAATACCGTTCAAGATGAACATCTCTCACCAGCGTATTACGACGATTCAGTTAAATCTTACCTCAAGAAACTTTCTAAAATACCCTTAATCTCTCATCAAAAAGAATTGGAGTTAGCTGAAAAAATTGCTAATGGTGATGTTGAAGCAAAGCGTTATCTTGTTAGATCCAACCTGAGGCTTGTTGTTAGCATCGCTAAAAAATATGTGAATCGTGGTGTGCCTTTTATGGATCTTATTCAGGAAGGTAACCTGGGCTTAATCAAAGCAGTAGAAAAATTTAATTATAGCTATGGCTACAAGTTCAGCACCTATGCTACCTGGTGGATCAGACAATCCATAAGTAAATCAATTGCTGATCAGTCTAAAGGTATTAGAATCCCCGTACATGTCTTTGATACAATTAACAAAATAACCAGAATCAAAAGACAACTGGAACAGAAGTTTAATAGAACACCTTCCACAGAAGAGATTGCTTCTATTCTTAAAATAGATACCAGTAAAATTAACGATTTGATGAGCATATCACAATCAGCAATCTCTCTTGAAACCAGTGTTACAATGAAAGATGGCAATTCTCTTACGCTTAAAGATTTTCTGGAAGACGAAACACCTCTGCCTGAAGACAAACATGCCGCAAAAAGTCTGAAATATGATATAGCTAAATCATTAGAAAACCTTAAAGGAAGAGAGTCTGGTGTTTTGAAAATGCGTTTTGGCCTTGATGGTCAGCGAAATAAGACTCTTGAAGAAATTGGCAAGCTCTATGGAGTGACTAAAGAGTGTATCAGACAAACTGAAATACGTGCTATTAAGCGCCTTAAGTTGGGTGAGGCTTCTTCAGGCCTTTTAAAAAGCTATATTTAGTTAAATACCCCTTTGAAATCCCCGTTGCCTCCGGTTTTATCTGGAGGCAATTTAATTTATAAAAAATTTTTATACCACAAATTAATGCTTCTTAAATTCTTGTTTACTAAAAAATACATTTATTAAATGATTAAATAAATAAACAAAAAAAATAATAATATGTTAAGAAGTTTATGTTTAACAATGCCTGCTGTTATAATATTAAAAGTATAGTGAGATCTCTCTCCACTGATTTGTTTTAGGAGGATTAAGTTTAATGACACCCCGTGGGACTATATGGGACTCTAATAAGCCTGAAGAAGAGCTAAATGAGTTTGAACGCCTGCTCTTAAACTATGATTATAACTTCAACCGTGGTGATCTGGTTAAAGGAATAGTTGTAGGCTTTGATTCAGAGGGTGTCCTGGTGGATGTTGGTTCTAAAACACAGTCTGTGGTGCCGCTAAGAGAGCTTTCTAACATGCCATTCGATAAACCATCAGATGTTGTTTCTGTCGGGGATGAAAAAGAGTTCTATATACTGAAAGAAGAAGATGATGATGGTCAACTGACTTTATCACTTAAACGTGTGGCACTTGCTTATAGCTGGGATAAACTTGAAAAGCTTAAAGAAGAAGATGCTGTTGTAGAGGCTGAAGTAGTATCAGTCGTTAAGGGTGGCATTCTTGTGGATGTTCTTGGCCTGAGAGGCTTTGTGCCCTCAAGCCACTTAAGGGTCAGGGATCCTGAATCGGCACTGGGGCAGGTTCTGCCATTGAAGATTTTATCAATTGATCCAAAGAAAAATAACCTTATTATGTCACACAGAAAGGTTGTTTCTGAGCAGCAGGCTGAACAAAGGAAAGTTATATTTGACAAACTAGAAGTAGGCATGCCAGTAGAAGGCGAAGTAGTAAGACTTGCAGACTTTGGGGCTTTTGTAGATATTGGCGGTATCGACGGATTGCTACCTCTATCTCAAATGTCATGGCGCTGGGTGGATCATCCATCTGACTTGTTGAATGTCGGTGATCGTATTACTGT
>Ga0334886_1005102_pt1 | contig 10225 bp, 8 predicted proteins | sample GraSluR1_MG_9_FD_207232 | JGI IMG/M metagenome (GOLD analysis project Ga0334886, IMG submission 207232) | Sludge microbial communities from methane-producing bioreactor in Wageningen University, Netherlands - Granular Sludge_27_06-R1 | ecosystem: Engineered > Bioreactor > Anaerobic > Unclassified...
GCTCCCAAGCCCAATCCCGATCCGTCCCCTTTGTCCGATGACAGCCCGGAAATGTTGCGTTGGCGGGCGGACGCGCTCATGGAGGAGATGATGTTGGGCGCGGTCGATGTGTCCGCCGCGGATATGGGCGAGGGGACAGACGCGACGGGCGGCGGGTTTGCGCCGGAAACGCCAACGCCGGAGACGCGAAGCGCGCCGCCGCAAAACGGCGACGGCTCGGCCTCGCAAACAGACGCTCCGCCGGCTTCTTACGCACAGCCGGGCAGCGGGTGGGCGGGCTTTTCTGCGCTGGACGAGGAGCGCGAGCGAGATGCGCGGGATAGACAGGACAGCGATGCGCGCGGCGACTGGGGAACGCGCGCGTCCGCGCCCTCCTCTTCTGCGGCGCCGCCGCCTGCGCCCACGCCTACGCCGGACTGGCGAATCATGTCGGGTACGGGTTCCGGTCGCCCAACCGACGCAGGTGCAAACGACTATTTGCCGCCGATCAGGTCGACGGGTTATGAGGCGGCGGCGAACAAATGGCAGCCGGATTTTTCCACACCAGATAGCGGCGCCTCTGGGGATCGGGAAACGCGTTCCGCCGACGAGCAATATGGCACTGCATCAAGCCGAGAGGCGGGCAGCCCGGCTGACGCTTCGGCCGGCTATGCCAACGGATGGGCGGCGGACGACACGCCGCGTGCGCAGAGCGGAACATCCGAGAGCGCCGGCGTCGGATATGTCAGCGCCATGGCGGTAATGCCCGGCGGGCCGAGGCGGTCCGCGCTGTTGCCGCGCATGTCCGAGTTCGACGTCGAAGCGCTTAATAAGGAGATTGCGGACCTGCACGCCGAGATCCATAAGATATTGCCTGTGGGTCATGAGACCGCGGAACGCGCCCGGCATCTCTTGGATAAAGCCAACACGATCCTCACCAGCGACCCGATGCGCTCGGCTGAGGTTGAGTACTATATGCAGCAGGTTCGCACCATCGTGCAGCGCATGCGCCAAGCGCATCGTTGGTCCGATCTCTATCGAGACCGGCTGCGCGTCTATCTGGGGGCCTGGGCGCTGTTGGCGCTTGTTGTGCTGAGCGCGCTGGCGCTGTTTCCGCTGGACGCAGAGGCTTTTGCCGCCTGGCTGACCGCGGCGGCGAACGATAGCCTGTTCGTGGTCAATTTTGTCGGGTTCGCCGGCACGGTGATGGCGGGCGCCTTAGGCGGCTCGCTGGGCGCCATGCTTACCATGCGCAGACATGCCAGCGCCGAATATGGCTTATTTGACCGCAAGTATGGCCTGCGCGGTTTGCTGTTGCCGGTGATCGGCGCACTGGCCGGCGCGTTGATCTATTTCGCCTTTGGTGCGATTTATCACTTCGTGCGCATCAATCCCTCCCTCAATGTGGCGGCGATTGCGCCGCCCGCCCTGCTCGCGTTCGTGCTGGGCTTCAGCCAGGAATCCATCTACGGCACGCGTGAGTAGATGGCGTGAGTCAAGGTCTGCGTTAAGCCATTCGAAATTTGCGTGATCTGTACACGATCTGAGATGAACTACGCCGAGATTGTCGTCAATGTGCCGATCCGGCGCACGTTTGCGCGGCGTTTTGCCGAGGCGCCGCCCGCCAGTGATGAGGACGGGCCGCCGGGCGCGTCCGAGGCGTGGGCCGCCGAAGAGTCGTCTTTGCAGACATTTCACTATAGCCTGCCGCCGCAGATGGCAGGGACGGTGCGCCCCGGCCATCTGGTGTGGGCGCCCTTCGGCGCGCGCGAGGTGCAGGGCTTCGTGTTGCGGCTGACCGACAGCGCGCCCGTGGCGACGCGTGAGGTGTTGCGGCTGGCGCGACCCGAACCGGTGCTGACGCCCAAACAACTCGAACTGGCGGAGTGGATGGCGGATTATTACATCGCCGCGCCGGCCGAGACGCTCAAACTGTTTTTGCCGCCGGGCTTGCTGGACAAAACGGGCGCGGGGACAGGCGTCCGCGCCAAGCGAGAACTGGAAATCGAGTGGATCGGGCCGGAAGACGAGAACGAGACGTATCTGCAGCGCCTGGCGCGCTCGACGCCGGGAAGCGCCGTGCTGGCCTATATGCTGGCGCATGTCGAAGAACGGGCTACGCTCGACGAGATCCGGGCAGCGTGCGCTTTGAAGAGCGCGCAGCCGGTGAAGACGTTGGTCGATAAGGGCGTGTTAGCGCTAGACGACGACAAGCGGGTGAGCCTGGCGCAAAGCGTTGCGGAGGCGCAGGAGACGCTAGCTGCGCTGCAAGGCGTTGACCGCTACCGGCCGGCGATCGCTGCCCTGCGCAAGGCCGGCGGCCCTGTATGGAAGAGCGATCTGCCGGCGGCGGACGCCCCTCTGGCGTTGCTGCGCGATTTAGAGGCTGCGGGGCTGGTGCGCATGAGCGAACGCACGCGCTTCCGCGACCCACTGGCCGGTCGAAGTTACCCGCGAACCGCGGCCCCGGAATTGACGGATGAGCAGAAGGCCGTCTGGCGCGTGATCCGCGAGCAGGGGTTCGGCGATGATTCGCCGCCCGGCCTGCCGGAAAAGGCGGGCACGCGGCCGCACTTCTTGATCCACGGCGTGACCGGCAGCGGCAAGACCGAGATCTATCTCCACGCCATTGGCGAGGCGCTGGCGCGTGGCCGGCAGGCGATTGTGCTCGTGCCGGAGATCGCGCTGACGCCGCAGACGGTGGCCCGTTTCGCCGGTCGCTTTCCGGGACGGGTTACGGTGATTCATTCCGGGCTGAGCGCAGGCGAGCGTTATGATGTGTGGCGCAAGGTGCGCGAGGGCGAGTTCGACGTAGTCGTGGGGCCGCGTAGCGCCTTGTTTGCGCCGCTGCCGCGTCTGGGGCTCATCATCATCGACGAGGAGCACGAGCCCTCATATAAGCAGAATGCGGAGGAGTGGGGCAGCCATACGGTCTTCTACGATGCACGGCGGACGGCGGAGCGACTGGCTGATCTGTCGGACAGCGTTCTGATCCTGGGCAGCGCTACGCCGAGCCTGGAAGCCTATTGGGCAGCGCAGCGCGGCCGGCTGACGTTGCTGGAGATGCCGCGCCGCCTGGTGGGGCACGGCGCTCAAGACGGGACGGCCTACGCGGAGATGCCGCCGGTCGAGATCGTGGACATGCGCCAGGAACTGCGCGCGGACAACCGCAGCGTGTTAAGTCGCAGCCTGCAAGCCGAATTGCACGCCACGCTGGATGCCGGCGAGCAGGCGATCCTGTTTCTCAATCGACGCGGGACGAATACCTTCGTGATGTGCCGTGACTGCGGCGCAACGGCACGCTGTACGCGCTGTGATACGCCTCTGACCTATCATGAACGGGCCGAAACTTTGCTCTGCCATCATTGCAACCGGCGCTATCCGATCCCGACCGTGTGCGCCGAGTGCGGGAGCAAGCGCATCAAGTATTTTGGAACGGGCACGCAGCGCATCGAGGAGTTGATCCGGGAGATCGCACCGCGGGCGCGGCTGATGCGCTGGGACGCCGATACGACGACAGGCAAGGGCAGCCACGCGGAGATTCTGGAGCGTTTCTCGGCTCATGAAGCGGATGTGCTGGTCGGCACGCAGATGATCGCCAAAGGATTGGACTTGCCGCTGGTCACACTGGTCGGGGTGATTGCCGCAGATGTGGGGCTGTATTTGCCCGATTTTCGCAGCGGCGAACGCACTTTCCAACTGCTGACGCAGGTGGCGGGCCGGGCAGGGCGCAGCCGCCGCGGCGGGCGCGTGGTGATCCAGACCTATTCGCCGGAGCACTATGTGATCCAGGCGGCGGCGGGGCACGACTATGCGGCGTTCTATGGCCGCGAGATGGAATATCGCCGCGAACTCGGCTACCCGCCGCTGCAACGCATGGCGCGGCTGATCTATTGGGACAAGAATGCCCAAAAGGCCGAGTCTATGGCGGAGCAAATGGGGCTGCGAGTGCAGGGGCGGATCGCCGACCTGGGCTTACGACCGGAGAGCGTGACGGTTGTCGGGCCGGCGCCGGCCTACTTCGCTCGCTATCGCGGCTATTACCGCTGGCAGATCGTCTTGAGCGGCGCCGATCCGGCCGCGATTGTGCGCGGGTTGCCCATTCCCTTTGGCTGGCGAGTGGATATCGATCCGGTAAGCGTGTTGTGAGAGAGGCCGCAACATGAATCGCCGACTTCGGCCTAGCCGTCAATTAGGAAAGCTATATGTCCGGTCCTGATCAAGAGAGACAGCCGTTGGCGGGCGCGGAGGGAGATCTGCACGGTCCGCATTGGTTGACGCTAAAGGATGCAAGCCGCTTTTTGGGCGTACACTATACGACGGTGCGCGCCTGGGCGGACCGAGGGGAACTGCGGGTGTTTCGCACGCCCGGCGGCCATCGCCGTTTTAGCGTGGCGGACTTGCGCCGCTTTCTAGAGGAGCGGGCCGGGCATGCCGCGCTCGCCGACACGGAAGCGCTGGTGGACGTGGCCGTAAGCCGTGTGCGGCAGGAGATCCGCAAGATTCCCCGCGATGAAGCGCGCTGGCGCGACGGAGATGACGACAGCAATGATCTGCGCCGCCAACGGGGCCGGCAGTTGTTTGCGCTGGCGATCGCTTTCGTGCTTAAGCCAAACCAGCGCGAGCGCATTTTGCGTGAGGGCCGCGAGTTAGGACAGGCCTACGGCAGCGAGGCCGCGTTGAGCGGGGTGGGATTGCGCGATACGGGCAAGGCTGTGCAGTTCTTCCGCAGCCAGCTAACACAGGTGTTGCGCAGCAGCGAGAACCCGCGCACGCTGGATGCCGACGATGTACGCGTGCGCCAACTGATCGACCACTTTTTAGATGAAGTGCTCTATGCGGTGTTGGACGGATACGAGCGTCAATTGGCCCAAACGCCCGTATTGCCCGCCCGGATCGAGGCGCCGGCTTCAGAAGGTAAGCCGGCTGGTCCGGAGGGGCGAGAGCGAGGAAGGCAGGAGAAAAAGCCCCGACCGCGCAAGAATGTCGGCAAAGCGTAGGGCAATCGCAGTCTACCGACAGGCGCATTCATCGTACAATCTACAGATAGCGGCGTGTGTAGGATATTGGCCGCGCCGAATTGGTCGCGCGGGCGGTTCCGGCGGGCGGCACGGGTTGATCTGTGTATGCGAGGGCGCAGCGCCGCCCAAAGAAATGCCCCGGGCCTGAGGTTGCAAACCTCATTCAAAGCTGTTATACTACAGACCCTCAAAGCAGCCGACAAGAATGGATTCGCCGCCAATTTGCCGCCAATTTCGCCAGATCAAGCCGAGATCAACAAGCTGAGATCGAGATGCCGGGATCGGATGCAGCGGGATAGGGGCACGAGTAATTGCGTTTTTGCCGTGGTCGATCTCAGGGTATAATTGTGTTTGACAGATTCAGCCCTGCGGAATCTGTACGAGTAAAAACCCATCTCTAACTCTACCAACACCAACGATACTGTCTTAAGACACAAAGGGAGGTTTCAATGCTTAGCCGAAGAAACTGGGTAGTTGCTCTGGTCTCATTGTTGCTGGTCGCGAGCCTGGCGGGTTGCACATCGGGAATCGCAGTGCCGGATCGCGCCATCGCGGTCGATGTGAACACGGCGCTTGAGGCTCAGAACAAGGTTGCAAACTTGATGATGGCGGGCGAGGTCCAGTGGTCGGAAGCCGAGTTCTCCAGCCTGTTGAGCGTGTTGCTTGATCAGAACAGCGGTGAGAACAACCCGGTCGATGCCGTTCTGGTCTGGTTCGAGCCTGACAACAAGGTCATTGCCCAGGTATCGTTGATCGACGGCGTTCTGCCCCCCACCTTGGGCGGCGATGCGCTGAACCTGTCGGGCGTAGTGTCGGTTGAGGGCGGCGCGGTGAAGCTGAACCTCGACGGCGCGAGCGCCGGCGGCCTCGGCATTGATGCGGCTTTCCTTGCCCCGGTCAACGCCCAGATTAACGCGGCGTTGGCGGGCTTGGGCTTGGGCGTGCCGGTGACGGTGGAAACCGATTCCGGTTCGGTGACAGTCAAGCTCGGCATGTAAGCTGCACCTGGACAGATGAACTGAACGCCCCTTTATAAGGGTGTCGAGGGTCCGATCTCCCGGCAGGAGGTCGGACCCTTGTTTTGTGCGGATCTTGTGCGGCGCACGCCCGGCAAGCCGGCCGTCGGAAGAGCCAAAAGGAGACGGCATCGCGCGAAACCGGGCGGCGATTTGACCGGAATCGCGACAATGTGCTACACTCGCAGTTCGTGGGTCTGAGTATCTGTCTGGACCTCTGCCGTGACTTTGTTGTGGCTGTCAAGAGAGTGTCCGGCGTGTTAGGTGGGATCGGCCCCGACCGGGTAGAGATGGGCGTGCGCCGGTCCGGCGCACATCATGGCGTTCGGAAGCGGCGTGTTGGATGCAAATAGACGGCTGCCGTAATCAGAGGTGGGAGCCGTTGTCTTTTACAGGATAGGGAGGAATCTGTTGCCCACGATCAATCAATTGGTCCGCAAGGGTCGCAAAACTCTAGGAAAAAAGGAAACTGCGCCGGCGCTGCGCTTTACGCAGAATACGTTGACAGGCAGGACGCGGCGCGTTAAGAAGGGCAACCCGCAGAAGCGCGGCGTGTGTACGCAGGTGCGTACGACAACGCCCAAGAAGCCGAATTCGGCGTTGCGCAAGGTGGCTCGTGTGCGTCTGACCAACGGCATCGAGGTCACGGCCTATATTCCGGGCGAAGGGCACAACTTGCAGGAGCACAGCGTCGTGTTGGTGCGCGGCGGGCGTGTGAAGGACCTGCCCGGCGTGCGCTATCACATTGTGCGCGGGGCGCTGGATACCACGGGCGTGAACCAGCGCAAGCGCGGGCGCAGCAAGTACGGAACCAAACGGCCGAAGGCATAGCCTGGTCGCCGGAGACGAGTAGCTAGGTGGAGATAGAGCCTAATGCGTAGAAAACGTGCAGAACTTCGGTCTGTATTGCCGGACCCGCGCTATCACAGCGAAACTGTAGCAAAGTTCATCAACAATGTGATGGAACGGGGCAAGAAGAGCCTGGCCGCCAGCGTGGTCTATTCCGCATTTGAGGTGATGGAAGAGCGGACCAAGCGACCGGCGTTGGAGGTTTTTGAAGAGGCGCTGAAGAACGCTACGCCGATGGTAGAGGTGAAGCCGCGACGCGTTGGCGGGGCGACGTATCAGATCCCCGTTGAGATCAGCGCAAATCGACGGACGGCTTTGGCGATGCGGTGGCTCATCGCCAGCGCACGCAAGCGCAGCGGTCGCGACATGTCGGCGCGCCTGGCTGCCGAACTGCTGGACGCGGCCCGCAACGAGGGGGCGACGGTCAAGCGGCGCGAGGATACGCATCGGATGGCAGAGGCCAACCAGGCGTTCGCTCACTTCCGCTACTAAGTCGCCGTCGCAGCCTTTGCGGCCGGCGGCAGCCCCTCCCGCGCGGACTCTGCAGAAGATGCGGCGCAGGGATGCGGCGCGAAAATGCGGCGCGAAAATGCGGCGTGCGGGGGAGAACCCGGGGCGGCCTTCCGGGTAATATACAGCAGCATATCCGTCTTTGACGAGTGCGGCGCCTTTGCCACAATTGACTGACATGATGTCTGCCGGCGCGACGGCCTGAACTTGCCGATGAGCAAGACAAGGCTAGGCAGACGCCATACAGGACATAGAGCCGGAGATTGTGGCGCTCGGCGCCGCTCTGTTTTGCGCTGAATTAGGAACGAATCTATGAGTATTGAATATCCGATTGAGCGAACGCGCAACATCGGCATCATCGCCCACATCGACGCAGGCAAAACGACCACGACTGAGCGCATCTTGTTTTATTCGGGACGCATTCATCGCATGGGCGAAGTGCACGAGGGAACGGCGGTGACTGACTGGATGGTGCAGGAGCGCGAACGCGGCATCACCATTACCGCCGCGGCGATCACTACCTCGTGGCAGGACCGCGTGACCGGCGAGGAATGCCAGATCAACGTGATCGACACGCCCGGCCATATCGACTTTACGGCCGAGGTGCAGCGCAGCCTGCGCGTCTTGGACGGCGGCGTCGTAGTGTTCGACGCCGTAGCCGGGGTGGAGCCTCAGTCGGAGACGGTATGGCGTCAGGCCGACCGTTACCAGGTGCCGCGTATCTGCTTCATCAATAAGATGGATCGCGTGGGCGCAAGCTTCGAACGCACGGTGCAGATGATCATCGACCGCCTCGGGGCCAATCCGCTGCCGATCCAACTGCCTGTGGGCGCGGAGGACAGCTTCCGCGGGGTGATCGATCTGTTCCGTATGCAGGCGCTGATCTTCTCCGATGAGTTGGGCGCGAAGCCGACGATTGAGGAGATTCCGGCCGACATGCGCGAGCAGGCCGAAGCCGCGCGCGAGCAGATGATCGAGCGCATCGCCGAGACCGACGAGGAACTGACCATGAAGTTCCTCGAGGGCGAAGAGATCGGTGAGATGGAGTTGTATGCGGCTTTGCGGCGCGCGGTAATTGCAAACGAGTTGGTGCCGGTGATGGCCGGCAGTTCGTTGCGCAACAAGGGCGTGCAACCCTTGCTCGACGCGGTGGTGCGCTATTTGCCCAGCCCACTCGACGTGCCGCCGGTGATGGGGACTGACCCGGCGACGGACGAGCCGGTCGAACGCAAGCCGGACAACGCCGAGCCTTTTTCGGCGCTGGTCTTTAAGATTGTCACGGACCCCTTCGTCGGGCGGCTGGCCTACGTGCGCGTCTATTCGGGCAAACTCAACGCCGGCAGCGCGGTCTACAACGTGAACCGGCAGCGCAAGGAGCGCGTTGGTCGCCTCTTGCAGATGTATGCCGATAAGCGCGAGGAGATCGGCGTATGCGACGCCGGCGATATCGCCGCGGTCGTCGGCCTGAAGCAGACCTTCACGGGCGAGACGCTGGCCGATCCCGCCCGGCCGGTCTTGCTGGAGACGATCGAGTTCCCGGCCCCGGTGATCAAGGTGGCGGTGGAGCCGAAGTCGAAGGCGGATCAGGACAAGTTGGCCGAGGCGTTGATCAAGCTGGCGGAGGAAGACCCCACCTTCCAGGTCGCCTATGACGACCAAACGGGTCAGACTGTGATCTCGGGTATGGGCGAGCTGCACTTGGATATCATCGTCGACCGCCTGAAGCGCGAGTTCCGCGTGCAGTGTAATGTCGGGCGGCCGCAGGTGGCCTACCGCGAGACGATCACACGGCCGGTGCGCGTTGAGGGGCGCTTTGTACGCCAGACAGGTGGCCGCGGCCAGTATGGGCATGTGTGGCTGGAGATGGAGCCGAACGAGGCCGGCGAAGGCTTCCTCTTTGAAGACCGCATTGTGGGCGGTGTTGTGCCCAGAGAGTATATCCCGGCGGTGCGCAAGGGTATCGAAGAGGCCATGCAGAGCGGCGTCTTGGCCGGATATCCGGTCGTGGACGTCAAGGTGGCGCTGGTAGACGGCAGCTATCACGAGGTGGACTCCAGCGAGATGGCCTTCAAGATCGCGGGGAGCATCGCCTTTAAGGAGGGCGCGCAGAAAGGCGGCGCCATGCTGCTCGAGCCGGTGATGAAGGTGGAAACGGTGGCGCCTGAGGAGTATGTGGGCGATGTGGTGGGCGATTTTTCCAGCCGGCGCGGGGATATTTCCGGCATGGACACGCGCAGCGGCGGCGTACAGGCCATATCGGCCAACGTGCCTTTAAGCGAGATGTTCGGCTATGCGACCGACCTGCGCTCGATGACGAGCGGCCGGGGCACCTTCACGATGGAGTTTCTGAAGTATGCGCCGGTGAGCCAGGCGGTCGCCGACCGCATATTGAAGGGAGCCGGCTGATGACGCGGGCGGGTGGGTTTCCGGCGCCGGCCGACGGCGACAAGGCTGTACGTTATTGGGCTGCGTCAAATTTGGCGCAGCAGAGCGGTTGCTGTATAATATTGAAGTTTGCGTGCCCCAATAGCGGGGCGGCACACTTCTATAGCTGATGGCTGCACCGCCGCGACCGGTTCCGGCGGTGCAGTTTCGCCATATGGGATGCCAATCCGGGCGGCATCAGTTTGCTTTCTGCGTCTCTGTGCGGGTCGCGATTCAGAAAAATGCGGATAGGCGCGGCATAGAGCCGGCCATCGGCGGGAACAGTGAAAATCATTCGGTTTTTTTGATTTTGTTAGAGGAGAATGACGAATGTCCAAGGCGGTATTTACGCGAACGAAGCCCCATGTGAACGTGGGCACGATTGGGCACATTGACCATGGGAAGACGACGCTGACGGCGGCGATC
>Ga0334886_1005107_pt1 | contig 10216 bp, 11 predicted proteins | sample GraSluR1_MG_9_FD_207232 | JGI IMG/M metagenome (GOLD analysis project Ga0334886, IMG submission 207232) | Sludge microbial communities from methane-producing bioreactor in Wageningen University, Netherlands - Granular Sludge_27_06-R1 | ecosystem: Engineered > Bioreactor > Anaerobic >...
AATTGATCTCCACCTTCTCGTTTTCCAAAACCGCCTTTGCTGAGATTGCTTTGCAGATCATAGATTGTTCAGGAGGATTTTTTCGGATTGTTATGGAGAATTCGTTCGGCAATCATCATCGCCTGTAAGAGCTTTACAGTCTTCTCACTAATCTTCTCCTCCAAAACTCTCGCGATGTTTTCCCTCGCTATCTTGAGATGTCCGTAGATCGCGTCGACGATTGCATATTCCCCGCCAAAACCGGATATCTTGTTGAACGGCACCGCATCCAGAAAATCGCTCAAGGCGTTCCGTGCAGAAACTGGCGAAATGATGTGAGACCAGCACATGTCGATGAAGACGTTTGTATAGGTCTTGGCAAAGGCCGCAGTCACTCCCCAGTAAGGATATCCAATGTGAAAGAGATCGAATTTCACTCCCGGGTATTTTAGGAATAGGTTCTCTAAGAGTTCTGGATTTGAGTTGCTTAGCATTCTACGATTTCCTTCCAGCAAACCGGCGTGAAACACGATTGCAGCGTCTTTGAAACTCACTTCTTCAAATCTAATCGGCCTCTGATAAGCATTAACACTCTTCAGACCAATGATGCCATTTGCCAGATTCTCATCCAGCTCCCTTTCGAAAACCTCTAGCCAGTCGCTGAGCGATCTTATTTTTACGGCATAGGTCTCCTCCAGCCATCCTACTATATCGGATTCCGGTGGCATTGGCATTATGTAGTTCTGTGGCTGCCATACCCTCCTGAATAGGCTCCTGTCGCATTCGAATCGACCGGTCCAGGGATCTATTATCGCAAGTTCTATGTTACAGAGATCCTTCAGGATCTCTTTCAGGTGTCCCGGTTTGTTTGCCTCTCTAAACTTCTCTCCGAGCTCCTCTTTGGTCGAACTTCTTATTCCGTCGATCCCGTATATCGCTCTAACCGAATCATCGAGAGCCCTGCCGTAACCGGTATGTCGGCAAAACTCCCAGTGTGGTTCGATAAGTGTCTAGCGTTCAAGGAGATCTCTGTTTCTATCTCGGGCAACTTCCAGGGTCTTCGACTCAAGTCCCGAAGAAATCAGATCAGAGCTCATATAGTGAAGAAGGAACTCTTGAAGAACATCGTCTCTTCCTTCAAGCAGATCTTCTGCATGAACAAGGTGCTCGTGCGTGTCAATCACCGGGATCTGCCTTATGTAATCAAGTATCTCTTCATAGACTCCCATTTTATTCTCCAATTCCATATCTACTTATTGCTGAAGCGACAATCCTGTTAATGAGATCGCCGTAGCTCCACCCTCTTGCTTCGGCCATTTTGACGATATCTGAGTAATCAGGTACTAGAAGAGGAAGGGAATTGACCTCCAGGAAGTAGATCTTTCCTTCGTCGTCAATCTTCAAATCGATACGGCAATAGTCCTTTAGATCCAGCGCCCCGAAGACCTTCAGTGAGAACTCGCTTACCACTGATTCCTCTCTCTGTGAGATCTTCGCGGGACAGATGTAATTTGTCTCGTCACCGTGGAACTGTTTCACCCTGTAGGAATAGAAAGTCTCAAGGTGATCTGGCAATGACGAGAAATCTATTTCCATTATCGGAAGAACTTCAATGCCAACAATTCCAACTGTGAATTCCCTTCCTTCAATGAACCTCTCAACCAGAGCGGGCTGTCCAAATCTCTCGTGGATACGTGAAACAGCTTTCTGCATTTCATCAACGCTTACAACAACCGAGTCCTCCCAGATACCCTTTGCGCCGCCTTCTTTAACGGGTTTGACAATTGCCGGGCTGAACGGAAGGTTGTCGACAATATCTCCGGGACGAACCGAAAAGAATTCGGGAGTGGATATCCCATAGGCCTTCATGATCAACTTTGTGAGCGTCTTGTTAATACAGAGAGCGTTTGCCGTAGCACCGGAGCCGGTAAAGGGTACTCCGAGAAGATCCAGCACGGCCGGAAGATGGATCTGCCTCTCGGTATTACCCATGGCGGTAGTGAGATTGAACACGAGATCAGTGCCTCTAAGTACGCTAACAGCATCGATCTCGAATGGTCTGGAATCAACTTCAAAACTATTCTCGAGTGAACTAACAACACTCCTGACCATCTCTTCATGATGAAAATCGATTGTCGTGTCGTGAACGACAGTGATTCTCATAACATTCCTCCCTGGGACATCTTCAAAGTATCACTACAAAGGAATTATACATATTCCTCGTTTTCGGTTTCCCGATTTAGTATCAATGAAGGAGAACCCCGGTCTCAAAAGACAGAGTGGACTTCGACTAGTGTTGCTGATGAAGCTCATCGCTTTATGTCGTGACGTTAAGAATCTCTTCCCCATCGAATTTTCTGGCAACGGCAAGCGCTCTTCCCCTGGACCAGATGGAAGATCTTCCCTGCGCTTTGTCTCTGCCAACAATCCCAATCGCCATCGGATTTACGAGATAGCGAATCTTCTCTCTACACAATGATGCCCTGATCGGTCCATCGCGAAACCAGATCCTCTCCTGCGTCGAACCGCGCATCGATCCTTTCCACTCAGCAAAATTGCAGGAGGGAACCAGTATCACTTCGCAACCGGCTGCGTCCAGTCTCTCGATTTCGGTTTGAAAGAACATATCGTAACAAATCGCTATACCTATTATGCCAATCTCCGTATGAACCACATTATCGACTGGCTCTCCTCTGGAAAACAACACAGAGCTCTCGGCTTTGGTAAGATTGTGCTTCAAGGCTCTTGTCAACAACTTTCCCTCAGGATTGAATAAGTAGGCCATATTATAGAGCCTTCCATCCCTAATGAATCTCCCTCTCTCAGATTCTTCATCGATTATGGGAAGCAATATCGACGGGGCAAGAAGATAAGTTTCGAACTCCCTGGCAATGGTACTGAAAACTCCGTGATAGTAGGCTTCTATCCCAAGGGCATCTCTTAGAAAAGCCTTCTTCAAAGGATTAAGAGAGAACCCCATATTCTTAATTGCATACTTTGCAAGAGTCTTTGTTGTCGTCTCCTCGAAGCTGAGTTTCCTGAAGGAAGGGTACAGAAATGTTGCAAAAAACTCCGGGAAGGCAATGATATGGTTACTCCCCTTCCACAGAAGTGAAGCCTCACTCGCATAGTCTCTCATCTTTCTGCGAAATGTCTCTTCGCCATAAGACTCCTGATCGAACCAGACCTGAATTGCAGTAAGATCGGTGTCTTTCATGACGCAAGCTTAACAATAATCAATATTAGAGCAACAACCAATAAGATCGGCAGGAAGACAACAAAAAGACCTGCTATGGCAAATATCACTATCATTATCACTCCTACGCCGGCTACAACAATAATCAACGCAGGGAAGAACCTAATTGCAAGATATAGCAGGAACAATGCACCGACAATGGCTAGAAAAGTGCTCAAGAGATCACCTCCGTTTACTGGTCATTGACAGTATAACGCATGGACTATATAATTCTCTAGGCAATGAAGCTTGCCTTGAGCAGACTCCTCCAGAAACGCCTCCAGCTGATAGCTTCTACCAAATTTGCAGCCTGGTCCTGCTTGACTCTGGAGGAGTATATGATTCTTAGCATCTCCCTTATAGTTATTCTCTCGATAGTTGTGCTTTCCCTCTTTTAAAGAATCCGTCTTCCCGGTCTGATTGAACTTGTCTCGCTTGGAATAGCTTTGGGACCGGATGCAATGAATCTCATCGACACATCATTGCTCTCAATTTCCGATGAAGTCCGGCTGCTTGCGCTCATAGTCATTCTGATGCGCGCCGGTCTCGGATTGAATCGGAGAATCATCAAGAAGATAGGTCCCCTCGCTCTTCGCCTTAGTTTTCTTCCAAGCCTCTTCGAAGGTTTCTCAATTATGGTAATGGCTCACTTCTTCCTGAATCTCAGCCTCGTTCAAGGTGGAATGCTCGGCTTCATAATCGCGGCGGTTTCGCCTGCGGTAGTAGTTCCCGAGATGCTGAGACTGAAAGAAAAGGACTTCGGAAAGAGAAACGAAATACCTTCTACTATTCTGGCGGCAGCTTCAATAGACTACGTTGTGGCTATTACACTCTTTACGGTTTTTTGGGAATTGAAGGAGGATAGGATGTCAGTATCGGAATGTCCTTTCTTATGGTGCCGGTAGAGATTGTTTTCGGTATATCTCTTGGCGCGGCAATCGGCTTTCTCTTCAGCCTGCTCTTCAAAAGATTCCATATCAGAGACACGAAGAGGGTTCTCTTGATTCTAATGATTGCGTTCGTTTTCCATAAACTCGAGGAAGTACTCCCCGTAGCAACTCTTCTGGGTGTTATGGCGATAGATTTTGTCCTGCGAGAGAGGCTTCCGGTAGCCGTCGACAGGATTGCAGGAAAAATGGAGAGAATATGGGTGGTCGCCGAGGTCTTCCTCTTCGTGCTTGTGGGTGCCAGTGTGAACATAAACGCGGTAGGGGACTCGTGGCTAATGGGCTTGCTTATAATAGACTTGGGGCTCACATTTAGAAGAGCAGGTGTCTTGGCGGCAACCATCGGTCAAGACTAGATCTACGTGAAAGACTCTTTTGCATGATTTCTTCTCTGCCCAAAGCCACAGTTCAGGCTGCAGTGGGAGGAATACCCTTAGCAATGGGAGTTGCTTACGGAGATGTGATACTTTCGGTTTCAGTACTCTCGATCCTAATAACGGCCCCTCTTGGCGCCATCGGCATCAGACTCGCTGCAAGAAGATTCGCGAAAAGCACCTGAGAGAGTCGACCACATCTTCTCTTCGACTCTCTTCATAAAGTTATGAAATGTGAAGGCTCTTTTCGATCCGGAGAAATCGTCGATCACTCTTGACTCCGTTTCATTTCAAACCAAAAAGCAAGTTAAAGCGATTACTCCGGTTTATTTGCCGCGGCTTTCTGCCGGAGTGATTTTTGATTGGAGAGAAGTTCTGCGCAATCCTTTTCGGCAATAGGTAGTGCTCAAAGCTCACGATGAGCCTTAGGTATCCCTATGCTAATTTCCGAAAGTATATTCAGATCTACCGAGCGGACCTATCTTCTGAGACTGCCCTGTTCTTCCAGTTGACAACCACAACACCGGCCGAAACCAATATGAGGGCAAACGCCATGTACGAATTGAGGGCCTCTCCTGGAATGAAGGCTGCGGAGAGAAAGACGCCGGCAACTGGAATAACGAATCGGAACATAGTGATTTCACCGGCTTTGTGAAAGCTGAGAATCGCATACCACAAGGAAAAGGCTATGGCCGAAAGAAGCATAGAATACACTAGAAGGAGATTGCCCTTGAGCGTGAAAACGAGCGAATCCTGTTTCAACCCGGGAAGACCGACGATGAGGAGAAGAAAGCCGCCGATCGAGAGCTGCCATCCCGACACGAGAAAGGGAGATCGGTTCGACGACATCCATTTGGCATACATAGTGCCGAATGCACCGATAGTCGCTGCGATCAACATGAAGCCATCACCTTTGAACACGAAACTCAGAGTGAATCCCGCTTCGAAATTTGCAAGGAAAACCCCCGCGAATCCCAGTATCATCCCAAGTATCTTTTTCCAGCTCAGGCGATCATTCTTGTAAATGTAGTGAGCGAGAAGGATCACAAGGAAGTTCTCACCCGCCATTATTATCGAAGACTTCATTCCCGTTGTATGACTGAGCCCATTATAGAAGAAGAAGTACAGAAGAAAAGTCTGCAATACTCCAAGTGCAAACAAATGCATGTAGTCCTTCTTAACGAACTTCACTCTTCCCTTTCTACCCAAAGGTATCGAAAGCAGAAGCACCATAATACCGGCTCCCAAAAACCTGATTCCGGCAAAGACAAGCTTAGCTGAAACATCATCCGGGGAAATTGCCATCTCCTCGTAACCGAGTTTAAGAACGGGAAAAGCGCTTCCCCAGAGAACTGAACAGAATACAGCGATTAAAGCCGCCATCCACTTCTTCTTCAAAATATCCATGAAATAAGTCTACACTAAAACCGGCAGACACGTAGTTCTTTCCATTTGACGGCATTTTACTTTTACCGGAGCGCATAGACACACAAACTTGTTCTTTTTTTGTGGTCGAAGGGGGCCCCACCTACTTGTAAGCTTGATAATGGGGGATATTCTGTGCGGCTTCACGCTTAAGAACGAAGACCCGTTTCCCGAGAAGATGAATCGAGAAAGGGCATTGTTGAGATACTCGCTTCGCTCACGAGAAGACTCCAATTGACACGTCAACCGTTGAATGTTCGCCGTTCTCCGACCGGAAAAAGGCCAAGACAGATTGATGAATTATTTGTTGAAAGAACATGTTGCCGCACAACCATCTAGATTGGTCGATATCTTCACCGAATACCTTAATGAATTTGAAAAGCTTTTTACCTAGGATATCAGTTCATTAGGAGGGCGAACAGCCGTTCGCCCCTACAAAAGAATTGTCTAATCGTTTGACATTGTCATCCCGTAGAGCCTGCCCATAAATCCTCTCACTTTGTTATCCCATGATGTGCCTGCACGGGATCTGGTTTTTTACCCTCCTGCCGAAGGCAGCAATACGTCCCCGGATGCTCTTCCGGGCATTGCGACCTGGCGTGATCTTCGCCAGCCTTGCGTCTTATTTCAACAGGGACCGGCTCTTCTCACGTCCTCTCGTGAGCGCAGCGAACATTTCGAAAATGCTATTTCTCGTCAGATCAAATAAACAAAAGATACCCTGGCGAAGTATCGGCATTTTTCTTGAGCTCTGTAACCCAAGGTATTGTCGGGAGTTTCCTGTTAAGTCATCAAAATGCTGAGGACTCTCAGCTGAAAGATCGACATTTCTGCCTGCCCCAGAAGGAGCTTAGACAAAACATCAGGTCTGTCGGTTATTATCGAAGCAACTCCCATTGATGAGTATCGACTCATTGCCTCCGTGTTGTTCACTGTCCAAACATGGACATCTCTCCCCATTGATCTTGCTCTCTGTATGAATCTATCATTCAAGATTGTAGTGGATACACTGTAGAAGTCCACATCTACCGACCAAACGAGGCTGGTCAGATACCCTACAACAAGTCCAATAGGTATCTCTGGAGCAAGCTCTCTGACAGTGGTCAATCTTTCAATACTTGTAGACGTGATGACCACCCTGCTCTCAAAGCCCATCTCCTTGACTAACTCTATCGTTGCCCTAGAGATCTCTGGAGAGTATCCATAATCTTTAAGTTCAATGTTCAATTTCACACTTGGCGGAATCCCGGTCATGTACTGAATGACTTCTGCCAGGGTTGGAACTCTCTCCCCGGCAAACTCGTTTGAAAAGCGACTACCTATGTCGAATTCGGCGATATCGGCGTAGGTAAGGGTATGGACTCTTTCTCCGACACTTGCGACCTTTGATAGCGACCTATCATGATTTAGAACAAGCACTCCGTCACGTGTCATCTGTACATCGATTTCGATTATGTCTGCACCATCCTCAATTGCGATTCTAACCGCGCTAAGCGAATTCTCAGGCGCTTTGAATGAACTTCCTCTGTGAGCGGTGACCAAAGGCAGTTCAATCTCGGAAACAACTAGAAAACGACCCAAGTATCCGAAGAAGACTCCCTGAATGACTAGAATGATTAGTAGAGGGAGTAGCCAGGGCCTTCGAATCACAACAGGTCTATCAGCAACAGCATCCTTTCTTAGCAATGTTTGAGAATCAAGGGCTTCTCCTTCTTTTAGCGCAAAGAAGAGCCTGGTTGTCAAAATAGAATAAAAGATAGATATCCCTATAGAGACAGCCGTAGTAGTCATTGTCTCAGCTGAAGCGAAAATGGAAAGCTTCAGGATATTCATCGATGTGGGATCATAGCTCGATCGGATAACAACATCTCTCGTGATCCTAAAGACGAAGGAATTGCCGATTATCAGCAGCAGAGAGGGAGTCCAGAATGCCAATATGCTTAGCAACACCTTCTTTCTGTTGCCGTTTACCAGGCTTGTGCTTGCCCTGAGAGCACCGGCAAATGTCTTTCGATCCAGAACGGCGTAGTGAATCGCGAAAATCCAGGAGACAAAAAGTCTGATCATTATCATCAGTGATATTATCGCTGCCATCCAACCAAACGGTCTAGTAACTACAGATGGGTACATTCCGACAGGGAGCTCTCTCGAAAACGCTCTCTGCAATACGGGAAGAATCCTCAATGCAGGCAAAATGCACAACAGGAAGATCCCCGCTTTAAATGAAGCTAATCCAAGAAGTCTGGGAAGAATCCTTAGAATCCTCGCAAGCACAGATCTTACTCTCTCTTCTCGTTCTTTGAGCGCGGCAGCCGAAAACTTCACTAATCCGCTCTGTTCAAATGAAAAACCAAGCAGCCACAAGAAAGCCACCGTTAAGACAATGACTAATCCAGGAAAACTCTCTGCAAGACTCAAGAAACTCCAGTCAAAAACCATTTTTCTGCCGGTGAAAGAGAACAGAGAGCCAAGCAAAAGGGCAATTAGTGGTACTGTCAATGAAGAGAAGGCAACCTTCATTAGAACCATGAAAGTAACAGACTTCGAAGGCATTTTCAGAAAAACATGATACATCATCTTTGCCCCTATCTTCGCAATGAGAATAACCTCCCACAAACGCGTCTCTCTTATAATATCAAAATCACCAAACGTCAGGACCGACCAATTTGCCAAACGTTGTATTTTGATATGCGTAACTGTGAAGAAGTTCAATGTATAATCCTTCATATGTTTGCTTTGGATGACAGCTAAAATAAGAGTAGAATGTTATTGATGTCGATTATGATAATTTCAAGTCAGTTCGGCTATTGATTCGAATAGGGGTTTTTCAGTACGACAGATTGGATAACTGTTCTTAATTGATTCTTGATGGGGAAGTCGTACCTTATTAAAGAGCGGTGATGCTGAAGTGGATAGCACTGTTCTCGAAACCGTTGTAACAAAAGTGAAAGACGGCATGTCTGCAATAACCGTTACTCCAGTGAGACTTATTTCAAGACTTGAGCCCGGTAAGGAGTATCCTTCACCTGGATCTTTTATTCTTCGATCAGTAGAGAGTGCCGGGGAGGTTATTGAAAGTGGGGATGTAATAGTCATCACTTCAAAGATCGTTTCAATTCTGGAAGGAAGATGTTATGAGCTAAGTCAAATAAGGCCCTCGCTACGTGCGAGACTGCTTGGGAAGCTCTTCGGGAAGCAATCCTCGAAAGTAGAATTGATTCTCAGAGAAGGGAGAATATTAGCTGTGTTCCCTTACAAGTCTGTGTTAAAGAACAAGATAATCAGAAAGAGAATGCAGCAGGTATCAGTTGATCAAAGCAAGAGTGAGAAGGTTATTGACAGCTTTAGAAACGTGTTCATGATAAGGAAATATGGTGTCTATCTTGATGAAGCCGGAATAGATGCGTCCAATCTTCCGAAAGGATGGGTATCTCTCCTCCCAAAAGATCCGTGTGAGAGTGCTGAGAAGATCCGTCAAGAAATCGAACTGCTTACAGGTAAGAAAGCAGCAGTGATCATTACGGACACCATAGCATCGGTTGGGAAGACCGGTTCACTTGATGTCTCTATTGGTTTCTCTGGAATTGATCCTTTATCTAGAGAACATGCAAGAACTGATCTGTTCGGAAAGCCAAAGTCCGGTGGTATGGACATTGTTGTCGACTCCATTGCTGCTTTTGCAGGTACAGCTATGGGTGGCTTTGATGAGTGTTCGCCCATATGCATTGTTCGAGGTCTTAATTATAGATACACTGAAATCAAGTATGACTTTGATTCAATCACATATCCTGCAAGTGTCACAATCAAGTCCTTTATCAAAATGATCATTCCGAACTTGATACTATTGTTAGCGCTGCTAATATCTGTCCCGTTTGGAAGAAACAATCAAACCTAGTCAAATGTAGAATGACAGACTTTTCGAGAAAGCGGTCCGGCAGACAAAATGTTATTGTCGCTTATTCATCGGTTTGCTCCATTCAAATGACCTAAGATAGACGGCTCCAATGAAAGATCTAGTTAGCTCGTAATGCATCATAATTAAATCTACTCAAGAGAGAGTTAATGCATCAAAATAGAATCTATTCAAAATCGAATTGAAGGAGATTAAGAACACCTCCCTTTGAGTTAGATTTAGACTTCATTATTTGTATATCAATCAATGTTTGCTGCAGAATATAAGTATATCAACGAGCGATTCCTGAGAATGTGCTATATTACTCTTGAGTATATATAAATCTAGGGCTTCGTGAACCTTG
>Ga0334886_1005128_pt1 | contig 10184 bp, 11 predicted proteins | sample GraSluR1_MG_9_FD_207232 | JGI IMG/M metagenome (GOLD analysis project Ga0334886, IMG submission 207232) | Sludge microbial communities from methane-producing bioreactor in Wageningen University, Netherlands - Granular Sludge_27_06-R1 | ecosystem: Engineered > Bioreactor > Anaerobic >...
CGCTTGCTTCTGGATTGCTGCTTTTCCTTGTCCCAGTAGTTGGTAGATTCATAAACATAAGTTGTTCCGTTTTTCTTATTCTTAACATACACAAGTGCCATATAATATCCTCCATCCACGTTATAATTATAACGTGGATGGAGGATATTATCAATCAAAAGATGAAAGAAAATCGCTTGTTTTCAAGGTTTTCTGCCTCCTCGTTATAATTGTTCTGGGAATGGAGGAATCAAGAGATATGCTGTTCGTGGATAAAATGAAATACTGTGAAAACAAGAGATATTGGAAGAAATAATTAGTTTATTAAGGGAGGTGAAACTATGTTTTTAGTTCAAAAAAACCAAAGATATCCTCCAGCCCAAATAATAGTGGCCCAATAGGTAATTAGGACGGATCATCCAATTCCAAACCTGTAAAACCTATTTAGACCACTATTATTTATAATTTAAGCACGAAAATTATAAAATTAAAAGAAGTTACTTTAATAAACAATTGTCTTATATTTTGGAGGTGTCATAATTTGAAAAATAAAAAATTAATTGCCTTTAGCATACTTGTTTTTTCGTTTATGTTAGTAATCTACCCCATCAAATCTACTTTTGCAGAGACGGGTTCTTTACAACATGATCAGTTATCTAATAACAGTTCAATAAAAGCGATACCGCTAACCGAGGCTGAAATGCAGAAAATACGCGATAGCTTTTATAAAGAGCAAACATCGGGAGAAGATGCTTCATACGTTATTAATCGGTTAAAGAAAGTTACCCCAGTTAGTATAAATATTGACGGTAACAAAACACTAAGGACCAATACCGTCACTTTTGATGGAGCTGGTGCTGGGCATATTTATCTTTCTGATAATCCCCCAAGAACGGAAGGCGAAGGGGGACTTGATAGTAACGGATGGTTGGATTGCCGTACTGAATATATATCTCCTTCCGCTACAGGTAGCGGCTATGCTTGGGGATGGCTAGGTAGATACATCGATGTTACTGGATCAGGTTCGGCAAATATGAATATCTCGTTTTCTGGGCGTTATGAAGGCGTTTTAGAGGCTACGAACACTTTAAACACAAATACCTACTGTAAAATTGCTGCTCAAGTTTGTGATGTCACCGATGATAACTTTAGTATTGTAGCAGAAAATGTTATAGTTGAACGGGGTTTCACATTTCTTATGCTTCCAAATGATGTAGCTGGTACAATAGGAAGCAATGATTCTATACAGGCCACATTGTATGCTGATCACACGTATTTACTGCGATTAGTATTATATACTAGTGCTCAGACCAGATGGTATACAGCCAGTATTTGGGGACTCAGTGATTTTCACAGCGGTGGACCTGACGGTCAGGGACTTGACTATAATAGCGTAAATTTAACTTGGTAATTATAGTACATCCTATACCGGATCAAGTATATCTACTTGGTTCGGTATAGGCGAATCAGGGAAGGAATAGAGATGCCGTTACCTTTAGCTATTTTGCTCGGTATTGCACTGGGAATTCTTATTGCACAATTTAATTTAATGATATTAGTATGTGTAATTATTTGTCTGCCGGGATACTATGCAATTAGAAATTACATCGATCAAAGAAAAAATGAAGGCCCATGGAGTATTCGTTGGGACTTGTTTTTGCAAATGGCATTGATTGAACTGGTGGTATTCGGGGTGATAATTGTTTTTATATTGGCAGGTAATGACACGATGATAATGATTATTGGTTTAATAGTATATATTGTTCTAAATGCCCTGGGTTGGGGGCTAAGAAAAAACTCTGACCATGCAGCCAAATAATCTATCAATAAAAAAGACTGACGAAATATCCCTCCGAATAATCCCGTGGGGTCAGGCACTAACTTACTGACTATATGTAATGGGGACATTCCTACAACCAGAATATCCAAGTAGGTGTGTCCCCTGACCTTAGCCTGAGAATCTCATCTCACAGCCCACCAATCTTGAGATATATCCAGATAACTCCGCGCTCACCGCCCGGTGTGTCCCCTTTCCTTATAGAAACGATCAAAGATGTCGGCAAAGACCTCCGGTTTTTATCGCAAAACAGTCTCTTCGCTGCCCGAAAACTGAAAAACGAAATAATAGACGCTATTCGCTCCCTGCATCAGATGCCGGAGAGTTTTCCTTTTTTAGAGGCAGCTGTTGCAGCTGCTTAAGTTAAACGCCTTCCAAAAAACCCTCACCTCTGATTAAATTTCCCAGCTCTTAAAGCAAAAATAGAATCTTATAGAAAAAAATTATTTACTCAACCAAGAATAAGACCGGTAAAAAAATTTTTTCCTCCCCTAATGATTCATAAATTCATTTAGCAAATCGTGTGCCCCCAGAACGCATATAGGAGATATTCGTTCCCCGGGCACACAAAACCATAATCTTTCATAAAATTAAAAGGAGAGCAGTTTTAAAAAATGAAGCAGGAAAAAAACTGCTTAGCGAATTTTAAGACTGAAGCTGCAGGAAAAAATTGAGGAGGATTTAACATGGAAAAAATATATAGCGATATCGCTTTGCAGATAAAAAAAGTACGAAAGCAAAGGAGGCTGACCCAGAAGAAACTGGGCGAAATGATAAACATACCCCGGGCCACCCTGGCCAACTATGAGATCGGGAGGAAACGCATTCCCCTGCATCACCTGCAAGCATTGGAGCAGGCCTTGAAATGCAATCTGTACCCGCACCTGGGTCAGATACCTGCTGCAGCCGAAATCGAAAACCGCCTGGCCTCCCTGGCCGGCATACTGGCCGACGCCAGGTACCTGCCCACCATCCCCCGGCTCAGCTTCGAAGGATTGAACGGCATGGATCTCAAAGGACAGCGGCTCCTGCCCTTCCCGGAAGTAGCCGCGAAAGAAGCCGACTTCGCCATCGCCACCGGTAATAAAGAAAGCATGAACATGTACCTGTTAAAGAAAGGGGGAAGTCCGGAAACAGAAGACCTGGTCTGTGTGGAAAAAAAAGAATATATACCCGAGGAGAAAAACTATGAGACCAGCTACACCATAGAAAAATTCCAAGAATACCTGCAGTACAAAAAAGAAATCCGGGAATTAAAATTCCAGAGCAGGCAGGTCAAAAGAGTCATCGGGATAGTAAAAGGAGTACTGCAGACCGGCAAATTCATGCCCCTCTCCACCGTGAAATATATCGACATTAATGCTGCTTCCATACAATCGCTGGCCAGACCCTCAAGCGGATGATATGGTGAAATTCCTATACTCAGGGACATTCCTATGTAATGGGGACATTCCTGCCACCAGGCTCTCCAAGGGCTGGTGTGTCCCCGTTCCTTAGCTAGAGACTTACATTGTAGTATGGAGCTTTGAGAAAAAATATGAATATGATGTTTTGATTTTGAAGCAGGTGTGTTCCCTCACCTTAGCCTGAATGTTTTTGAATAATTGGAAAGTTAATTAATGAAATCGTTATAAGTTTTTACAGCATGAATTTTCCAACGGGCAAGATGTGCAGCTAGGCTTACGTGCTGTACATACTGATGATACGAAATCAAGAACTGCTAAATTAGCATCTCTCGTGCTGGTGAAGTAGCTGAATTGCTTTCTTATAATTTCAGCTAGCTTTCCATCAGTTCTTGGACGAGAATAGGATGAGGTAAATCCAAAGTATCTGCAGAATAGTCTTATAACATTTGTATCAATAGGTACAGTTGCTTTATCAAATGCATAACACAGCGCCGCATTTGCTATATACTGCCCAACTCCTGGAAAGGTTAGCAGTTCTTTTTTCGTACCAGGGACATTTCCTCCATAATCCTTGACAATACTATTCGCACATCCTTTTAAGCGTTCAGCTCTATAGGCTAATCCAATTGGCTTAATAATTAATTGAATTTCATCAAGAGAAGCAATAGCTAAAGATTCTACATCTGTATAGGTGTTACAGATATTAAGGTATGCGTCTTGAACTTTTCTTACGTGGGCTTCCTGGAGAAGAAACTCAGCTACAAGAATGTAATAAGGGTTAATAGTATTTCTCCAAGGATAATTTTTGTGATTATGTTGATGCCATTGAAACAATTCTTTCCAAAAAAAATTGTGTCTACCATACTAAGCTTCCTATTATTCTTTATTATTGGCAAAAAGAATTATCTTAATGAGTTCTCTGCAATAAATACTTAATTCTTCTTCGTTAAGAGTATAGGTTTCCATTACAATTCTGAATTTATCTTCCTTACGCCATTTATTTTTTCCCTGGCCGTATAAATCCATCCATAAATCGTATTTTTTGAGATGTTTTCCTCTCTAGCCACTTCTGCGACTTTCTTATTCGCGGGCGACTGTAATTTCTTTAATATTCTTTCTATAAATTCTTCAGAATAAGTCTTATTAACTGTAATGCAGATACCAACTGTATATGGCAAAATAAAAGTACATAGAATGGCAGCCTAAAAGTACATAAGCCAAGGCATAGAAAATGAGCCTTGCCAGTCATCCCAAAATCTATTAACCTCTCACATGTAGTGGAATACATAGTGGGGAGGAAAAGAAAGGATGCTAGCAATGGCTCAGATTGAATATATCAAATTTTTAAGAGAAGTAAAAGGCTTATCCATTAATGCCATAGCTAAAGAGCTGAAAGTCAACTGGCGGACAGTGAAAAAGTTTACAGAGAAAGAAAACTGGAGTGAGGAGATCGACGTCCGGGTAAAAACCTATCCAGTCTTAGGGCCTTATTTAGATATTATTGATATGTGGCTGCTGGAGGACCAGTCCAAAAAGCAAAAATATCGCCACAGTAATATTAGGATATTTCAGCGTTTACGGGATGAATGCGATTTTAAGGGATCAGTTAGAACTGTTACAAGCTACGCTGCCAATCGTAAGAAAGAACTAGCAACTACCAGCGATACTTATTTAGATCTTAACCATCCTGGGGGTGAAGCCCAAGTTGACTTTGGTACAGTTGATATGACGCATAACCAGCAGATCATTGAAGTAAAGTACCTGGTGATGTCCTTTCCTTACAGCAATACAGCTTTTTTAAAAATATTACCGGCAGAAAATATTGAATGCTTTCTGTGGGGTTTAAGGGAATTATTTGATCTGGCAGGTGGAGTACCGAAAAAGATCTGGTTTGATAATCTGTCTGCCGCAGTAGCTAAAGTCTTGAATCATCAGGATCGAAAATTAACTGTCGCTTTCCAAAGATTCAAGCTGCATTACGTGTCGATTCTCAAATTAAACCAGGAAAAATTCTCATTTTAAAATAGTCAGCAAGCTCTTAAAAATCATAAAATTATCAAAGAAACCAAGACGAATAAATGGTAATTATTAAAATCAAATAGTATTAGTAAAAACAATCCAGATTCTTCTCTTAGGCATGATCCGGAAATAAATCTTTGCTGCTTGAAAAACATGAAAAAAGGCAGTCGGATGACTACCTTTTCATACTATTTGTATAATCGATGGAGATGCTTAAGGAACCATTATTTCATAGCATATTCTCCGATCAGGCAAGAAACTAATAACTAATTTTATCAGCCAAAACATTTAACGCAGTTGCAACAGTAATTCCATCAACTTTGCCTAAAACTCTAATTAATCGTTCTGTATTCCAGAACAAATCCCTTGGATCTACCAAGTGACACCCAGCACCAAAATCAGGCATACAGGCAAAAGCACCCTGAGCTGTTTTACCAAATAGCACTAATATTCCTGATCTACTCTCAATTCTAATTTCATAATGAGTCCCATAGCTTTTAAAGTCTATTATTCTCCCAACCCATGTTTCACTGCTATTCTTCATTTTATTAATACACTCAAAAACCATATAGAAAACACCCTCCTAAAAACCAGTCTCAATATTGGCTTGATATACAGCTTCCTCATCTGCGGATAACATTTTCCGTTCTGTACAGTACATGAGGCTGGCAACAGCGATATTATTAACAGATCTCAGGAACCCACCAGATACATTATGTATCACGGTAAGTGCAGCAGGCGAAAAAACCTCACTATTGCATCCGGCAAGTTTCATTCTGCTATTGCAATAATCAGCGGTTTCCTCTAATGAGAGCCCCTGCATGGAGTACCGCATAGATATTCTCTGGCGGAGAGGATAGCAGGTATTTAAGGCCAGCTTGTTCCTGATCTGGGGCTGTCCATATCCCAGCAATTATTTTATCCACCATAATTCTTCTGAAGTGTTGTAACTCCGAGGAATCTGCTTTAGACTCCTCGGATAATTTCTGATGACAAAACTATCTGTATAGGAATGGCATCGCATTGGGGAGGGACTGCGGAATCGATTGCATTATCGTATTTTCTAATGGTTTGCCGCGTTCATCAAGGTATTTGTTAGCTAATTCTGGCGTAAGCTTGGCGTAAACAACAGTAGAAGAAATCGATGCATGGCCTAAAAACGCCTTAATTGCAATAAGTGATTCACCTGCTTCAAGCATATGAACCGCGATTGAGTGGCGAAATGAATGCGGCGTGTAGTCGTTCTGTCTAAAAAGCTTCGGATAGAGTTCCTTTGCTCTAACCACATATTTCCGGACAACTTCCTCAACGCAAGAGATTGACATTTGCTCATTGGCCTGGCTTGAGAATAGATGCCGGTCGTAAGTTGACTTGTTGTTTAAATCGTATTTTCTTACCCGCAAATACTCGGTTATGATTGCGGTACAGCTCGTGGGGATGGTAACTATTCGAGATTTGTTCCCTTTTCCAGTCAAGCGCACCTTTGTCGGAAAAGACGGCGTTGCTAACGTTATGTCCTTCAAAGTTATGTCGCAAAGCTCCTGTGCCCGTGCACCAGTAGCATATAATGCCGCCAGCATCACGACATCGCGCTGTCCGATCGCTTTTGATGTATCAGGCAGTTTTAGCAGCAATTGAATTTCTTCTTTCGTAAAATATTTTATGATATTATTCCTCGGCTCTTTTTTCTTTGCGGAAGTAATTGCTTCGGAATAAAATGGCAAAGATGCGGAAAAGGATTTCCTGGCGGCATATTTTGCAAACGCAATAATCGCGGAGCGGCGAACATTGCGCGTTTTAGCGGTACACTGGCGCTCTTGTTCGAGATGGACAAGAAATTCGTCAATAACGCCGTTTGAGAGCGTTTCAAACGACACCTTGGTCGTTTTACATCATCAAGATATCCAAAAAGCAGCCTGAAAGCGTACTGGTACGCTGTTATGGTGTTTGTGCTCAGTCCCTTGGTAGTAGGCAGGTATTCGGTAAAGAACTCTGACAACAGACGAGTTAGCTCACCAGGTTTGCTTTTCACTCGAAATTCACCTCCGGAAACAGATTTCCAACGCTCTCTTCCATCCGAGCGTGCGAGTTTTTGTACAGCACATAATTCGTCGTTATGTATTTTTCAGTTCCTGTCAGAGATTCATGCCCAAGATATGCCGCAAGTCGTGGTCCAGATTCTTCCATCGGTCTCCCTTCTACTTCCGACTTCAAAAACGATTTGAACGTAAAGTAGTGCCTTAGGGTGTGAGGGGATATTATGTGCTCCCATGGCACGCTGCGTATATTTGGGATACCGGCTTGCTCCAAGATTTGCAAGAACCAGAGCCTAAACGTGTTTTGCAGGTATGGACGCCCTTTTATGCGGACGCTCTCAAACAATAAACTGGCGTCTGAATCATCTCCAATCATGCGCCTATTGTATAATCTGAGCACCTCTGCCAATGAGCTGCTAATTGGGACAATTCGCTGCTTGTGGTTTTTGGCTTTCCGTATTGTGATAACTTGAGTATCTAAATTTATGTCACACCGACGGAGCGAAAGCGCTTCGCCCAGCCGCAATCCGCAGCCGTAGAGAATCCTGAGTAGTATTGGAAAGACATATGATGTTTCATTTTCTTTGCTTTTGATTGCTGCAAAATTGTCCGCTGCGTCAATAATGGCTGCGAACTCTTCATCTGAAAAAGTGTACACAACATAATCTGACTGTGTCCGAAACAATTCCGGCTCATACGCAGGGATTCCAAGCGCGCTCAAGTATCGTGCAAACCTGCGCAAGTTGCCTGTGTAATTCCTCTTGGACTTTGGTTTACACGCAAGAGTCTTCAGCCACCCGGAAACAACCACTTCCGTCAGTGCCTTTTGAGATATATTGCTGCTAAATAAATATGCGTCAAGGCTGTTAAACGTAGTCCTGTATTTGCTAGTGTCTTTATCTGCGTTTTCCAGCAGCTTCAAATAATCATTCATTTCAGCAGCCAGACAGCTGCCATATTGCTTGGGCATATTACAACGCCCCCTTTCCGCTGGCTAGGTATTCGGCAAATCTGCCGCTCGCCATTGGGACGTCAAGGGCGCAGGAACGTAGGCTTTCCGTGTCAAATTTCACATAATGCGTTATGGCGTTAGGATCTTCATGCCCCAGAATGGTTCTGACTGCTTCATAAGGCACATTTTCCGCTACGAGACCGCTTGCGAGTGACATTCTGAGGGCATGTGCGCTATGGTGCCTGTCGCCAAACTCGATTCCAGATTGACGAAAATGTTTTGCGGCAACCCGGCATATAGCCCCGCTACTCAATTTCGGCAGTACGCCCTTACGCAAGCTTTCTCGGCAAGTAAGAAATATATATGGCTCAACTGAGTCGCCACGCACGTTGTTGATATAGTCTTGCAAGGCTTCCGCTATTTCTGGCAAAAGCGTTAATTGGTTTGCGTCCCCTGTTTTTCGTTGTTTAAACTCAATAATAGCTTTGACAAAATCAACATTTTCGAAGCGCAGGAAACTTATGTCAGAAGAGCGCATGCCCAATCGTGCTGCCAACAAAAGAATCGCATAATTACGTTTCCCCACTTCATTTGAACGATCGACGCTTCCGAGTATGGCCTCAATTTCGTCGCTGCTATACACGGAGGGGATACGCTTCCAATAATGCATTTGCGGCACTATCCCCGCGTAATTATATTTGACAATTCCTTCTTTGACCAGGAATCCAAAGAGCTTCCGTATGCATGCCGCAAACTGAGCTTTGCTTGTAGCCCGGTCAAACGCTTCCGACAGTGCTTTGGCATCGACGGTATCCCATGATTCTATGCCATTCCTCGCGAAATCCCTGCATAGCTTTATTGTAAATACACGATGTTTGTCAATGGTGCATTGCTTCAAATTTGCTGTCTCCAATGATTTGAGGTAATGCTCAAGTACCTTTTTGAAAGCTTCCGGGCATTCGTAATTCACTCGAAGATACGTATACGAATACTTTCCGTCGTCAAGGTACTCATTAAATCGCCGTATGACCAAACGCTGGCGCTGATAACCAGCTTTCTGTAGATACATCAGGCGCTCTTCAGACTCCAGAAATTTCTCGCCTATTTCTTGGGTGTATGCTTTATAGCCGTTTGCATTCGCAAAGCGGATCAGCAGATTGATTGTCCCCCTGTAGTGCCTTGTAATGTCGTGGGTGTAGCCTTTCTCGACAAGAAAGTCAGTAAACCCGTCATTTAGTTCTCTCCAATAACTGATATCCATAATACCCTCCAAAACATATTTGTGACATCGGTTGATGTCCAGGAGTATTATAGATTATATATCAGAAATTATCCGAGGAATTTTCATAGAAACTATTGGTTTTTCTATGCTTTGACGATTAATCGAGGATAGTATAGCTGCTGGGATATGGACAGTTATCGCAGAAGTCAGATAACTGTCCTGCGAGTATCAATACAAATGGATTGGCTGAATCTATTTTGAAATTGAATAAAAGTCTGAGATCGTCCAAAATTGATACCGGAGCCATGTGCACTTCGTCTACAATAATTACAGGAGTTATACGTTGTTCATAATATAAATTATGAATACAATTCTGTATCTGCTGGAATAGGGTTACCTTTTTGTAGGCTGGAGTCTCCCCTAAAAGAGATGCCAGAGCTTGATAAAACTCTTTAACTGTAAGCGTTGTAAGCGGCAGATAGCAGGGTTTGTACAAAGAACGGTTAAGATTTTCAGTGAGCTTTCTAAGTCCGGTAGATTTTCCCGATCCGGGTTCTCCAACAATAAGGCAAATACCCCTTGACTCCAACATATATTTAAGTCTGGCAATTCTTTGGTATCGCGGCTGGCAAAAAGCTTATCGGTAGGGATTTCCTTGTCAAAAGGATTAAATTTCAATCCAAAGTGTTGTCTGAACATGTTTGTTCCCTCCCCATCAAATCACAGTAGGATA
>Ga0334886_1005158_pt1 | contig 10139 bp, 9 predicted proteins | sample GraSluR1_MG_9_FD_207232 | JGI IMG/M metagenome (GOLD analysis project Ga0334886, IMG submission 207232) | Sludge microbial communities from methane-producing bioreactor in Wageningen University, Netherlands - Granular Sludge_27_06-R1 | ecosystem: Engineered > Bioreactor > Anaerobic > Unclassified...
GATGAAAACCATCCGGTCCTTCCGAAAGCTCGTATCGTGTTCGACCGTCACCAAAATCAAATTTATAGACAATCCCCATATTGACTAAAATTTCTAAGGTTCGATAGACCGTAGTGAGTCCAATATTATCATTGTTATACTTTTGTCGCAGGGTTAGATAAATGTCCTCAGCACTGGGATGTTTCGTTGTTTTACTGAGAATATCGATAATTGCTAGGCGAGGCGACGTTAACCGTAAGCCTGCTCCTTCAAATTTCCCTCGCCACCAGCATTTACGCATTTTCTATGAGCTCCTTTTATTAATCTTATTGAAAATGGTTTTCATTATTGGTTATATTATCAGACCTTTCTATCCTTTTGTCAAGAGATAATTATGGGGTTTAAGGTTCTTTTTATAAAAATTAAAATCTTGATATATGATAGCAGTAGATGAGGATGAAAATGATCTTTCTTGATGAGAGAGGGTGAGGATGATGGTGATATGTATTTGCCGGATAAACAAATAATACCTACATCATAATAAAAACTGATTATTATCGTATAATATGAAAACGAATTTATAAATCTCTCAAAATAATGAATATTTAGTTAAGGATGGATCAAAAATGGACATAAAAAACCTTAGAAAAAATCTACAACAAGGTAAAATCGTTGTAGGAAGTGAAGTTAACGAAGTTCGCTCCCCAGCCATTGCCGAAATATATGCAGCCGCTGGGTTGGATTTTATTGTCGTTGATATGGAACATACTTCATTTACAATTTCAGAAGCTTCTCAAATATATCGAATGGCAAGAAATTGTGGTATTGCTCCAATAGTTCGTATTCCAGCCATCGATTATGAAGTAATTTGCCGAAATCTTGACCAAGGCGCTCGAGGGATCGTCGTTCCTCGAATTACTTCTGCCGAAGAAGTCCTTCAAGTCATTGAAATGATGAAATATCCTCCTAAAGGGAAAAGAGGTCTTTACCCGGGAGGAACTGCCACTGGCTATTGTCCAACTTCTCCAGCTGACTTTATTCAAGATCAAAATGATACGACTTTGCTCATTGTTCAAATTGAAAACCAGCAAGCGGTTCAGAACCTCGACAGCATTCTTTCCATCCCTGAAATCGATGTGATTCTAATCGGCCCGGCCGATCTTTCTCTTTCAATAGGTCATCCCTGTGAATTCATCCATGAAGACGTCCTTTTATTAATGAGAAAGGTGATTCAAAGGTGTCGGGATTTTAAAATTCCTTCTGGTGTTGCTTATGCCAACCCTGGTTTAGCTAAAAGTTGGATATCGGAAGGAGTGCAATTTTTCTGGGTTAACAGCGACATTAACATGCTTTTAACTGGATCCAAGGCAGTAGTGACGGAAATGCGTAAAAACTGTAATCAATGATGAAGTAGTGAACCTTGAGTTAGATAAACACTGTATATTTGTCTCAAAGGATTAACTATTTTTGTTACACCCGTATCTTCACTTTCTCTTTTGAAGGGAGAAGAAATTTAAACTCTGTAAGTACTTACCCCCTCTAAAGGAGGAAGCAAGTACTTACTTCATTGTTTAATTAGCTATGCATCTTGGCAGTACATTTTTGTTAATGGCATTAAAAAGACCAAAGGTTCTTAAGAGTTCATCATTTTTGTAGTCCTGATTATCCTGTCCACATCGGGGAGGGCTTCAGATTCAAGAGAAGCTGCAAAAGGAACTGGGACATCTGCAGCAGCAATTCTCCGAACCGGAGCATCCAAATAATCAAAACATTCTTCCCCAATCGAAGCTGCGACTTCGGCTCCAAAACCCGAGCTCTTGCAGTCCTCTTCAATTGTAAGACACTTTCCTGTTTTCTGAACTGATTGAAAAATTGTCTCTTTATCAATTGGAGAAAGGGTCTGCAGGTCAATAACCTCGACATCAATCCCTTCCTGAGCAAGCTGATCGGCTGCATCAAGAGCAACATGAACCATTCTCGAGTAGGATATGAAAGTTATATCCCGGCCTTTTTTCATCAGGTTAGCTTTTCCTAAGGGCAAAAGATATTCCTCTTCGGGTACATCTCCTTTTTTCGTATAAAGTAATTTATGTTCAATAAAAACAACCGGATTCAGATTCCGAATTGAAGATTTGAGTAACCCTTTGGCATTATAAGGGGTTGAAGGCATTACAACCATTAAGCCGGGAATATAACAAAATAAATTCTCAAGGCTTTGTGAATGTTGTGCTGCGCTACCAGTTCCCCCTCCTCCCTGAGTTCGAAATACTGCTGGTACTTTTGCCTGCCCACCGGTCATATATCTGATTTTCGCAGCTTGATTGATAATTTGATCCATTGCAATCGTTGTAAAATCTATAAACATAAACTCTACAACGGGTTTCATGTCTAACAAAGCTGCTCCAACAGCAATTCCAGCTATTCCGGCTTCGGAAAGTGGACTATTTCTCACCCTTTCAGAACCAAATTCTTTTACTAAGTTTTTGGTTACTCCAAAAGCCCCACCGTGCAAACCAATATCTTCGCCCATAAGAAACACTTTTTCATCACGAATCATTTCTTCACGAAGCGCTTCATTCAATGCTTGCGAAAAGGTAATTTCTCTCATAGTTCTCCTTCTTTCACAAAAATATCGGTTAGTAATTCTTCTTTTGGTGGCTCCGGACTATCAAAAGCGAATTGAACCGCCTGATCAATTTCTTTTCGTATTTGGCTTCTCATTTGGTCAATGATATCCTGAGTTAAAATATTTCGGTCAAGTAAATCTCTTTCCATTCTTAACAGCGGATCTTTTTGCTTCCACTGTTCCACTTCTTTACTGGATCGGTAAACTTCAGGATCTCCAATATCATGACCTTCGTGTCGATAGGTTTTAGCCTCGATTAATATCGGTCCACCATTTTGCCGGATCTTTTTTACCGCTGTTTTTGTCGTCTCATAAACCTGGAAAAAGTCGTTACCATCGATGGTTATTCCTGAAAATCCATACCCTTCAGCTCTTTTTGCAATATCATCCAATCGACAAACATCACGGATACAGGTACTAATGCCATAAAGATTGTTTTCGCAAATAAATAAAACTGGAAGCTTCCAGATTGAAGCCATGTTCATCGCCTCATGAACCGAACCTTGATTGGTAGCAGCATCGCCAAAGAAACAGGCAACTACTTGGTTACTTTTTTGAAGATGAAGTGCATATCCGGCACCAACGGCTATAGGCATTCCAGCACCCACAATCCCATTTGCTCCTAATATCCCCAAGCTCATATCGGTAATATGCATTGATCCGCCCTTCCCTTTGCAATAACCGGTGCTTTTACCCAATAGCTCAGCCATCATTTTTTTAACATCGCCACCTTTAGCGATACAATGTCCGTGGCCACGATGGGTACTGGTTATATAATCATCTTTTTGAAGTGCCGAACATACTCCAACTGCAATAGCCTCTTCTCCTAAATACAAATGAACTGGTCCACGAATATAGTTTTTAAGAAATAAATCGAGGACTTTAGATTCAAATAGTCGTATTCGAAGCATATTTCGATAGGCATCGATATAAAGTTTTTCTTCCTTAGATAATGACACAATAAAGCCTCCCCTGGTAATTTTCTTTCCTAGAATACAATTTCAACCAAATTCCCTTTATATCCATCTCTCCCTTTGGATAAAGGGAGATAGTTCGGGAATCGATTCGTTACCATTAAATTCAAATCCCCCTTGCCCTCTTTTCTAAAGGAGAAGGTTGATTCTTTAGTATATTTTCATTGTCATCCGATGCTGCTAGGCAGCATGAAGGTCTATCCTGAAAATATAACTTCGTTTTACGTTACCGTCATCCTGAGCGGTGCTTTTTCGCGTGAGGATCTCATCTTTTCTTCATTATAAAAATACTAAATGAGATTGCCACGTCGCATAGGACGCTCCTCGCAATGACGGAGCAGAAAAAAACTCAAATCTCCCTACCCCTTTGCTAAGGGGGGAGATTGGTTCTTGAGTATATATTTTCATCCTCATTTGATGTTGCAAAGCAACATAAGGGTCTACCCAATAAAACAGTTCTAAGCGAATTGTCTAAATTTCCCTCTTATCCCAAATTTCTCCCATCAGGGGAGAAGGAACTCTGAATCATCATTGCGATAGGCAAAACGAGGTAGCAATTGCTTCATTAAACTATCCTTTAATGCCTGTCATCGATATTCCTTCTATAAATTTCCTTTGCAAAAATAAAAAGGCAATAATAGTCGGTAAAGATGCGATAATAGATGTTGCCATGATTAAACCATACTCTCTTGCCTCCGCTCCCTCGCTCACTCCCGACATAACACTCGATAACCCGACCGGCAAAGTTATCGAGCTATTACTTTGGGCAATAACCAAAGGCCAGAAAAAATTATTCCAAGAATTGGCTAAAGTTAAAATAACCAGCACGGTTATTGCCGGTATTGAGAGAGGAACAACAACCTTCCAGATCGTAGTCCATTGACTAGCTCCATCAATTTTGGCAGCTTCGTTCAGCTCTCTTGGGATACTTCTAAAAAACTGGGTAAGCAAAAATACCCCTATGGCTTCGGCTGCTTGAGGAAGGATAATCCCGGTTTTGGTATCGATGAGATTCATCCAACGGGTTAACTTATACATAGGAACGGCTGTTGAATAAATGGGAACCATTATGGTAATAAGAACCAGAGCAAAAAGGAAATTTTTCCCTTTAAATTCCATTTTGGCAAAGGCATAAGCAATGAGGATATCACAAAATAAAGTTAGAACAAGAGTAAAGACCGCCGTTACTGCGCTGTTATTCAACCAATTAAACAAAGGCAATAACTCAAAAGCACGTTTATAATTGTCAAGGGTTAATGTATTTGGAATCCAACGTACTTGGCTTTCAAATACCTCCCATTTGGGCTTTAGGGATGTTGAAACCATCCACAAAGTGGGAGCCAGAGCAATAAGAATTAAAACAATCATGACCAAATAGAGAATTACTTTCATCGGTATCGGTGTAGATCTTTTAAGCTTTTCCTGCAACTGTGCTCACCTCTTAATAAACATGATTAATATTAACTCAAAGTCTGTTTATTCACCCTAAATATCCCCATTGAAATAAGGAAAATAACTATAAATAAAACAACACTAATGGTTGAGGAATACCCTAATTTAAACAAACGAAAACCGTTAATGTAAAGATGTTGGACAAGAACCAGAGTGCTGTATCGTGGTCCTCCTCCGGTCATCGTATAAACCTGACCAAAAACTTGTAAAGAATAAATGATGGTAGTAAGAACCACAAAAAAAGTAGTTGACCGAAGACAGGGAATAATAACATGAATTAATCTTCGAAAGGAGCCTGCTCCATCGATTTCGGCAGCTTCCATTAATTCTCGGGGAACATCTTGAAGCCCTGCCAGAAATATCACTGTATTGTATCCAATCGTCCACCAGACCGAAGCCATTACAACTCCCAACATTGCTGTTGAAGATGAAGTGAGCCAGTAAATTGGTTCAATTTTTAATATCATTTGAAGATAATGGTTTAAAATTCCATAATTTCCTTCCAAAATCCATCTCCATAAAGCACCGACAACTGTAACCATTATGATATAAGGCATAAAAACTGCTGCCCGAGCTATAGCTCTCCCCCGGAGAGGTTTGTTTAAAAGCAAAGCAATAAAAAAACCTCCAATAACATTGATTGGCCCAACTAAGGCTAAATAGTAAAAGGTGTTTTTTAATGCAATCCAAAAAAGCTTATCTGTAACTAAGCGACTATAATTTTTAATCCCAACAAATTGCCCCGAACCAACTATATCAAGTTCGTATAAACTCACAAAAAAGTTCGAAACAATCGGGCCAAGTTTGAAGAGAAAAAATAAAGCAAAATAAGGAGCTAAATAAAGAAATGGAGATTCAACGATTTTCGACAGAACATTCTTCTTTTTAGATAAGGATTGATTATTCATTTTTCATTCCTATACATTTTGTTAAAATTTCTCCTCCTATATAGGAAGAATGAAAACTAAATTTTTGTTTGGTCACTCTTATCTTGACATTATTGGGGGGCTGAAGAATATCCATTTCAACCCCCATAATCCATTTTAACTTAAATCAAATAACTCGTATTTAAAAAATAGCATTTATTTCGCTCACTGCTAAATCCAGAGCTTCCTTGGGATCTGCTTCATCCAACATTACCGCTAATATAGCATTGAGAACCGGCGACATGGTATTGTCAGCTCCAAAGCTGGCAGTTTGGACGACTAAGGGTTCAAAGTGAATGTTGTTAGCTTGTTCAATAAATACTTTGTAGTACTTATAATCGGGGAGATTTTTATAAGCTTCGCTTTGAATAACCGACAAAGACGCCGGTATTTGGCCTGAATTTCCCCAATCAACGCTGTGAGTCACGATATAGCTTAGCAGCTTAATAGTCGCTTCGATTTTGGCTTGATCAGCACGTTTTGGAAGAGTTAAAGTATGTGATCCAGCCCAAACTGCTGGCTTTTCGAAAACTTGAGGGAACGGTGCAACAACTATATTTAGGTCTTTTTGCTCTTTGACTCCAGGAACCCACCATGGTCCTTCCATAAGATTGGCAACTTTCCCACTCAGAAAGTCCTTGTCGATATCGCTTTCATGTGGAGGAACCACTTGATATTTATAGCTCAAATCATGCATGAATTGGAGTGCCTTTACACCCTGATCGCTATTAAAAACAGCTTGGTTTTGTTCTTCATTCAAGAAAGCTCCGCCTTCTTGTTGGAATAACCAGCCATACCAATAGCGCATGGTATGAGAATGGTTGACGCCAATTGCTAAGCCGAAAACATCATCTTTGGTTGTTTTCTGCATCGAATCGATAAAAGATTCCATGGTATTCCAGGTTATATTGGGATCGATACCAGCAGCAGTATACATATCGGCATTTTTATAAACGGCCATAGGATGGTAATCGAGTGGAATCCCGTATTGTTCCCCATCGTAAAATTGACCTTCCCAAACATTCAATGGGAAATCTTCAGCTTTAATATTATTGGAAATAGCAATATCTTCAACATTCATTAACATTCCGCGAGTGGCAAATTGAGATATATCAGAGACATGCATAGCTAAAAGGTCTGGGGAAGCATTAGTTCCATAGGTCGTACTAAATTTTGTAAATACTTCCGTCCAAGGGGCAGTAAAAAATTCCACTTTAATATCTGGATTTTCTGCCATAAAATTATTAACAATTTTTTCCATACCAAATTTATCCGGTCCGGTCCATCCACCCCAAAACCGAATTGTTACTGGGTCGGCTGCCATAGCCACACTTCCTAATAGAAAAACTACCAAGATTCCAACTAAAAACATTTTCATTAAAGACTTCATGATCTTTTCCTCCCTTTATGTTTTTTTTAGAAGTAAAATTATGAAATGTACTTTAAATTAAAAACACCTCCTCTTTTTTGGTATTTACTGAAGAATGATAGAGCTTTTTAGAATATCCAACCAATTTTCAACAACTGTCACAATTGCATCTCTGGATTTTTCCATGACGGTTCTTGCTTCAACATAGGGATTTACCCCTTCATGAACTATGGTATCTACCAAAGTCCTTCTTAAATCAGTTCCCACGTTAACTTTTGCTACTCCTTCTTCGATGCAACGATGCACATCTTCAACCGGTATTCCCGAACCTCCATGAAGAACTAATGGTATTTTGGTTGCTTTCGATATTCGCTTCAATATATCAAAATGTATTTTTGGCTTCTTAACATAAACACCGTGAGCTGAACCAATTGATGGAGCTAAAGTATGAATTCCGGTTCTTAAAACGAAATCCCGAGCTGCTTCCGGATCGGTAATCTTGAGTTGATCGTCCTTTTGGGTGGTTGATTCGAAAAATTCGCGAGTTCCTAAAATCACTCCCAACTCACCTTCAACAGGCACTCCAAACCATTGGGCAATTTTTACTACCGATCGAGTTTTCTCAACATTTTCCTCATAGGGAAGCTGAGAGCCATCAAACATTATTGAAGAATAGCCACATCGCAAGCATTTTTCCGCTAATTCAACCTGAGTACAATGATCCAAATGAAGGAGAAAGGGAATATCAAATTTCTTGGAATAAATTTTCATCAAGGATACGGCTAGTTCAGGGGGAAAATATTGAATGTCTACCTCTCCAGTCGCAATAATAACAGGAGATTTTTTCTTTAAAGCTGCTATGGTAACCGCATGGAACATTTCATTATTAAAAACATTAAAAGACCCTAAGGCAACTTTTTCTTGTTTTGCTTTCAAAATCAACTCTAAAGGTGAAAAATAAAGCATACTTTCTCCTTTGTACTGAATTAGTTTTAGCTTATTAAATTAGACTGATGATTTTTTTTACTGCTGACTCATCAGTTATCAATCCATTTATGTATCCACCATGCAAAGCTCCCAAAATTGCTTCTGCTTTATGTTCTCCACCAGCAATTGCCAAGGACAGTGAAGTTTGAGCTAATTGTTCTAAACTTATGCCGATTATTCTTGGGTTGGATTCAAAGTTGCACTGCTGACCGAATTTATCAAAAAAACGTGAAAGAATATCTCCAACCGCATTGGAACGAAGTATTTCTCTTCGGTCTTCATCGGGCAAGTATTTAATATGCAGTAATGGTGGGTTGGATGGTTTTCTTGACTTGATTGAACCAATACCAATAATGGCGATATCTAATTCTTGCCATTTTCCTACTACTGATTGAATCCCACTATCAGTAAATAGGGTTTCTTTAATTTTCTGCGATTCAACCAATGCCGGAGCATGAAGGGAGTGGCTTATACCACCTAACTTTCTTTGTAAAGCCCGTATTATTTCATTCACCTGAAAATACTGTTCTGCTTCACCCAAACCTCCAATCATTGGGATCCAAGAAGGCTGCAAAAAGGTAAGATTCTCATCAGAAAATTCATTAATAAAGGCATAAATACTTTTTCCCCACCCTATTCCAATTTTTTTATTCGGTCCAATATAATTCATAAAAACTCGTAGTGCTCTTTTGGCTAAATTTTTATATAAAAGAGGGCTTTCAGGATCGCTGTTTGGAACAATTTCTAAAATTTTGAGCGGGAAAAAAGACATCAGTTTTTTACTCAAATCTTGATAAGTCGATTCTGAAGGGTCAATAACTCGAATTTGGACAATACCCAACTCATGGCCTTCTTGTATGAGTCGCACAATTTTTGTTCGCGACATTTTAAGTGATTCGGCAATTTCTTGTTGTGTCATTTTTTGTTCATAGTACATTCTGCAAACTTGAACGATGAGGGATTGATTATCCAAATCCATACTGCAACACCCTTTAATAAAATGAATTTAAATTCTGACCCTCCAAAAAAACCTTAAAAATATTATACATTTGTTCTCAACATATGTCTATATTAGACAAATGTTCACTATTCTGAGGGTCAGGTCTTGATTCTTGAACTTATAACCAGTAATGGCATTGAAGAATCGAGAAAGTAGGCGATTGGGAAAAAAAAAGAATGAGATCCTCACGCCCTCAAATTGTGAGGGCTCAGGATGTCGGATTAAAGAATTCATTTGATGGTATTTTCAGGAAAGATCCTATGCCACTTATTTTTAACCAAACGAAAATGAAAAATTTTTATTCAAGAATCGATAACCTCCTTTTTTAGCAAAGAAAGAGGAAAAAAGAGGAGAAATTCTCTTCTACCAGAGGAGAGGAAAAAGAAGCAAAGTGCTCTCCCATCGAAGAAGAGTCCGGACCTCCCCTATTTGCTCAGACTATGGATGTAAAATCCACTAAATAAGGAGATGACTCCAAACAACAAAGCATATATTCCTACATATGATACGATAAGAAGAACTCCCAGCAGAGGACGAGACACGACAATAATACCAAATAAAATTGAAACGATACCATTGAGAATGATTAACCATTTTCCAGTATGGGGAAGAATTCGATAAAACTGAATAACATTGATAATTTGAAAAATACCAATAAATAATATCCAAAATCCAATGAGAAGCGTAATAACCAATGCCGACATTCCGGGCATTGAGATCACCAAAATCCCGATTATAATACTCATTATTCCTTCCAGAATGAGCGGCCATCCTCCTTTGGTTCTCGTCGCTTGGATGATTACCATTATTCCACCAATAATAGCTA
>Ga0334886_1005173_pt1 | contig 10104 bp, 10 predicted proteins | sample GraSluR1_MG_9_FD_207232 | JGI IMG/M metagenome (GOLD analysis project Ga0334886, IMG submission 207232) | Sludge microbial communities from methane-producing bioreactor in Wageningen University, Netherlands - Granular Sludge_27_06-R1 | ecosystem: Engineered > Bioreactor > Anaerobic >...
CGCCGCGCCGTCCGCCATGATCGGAGCATCGAACCACTTCGAGGTGGCGATCGCGACGGCAACGATGCTTTTCGGCCTCTCCTCGGGGGCGGCGCTGGCCACGGTTGTTGGGGTCCTTATCGAGGTTCCGGTGATGCTGATGCTCGTCAGGTTCTGCAACAAGACGACGCACTGGTTCCGGCAGGGGCTGTAGCGCCTCGGAGAATACAGCGAGCGAAAAAACAATTTCCGGCAGCTCCGGCCGGCCGAATTCCAAAGCGCGCGCCTCCTACGGACGGCGCGCGTTTTTGACGCACCCGGAAAGTTCTTCGATTACGGAAAATCAGGGATTTTCACGGAGAGCGTTCTTCCGTTCTTCTGATACAATGATTGAAATTTATACTCCTCAGGGATACAGGAAGGATGAGAAAGAGATGAAGAGAGCCCTTTTCCTTGCGCTCATCGCCGTAGTATTCTGGATGCTCCCCGGCGGCGCCGAGGCCGCCCCGGGGAAATTCGACCCGGAGAGCTATTCCGCTCCGAAGATTGAAGACCTCTACCTGGTGATCATACGGGACCCCGACGCCCAGATCCTCGCACTGCAGCGCGGCCAGGTGCATATTCTCGGAGACCTTCACCGGCCTGTGGACGTCGACGCTCTCGCGCTGGACCCGAAGGTGAACCTCTCCCTCGCGTCGGGATTTCACGGATTCTTTCTCGGTTTCAACGTCCGCACCTTCCCGTGGAACCGCGTCGAACTCCGGCAGGCCGCATGGCAGTCTCTTCCGCGGGAGCGGATCGTGCGCGACCTCTTCGCGGGATACGCGGAACCGCTCTCCACGTTCCTGCCCCCGGTCTCGCCCTACTATCAACCCGATGTGACAGCCTACCCCTTCAATCCCGACGCAGCCAGAAAACGCCTCGCCGATGCCGGCTGGACATGGAGCGAGGACAACGTGCTCGTATCGCCCGAAGGAGAGCGGATTCCTCCCCAGAGGCTTCTCTCTCCGACCGCCTCCGTGGCTCCAACAACGGCGGAGCTCGCGGCACGGGCCGCCGACGCCCTGACTGCGATCGGAATTCCCGTAAGTTCGGAGCCCATGGATTTCGCCACGATGATATCGCGCCTGAACGAACGGAACTTCCAGATGTACGTCCTGGCCTGGCAGATGACCCGGGATCCCGATTCCCTCTACGCATTCTATTCATCCAAGATGGATATTCCCGGAGGATACAACATTCCCGGAATATCCGATCCCGAACTCGATGTCGTGCTGGACCGCCTCCGCTTCGCCCCTGACGCGATGTCCGCTTTGGCGGCGGCCTCCGAGGCACAGAAGAAGCTGGCCGAACTTGCCCCGGTGGCGCCGATCTACAGCCGCTACTCGATCTCGGCAGTCAGCCGGGAATGGAAGGGAACTCTGGTTACGGACCGCGTCACGGCGGACAACACCTGGAGCCTGCTTGCCATGGAACCCGCAATCGGCCCCATGCGCCCCCTCTACCTCGTCCAGGGGGAGGAACCGAGGGCGCTCAACCCGTTCACATCGAGCTCCGCCTACGACTGGCAGGTACTGGGACTGATCTACGACTCCCTCATCGCGGTCCATCCGTACACTCTCGAGACCATCCCCTGGCTGGCGAAATCGTGGAGCATCGAGACGCGGCACGACGACTCGGGGCCGCACACCATCCTCACCTTCCATCTGCGGGAGGGCGCGCGGTGGCAGGACGGAAAACCGCTCACAGCGGACGACGCCGCTTTCACTTACGAATATCTGCGGAAGAACGGCGTTCCCCGCTACTTCGACAACGTGGACAATATCGACCGGATCGAAACTCCGAACGACCTGACGCTTGTCGTGACGATGAAGAACGTGAGCTTCTGGCACCTGCACCGGGTCGGCGGCATTCCGATACTGCCGCGGCATATCGTGGAGAAGGTGGACGACTGGCGCAGCTGGCTTCCGGCATCGGTGAAACATCCCGAGAACTCCTCGATGACACAGCTGGTCGGAACAGGGCCGTTCATCTTCCGGGAATACCGTGCCGGGGAATACGTGCACCTGAAAGGGAACAAGGACTTCTGGCTGGGCCGGCGGAGGTGACTCTACCGTGAATTACTGGAACAGAAGGATCGCCAGCGCGATTCTCGTGCTCGCTCTTGTGCTGGTGTTGAATTTTCTGCTCTTTCGCTTGATGCCGGGGGACCCCGTGGCTTCGATCATAGATCCCCGCTTCTCTCCCGAGGCGAAGGAGCAGCTGCGCCGGATGTACGGACTTGATCAGTCGTTGCCGGTTCAGTTTCTGATGTACGTGAAATCGACGCTCTCATTCGACTTCGGCATCTCCTTTCTCACGGGACGCCCCGTGATGGATGAACTCCGGTCCCGGGTTCCCAATACGGTCTTCCTGCTCGGAACGAGCCTTCTGCTCTCCTCGTTTCTGGGAACGTGGCTGGGAATGAAAGCGGCGCTGCGCCGCGGAAGCATACTCGAAAAGTGCGTCCTCTGGATCGGTGCGCTCTCCTTCTCCTTTCCTTCCTTCTTCGTCCAGCTCGTGCTGCTGATGTTCTTCGCCTCGATGCTCCCGGTCTTTCCGCTGCGGGGGACCCTCTCCGTACCGCCTCCTTCCGGCGGGGCCGCCCTGCTCTTCGACTACCTGCGGCACATGGCCCTCCCGGTTCTTTCGCTCGTTCTGCTGGGATTCGGCGGATGGGCAATCTACGTCCGGAACCTTATGGTGAAGATTCTCGGCGAGGACTTCATTCTTCTCGCCAGGGCGCGGGGACTCCCCAAGAAGAATATCCTCCGCAGGCACGCATTCCGGACGATGCTGCCGCCGCTGCTCACCATCTTCCTTCTCGCGCTCCCCGGCATCGTTTCCGGGGCGGTGATCACGGAAACGGTCTTCTCCCTTCACGGCGTGGGACGGTTCCTCCTGGAAGCGGTAACGGGGCACGACTATCCCGCTGCCGGAGCTGCGTTCTTCCTTCTCGCGCTGCTCACCGTGGCGTGCAACCTTCTCTCGGACCTGCTCTACGGCGTCACCGACCCCAGGGTCCGCTTGGAGAGGGGGAATCGGTGATGCGTGATATTTTCCTCCGGTGGAGCTTCTGGTGCCTTCTGCTTCTCATTGGAACAGCCATCTTCGGGAACCGGCTCTTCGACGCTCCTCCCGAGCGGGAGGTTGCCGCTCCATTCTCCAAGCCGCTCTGGCTCGACAGGACATTGCCGCCTACGAAGGAGATCCGCCTCTCCCCAGAATCTCCGTCTCTTCTGCTGGACTGGCATTACGCTCCTCCGTCGCGACTCTCCATCCGGGTCGAACCGTCAGCCGGCGAGACCGGCAGATTCGTCCTGTGGCGCAAGCCGGAAACGGAAGTGCCTCTGCGGCTGGCGCCGCTCAGAGGCGGCTTCGAGGCGGACGGACGGGATATTGCGTTCAAACGCTCCCTGGGCCTTCCTCCGTTCGGTGACGCAGCGGCATCCCTCTTCTCCGAGCAGGGAGGCTATGAACTCTCCGTCTCCGGTGAAGGTCCGTGGGACGGAGACGTCGTCCTGAAGCTGGAAGGGGGCCGATGGGGGCTTCTGGGAACCGACCAGAGAGGCCGGGATATCGCCTCGCTCTTCATCGCCGGAGTTCAGGTCTCCCTGATCGTGGGGATCTTCGCGACGCTCCTGGCCACATTTCTGGGAACCTCCCTGGGGCTTGCCGCCGGCTACCTCGGAGGGTGGACGGACAGCGTGATCATGCGCATCGTCGACCTTCTTCTCTCCATTCCGCTGCTTCCGGTCCTCATGGCTCTTGCGGCCCTGTGGGGAAAGGGGCTGTGGCAGCTGGTGCTCATTCTCTCCATTTTTTCGTGGATGGGGACTGCCCGAACGATCCGCGCCCTCACGCTCACCCTCCGCGACGCGTCGTACATCGAGGGGCTTCGGGGGCTCGGTGCGCCCTCGAAGTACATTCTGCGGCGGCACCTGCTGCCGGAGACCCTCCCAGTGCTGCTGGCCACCATGACGCTGGGGGTGCCTGGGGCGATTCTCTCCGAGGCGGGGCTCTCCTTCCTCGGGCTGTCGGATCCTCGGGTGATCTCGTGGGGAAGGATGCTTCACGAAGCCCACTCCTTCGGCGCCTTCACTGCCGGAGCCTGGTGGATGCTGCTGCCGCCGGGATTCGGAATCGCTCTGCTCTGCCTCGTCTTTCTCGACCTTGGAAAATTTCTCGAGGAAAAGGTGGACCCCCGCCTTCGGAAAGGAGTCCGGCAATGATCTCCATCCGCAATCTCTCGATCACCTACGGAAGAATGACCTCCAGTGGGAGAACCGGCGAGACGGAGGCCGTCAGGAACGTCTCCTTTCAGGTAGAGAAGGGAAAACTCTTCGCGCTCGCAGGCGAATCCGGAAGCGGTAAAAGCTCGGTGCTCATGGCGATACCGGGGCTGCTCCCCGATGGAACCCGAATATCCGGAGATATTCTGCTGGACGGGACAAACCTGATCACTCTTCCGGAGGACGAACTGAACAGACTCCGTTGGTGGCGGATCGCCCTGGTTCCGCAGGGAGCGATGAACTCCTTCACACCGGTGCTCACCGTAGGGCGTCACGTGGAGGAGGTGCTCGAGGTCCACCTGGGACTCTCGAAGAAGGCGTCTCAGCAGCGCATCGAGGAGCTTTTCCGCATGGCGGGGCTCGAACCCGCTCTCGCCTCGCGATATCCGCACGAGCTTTCCGGAGGGCAGAAACAGCGCGCGGCCATCGCGCTGGCGCTTGCCTGCGACCCCGACTACCTGCTGTGCGACGAACCCACAACCGCTCTCGACGTGATCACGCAGCAGGGAATCGTCGCCACCCTGAAAAAACTCGTCGAAACGAGAGGACTCGGACTGCTCCTGGTCTCGCATGACCTGCCGCTTGCGGCGTCCGTATGCTCCCGCCTGTTCATCATGAAGGACGGCAGGCTCGTCGAGGAAGGTGAACCGCGAGAAATCGTCGCACATCCTCACAATCCGCATTCAGCGGCGCTGGTGAACGCTTTGCTCGAACTCGAGAGAGAGGAGGAATCGGGATGCTGAATATCCGCAATCTCACGGTGACCTTTCCGTCATCGCGAAAGAGGAAAGAGGTCAAAGCCCTGGACGACTTTTCAATCAGCCTGAAAGCCGCCGAGAGCATCTCGATCATCGGCGAATCCGGAAGCGGTAAAACAACGCTGCTGCGCTGCATCTCGGGGCACGTCGCGCCGTCGGCGGGGAGCATCGAACTCTTCGGCAGAGACCTGACCTCCGCATCGGGGCGTGACCTTGTGGCGCTGAGGCGCAGGTGCGGAGTCGTATCCCAGGATCCCTACGGTTCTCTGCCGCCTACCCTGACCGTTCTGGAGGCTGTGATGGAGCCATGGCTCCTGGTGAAGGGGAGGGATGATCGAAAAGCCGGGGAGAGAAAGGCACGGGCATTGCTCGACGAACTGGGCATCGGGCAGGAGACCGTTCTCACGTCCCGTGTGCGTCTTTCCCTCTCCGGAGGGCAGCGCCAGAGAGTGGCGATAGCCCGGGCCCTCGTACTGGATCCGGAACTGCTGCTTTGCGACGAGCCCACCAGCATGCAGGACGCCTCGACACGCGGGGAGATTCTGCGGATTCTTCAGCGCCGCCAGGAGGCTGGGATGTCGATGATCTTCGTCACACACGACCTTTTCCTGGCGCGGAAGGCCGCCCGTCGCGGACTCGTCCTCCACCGGGGAAAGATCGTGGAAGAGGGGCTCTGCCGGAACTTCCTCGCCTCGCCCGAGCACCCCTATACAAAGGCGCTCGTCGCCGCGCTCCCGAGGCTCTCCTCTTCAGGCGCACCGTCATGAGAGGCGGAGGAAGAGGCATGTTCCCGGAAAAAAGCACTTACCCCTCTCTTTCGGCGGCGTCCAGGTGCTTGCACTTCTTCCAGCGCTGAAAAGCGGGACAGGTGCAGGCGCGGTGAAGGAGATCCACCGCGTAATCCTCTGTACCGTGGGCAATAAAGATTGAACCGCTGATTTTCTCCAGGCGATCGGGCGGAAATTCCGGTTTCGGAGGGGCCGTTTCGGCTTTCATCGAGGGGGCGGAACCGTCGAGGGCCTCGTTGGAGAGACGGTCCGCTTCGAAGTTCTCCTCCCTGGGAATCCACGAAAGGGAGCTTTTCGTCGCCTTGAGCAGTTCCTTTGCCCTATCCGCAAGTTCCTGCAGCCGGGGTTCCCGGATCTTCCAGCGGCCGGTCACCTGGTTCACCACGAGCTGGCTGTCGCCGCGGACGGCCACCCCGGAGAGACGGCGGGCGAGGATCTCCTCAAGAAGAAGGATGAGAGCGAGATACTCCGCCTCGTTGTTGGTCTTCCGTCCGAGAGGGCGTGCGCATTTCCAGACCGTCCTGCCTGCGGAATCCAGCAGAATCGCGCCCGCTCCGGCATCCCCCGGGTTACCGCGGGAAGCTCCGTCGAAATGCCCCCGGCAGGAAGGAAGATCCTCCCTGAAAAGGCCCTTTCCCGGCGGGGATGCAAGCGCCTCGCTCCAGTCGGCGTCAAGGCTCAAGAAGTGACTTTGCGGGGTGTTCGAAGTTTTTTTCACCGGATTCGGTCTCCTTTGCTCGACTTCGGGTAAAAGTAGGTCTCTGGAATCATTTACAGAGTATACTTGCAAGATACAGTATATTTCTCTATTCCTCGGAGAGATAAATATATTATAATGACTTCGCTGTTCTATTTTTTCTTCAAGGAGGCTGCATGATTGTGACATTTTCTCCGTTTCGCCTCGTCGGGAGAGATCGCGTTTCCGTCTTGTCCGGAAATGCGCGTGACAGGCACAGATGCCTTGCCGTTTTCTTTCTCTCCGTTTTTTTCTGCATCTCTCTCTTTTCTGTTCTCGCCGCCCGCGAATCCGCGGCATCGAACGATATCACCTTCCTCAAAGGGCTGTTCGTCAAGGAGGTCAGGGGGTACGGGCTCTATATCGAGGAGGAATCCTCCCGTTTCGAAAGAGGAAGCAAGGCCACCGTCTACCTCGAAGTGGACAATTTTCAGCTCGGCATAAAGGACGAACAATATCATATCAGCCTTTCGCTCGACCTGCTCGTGAAAAACAAAGACGGGAAGGTCATCGCAGAGGACACCCAGGTCATGACGCACGAATATCTTTTGAAGAGCAGGATCCGGGATGTCTGGTTCACCGTGATCATGGACCTCTCCGAATGGCCCGAGGGGAAACACATCCTCTCCTTCGTGGTAACCGACAACACCTCGGGAAAGCAGTGTACGAAAGACATGGAGATCGAAATCCACTAAGATCCGGAAACTTGATTCCGCCGCCGGACACCCGCCCTCCGGCGGCTTTTTCAATGTCCTCACGCTGCCCCGCATTTCATTTTTTCATTGCTTCCTGGAATGAATGATACAATAATCCCGTTCCGAACTTTTTTCCGGAGGTCTCTTCATCATGCAAACACTTTATCTCGACTGTTTCGCCGGTATCGCCGGAGATATGTTCCTGGGAGCGATGCTCGATCTCGGCCTCGACAGGGAAGCGTTTCTCCGCACCATGGAGAGCATCGTTCTCTTTCCGGATCATTCGCACGCACATGAACATCATTCCGGCCACGATCACGGGGACGCTCATCACCACGGGCACGAATCCCCGGGACATCATCATTCGTCCGACAGACGGAACGAAAACGACAGGCTGCGCATCTCCATCGTGCAGGATGTCCGCGGAGGCATCGCCGGAACGAAGGTAAAGATCGCCTCGTTCGAGGACCACCCTCACCGGGGGCTTTCCGACGTCATCGCCATCATCGACGCAAGTCCGCTCTCCCTCCGCGTGAAGGAACAGAGCCGCGCCGCCTTCCGGATGCTCGCGGAAGCGGAGGCGAAGGTGCACGGCACAACTCCCGAGGAGGTTCACTTTCACGAGGTCGGTGCGATCGACTCCATCGCCGACATCATCGGGGCGTTCGTCCTCATGGAGATGGCGGCGATCGATACCGTCGTCTGCTCTCCGCTGAACGTCGGGCACGGCACGATACGGTGCGCGCACAGACTTCTTCCGGTCCCGGCCCCCGCGACGGCGGAGCTGCTCTCGGACCTTCCCGTCCGCGTCGAAGGTGGCCCGATGGAGCGGGTAACGCCGACAGGAGCGTTGCTGGCGAAGTGCCTTGCATCCTCCTTCGGCCCTCTTCCTCAGGGCAGAGTTCTGAAAAGCGGCAAGGGGCTCGGAGACCGTGAGAGCGATATCCCAAACCTGCTGCGGGTTCTTTTGCTGGAGACCGGAGAAGGAGCGAACGGCCTTTTCGAACGCGACAGGGGAATCGTCCTCGAGACGAATATCGACGATATGAATCCGCAGTACTATTCGCCCGTCATGAACATGCTGCTGGCCGAAGGAGCGCTCGACGTCTGGATCACGCCGGTCATCATGAAGAAAGGGAGGCCTGCCGTCACGCTGAGCTGCCTCTGTTCTCAAGGCAAGGAAAGCGTGCTGACGGAGCTGCTGCTGCGGGAGACCACCACGCTCGGAGTCCGCATGTATGCCGTAGACCGCCTGAAAACCGGCTACGAGATCGTGGAGCGGGAGACGACGTGGGGCCTTGTCCGATTCAAGGTGGCCCGCCTCGGCGGGGAGTTTCTCAGGTCAAACCCTGAATTCGAGGATGTGCGGAGGCTTTCGGGAGAGCACAACATCCCTCTGCCGGAAATGCGCGAGAGGCTGCTCCAGGAATTTCTGCTCTGATTCGTCCGGGGAGACACATTCAACGATTCTCCCCGGACCTTCCTGAAGAGTCCTGTTCTTCCCGGAAGGTCCGCATGCATTTACCGCAGCCATGACACCCCTTGTAGCAGGGCCGAAGGCGCTTCGCCCCTGCCAGCATGGGAATGCATGCCGCGACGAGAATGAAGAGGAACAGAAGAAAGCGCATGATGTCTCACCTCCGGAATCGATTTCTGCAGTTTTTTATATTATACGCTCTTTCTACGGGGCGCCGCTCTTTCAGGAGTTTTCCCGGCGACGGTAAAAAGGAGGCGGTAACAGTGCATTGCCTGGCGTCATTCGATACCACAAGCATGGCCGTGCTTTTCGAACGGATATGCCGCAAAGAGGGAATAGCCGCAAAAATCGTCCCCGTACCACGTTCCCTATCCGCGAGCTGCGGCCTGGCCTGTGAATTTCCCTGCGATTCCGAGGCCAGGGTCCGTGAACTGTGCGCAAAAAAATCCGTGGATGTCGCATCCTATCACTCCCTGAACAGCGACTGGACATAACTTCATTCTTGAAATACCATATGGGGGATAGGAGTATTAACGCGGCACACGGACATCGCCCCTGGAAAAATCGGCGGCCTGGCCGCGAATTTTGAAAGGCAGGGGATTTTTGGCATGGAAAAAAAGAAGGTACTCATCGTCGGCGGCGTGGCATGCGGTGCGAAGACCGCGGCGAGACTGGCGCGCCTCGCACCGGAATTCGACATCACGATCCTGGAACGGGGAGAACACCTGAGCGTTGCCGGCTGCGGCTTCCCGTATTTCGTCGGAGACGTGGTGAAGGAGTACAAGGACCTCGTCTGCACTCCGCTCGGCATCGTCCGGGACGCTAATTTCTTCCGGAACGTGAAGAACATCACCGTCCACACGGGACACCTGGCGACCCGCATCGACAGGGAGCGCAAGACAGTGGCCGCGACGAACACCGCGTCGGGAGAGGAGGTTCTCTTCCCCTACGACGAGCTGGTACTCGCCACCGGCGCGTCCTCCATCCGTCCTCCCATTCCGGGCAACGACCTAAACCGTGTCTTCACGCTCTGGACCATGCCGGACGCGATGGCCATGAAGTCGGCCATCGATTCGGGCGGCGTACAGTCGGCTGTCATCATCGGCGGGGGGCTCATCGGCATGGAAGTCGTGGAGGCCCTTGCCGACCGGGGCATTTCCGTATCCGTGGCAGATATTCAGCCCACTCCCCTTCCCGCGCTGGTCGGGGAGGACTTCGGACTTCGAGTGGAGAAGATGCTTCGCCAAAAGGGCGTCGGGTTCTACGGCGGCGAGAAAGTGACGGAGATTCTAGGCGAGGGAGGCGTCGTCACGGGCGTCAGGACCGACAAACGGATGCTT
>Ga0334886_1005174_pt1 | contig 10103 bp, 3 predicted proteins | sample GraSluR1_MG_9_FD_207232 | JGI IMG/M metagenome (GOLD analysis project Ga0334886, IMG submission 207232) | Sludge microbial communities from methane-producing bioreactor in Wageningen University, Netherlands - Granular Sludge_27_06-R1 | ecosystem: Engineered > Bioreactor > Anaerobic > Unclassified...
GAGGTGTACCATTCACCGTAGCAGTTGCGCCTGGTGATAGTGTGAATGTGGCCACTAGCGTGGTGACACCAGTACCGTGAGGAACGGTAATATCGATCGTTCCCGATGCGTTGGATGTGATGACCGCCTCGCCATCTTGTCCAGGTATGCCGTATGCGAGGATTTCTGCTTGATCACTTGCAGGTGGGCCTCCATAAGCAACAGTAACAGTAACTGCATAGATGATCGCTTCTTTCCCCGTTTCACTGACCGTCAAGGTGAAGGATTTCGTGCCACCACCCGCAACGATATCTGATGTATTGACTGTGAAGGTCGGACTGGTCGTCATTTGTCCTGCCTGCGTAACCGCACCGGCGTGTGTTCCACCTACAACGACCTGTTGCGCGGTTGTTTTCGTTCCTGTGATAACGACTGAACTCGTACCATTCACTACATGGACCATCACCGTCATAAATGCCTGATCGGTATGGATGGTATTGGATGCATTCTCTTCAGGTGTCGTCAGTTCAAAGACCATATTTGCTGTTGGATCGGCTGGCGCTGCCACATTGACAGTGACCGTATACACAATATCTGCTTTTCCTGCTTCGCTGACTGTCAAGGAGAAGGTTTTGGTGCCACCTGCAACGGCTATATCCGCAGTAGCGACAGTGTGGGTCGGGCCTATAGCCGTTCCACCTGATGTTACATTGGCGGCATTGGTTCCACCGACAACCACAGTTTGTGCAGCAGTTTTCGTGGCTGTGATGACGACTGAGTTCGTTCCATTTGCCACTTGCACGGTCACTGTTTTGGGAGGAATCTGTTGAGCGACGAGGAAATTGTGTACATCTTGTGTAGGGAAAGTTAAGACAAAAGTCATGTTATCCGTCGGTTCTGGAAGGTCTCCCACAATCGTTCGGGCAATCCGAAATCCTCCGAAACTTCCGGTCGTAAACGGCGCGTTGTATGACCAGTAGGCGATTCGAGAGGTAAGTGTTCCATGTCCCCAACCTCCGCTTCTCCAGACGCGCCTGTCTCCATCTGTGGGACCTATCGGGTTGTTTTTGTTGCCTTCAGTATAGGCTTCATACCAATCATGACACCATTCCGAAACGTTGCCGCTCATGTCGAAAAGCCCCAATTGATTGGGTTTTTTTAGGCCTATGGGAAATGGCCCGTAGGTTTGATCGAAGGGGGGATCATAATAGCCGTACCATGCCACTTCTTGCGGATCATTGCTTCCGGAAAACAAGAATCTCGGATCGGATGCCATATGCCCACCGGAAGCGGCATACTCCCATTCCGCGCTTGTAAGCAGACGAAATCCTTCAACAATTGTAATGTCTGTGGTTATCTCTCCTTGGGAGTCCAAGAGGTTGCCTTCCTCATCATACGCCTTGGGAAGGCCATGATCCTCGCTCAACCAGTTACAATACGCAATCGCATCCCACCAGCTCACGTTCACGACCGGGCGCATGCCTCTGCCCCACTGGCCATGGATATCTTGATTTGCGGGTTTGTCTCTCCCGGTTGCATCACAGAATCCATCATACTCTTCGTACGTAACGGGATACTTTCCTGTCCAAAAATCATAAGACAGCGTCACAAAATGGACTGGACGTGTATGAGTCCACAGGTCTCCTATTTCGTCGCCCCTGTCGAAAGAGCCATGGTTCACGCGAACCAATTGCCCTGGATTTACTGCGCCGTTGCTGGAGACAATTACTTTCCACCTTTTGGTTGTACCATCTTCGGCAGTGACCAGGTAGGTAATGGCTGTTCGGAAGTCGTTGGAGGTTGTGCCGCTTCTCTGTAATCTTCCTTCCACCGTTGCCCCCCTTGCGCCTTCGGACAAGGTGAAGGTGGCAACCAACGCGCCCAGGTTTGCTGTTGTTGGAACTGCTGCAAAGATGACCCCATCTGCTCCGATCGCGTCAGGGTGCAAGACTTCTTCATCGATTGTCATACTTGCCCCTGGAAAGGTAAAGGTAAGAAAGTCCGCGTCAGACCTTTGAAGAGCAGGGTCTTCTTCGGATTGCGGATTGAAAATGCTGTGGTCTGCCTGATTGACCACCTGGTTGGGAAAGGCTTCAAGATCAACCAAGGTTTCAGCGAGTGCATCAAGCGCAATGATATTTCCCGGATCGATCCGAAAATCATCTAGAGTGCATGCCAAAGGGTCACCTCCGGTAGAAACCAGAACCAACACATGACTGGAAGGTAAGGTATGAACGATGTCTCGTATGCCCCTCCGGTCCGATCCCCGCATGCTTCCCATATGCTGGAAGGAATAGAAGTACCACGTTCCATCTTGGTGATAGTACAACCCATCTCGATTGGAACTTCGTGTTTGGACCGAAAAAAATGGATTGGTGATGGGAGAAGGATCCAAATGAACCCGGTGGATATCGAGGGTTCTTCCAGATTTGTCTCGCACCACCACAGTGATGAACTTTTGATCGATTTCTGTCAAAAGCCGAGGAATATTGATGATGGGTTGGGCTTTAAACGTTATCAAGAGTTCTTCACCGGCTAAAAGATCCACTTTTTCCGCGGGTCCCTTAAGGAAAAGGGTGAGATCATATTCGGAAAAATCGAAGAAATGATCGATCCACTCTGCATCTACCGACGATGTAACCTGAGTCGATACCAAAATATGTTCTGGCATACATCCCAGAAGCAGGATGACAATGAATAGGATAATCCCTAAATGAATCAACCCCTTGTTCTTATGTTTGACCATAGGCACTCCCTCCTTTTCCTTAGGTTAATTTTTCACCACATCTACAAGATAGGATGCCCCAATCGGACTTTGGGCTTCATTCCAGGCAGTGATCTTCACTTGGTGGATACTGGAATCTGGTGTAAAATTCTCATCGATCACAACGGTCTTGTTTTGCGGAACCACATAGATCCACTCATCAAATCCCGCTTCGACATGGATATATCGCACAAGGCTTCCTCGTACGGTGACGGAAGCATCGGTGAAATCAAGGATCTGGAAAAACGCATCCACCTCGGCAACCCAAGGATCGGGAAGTTCAAAGGCATATACAGGCAAAATGGATAATTCAACGTCCTCTCCTATCTTCTCATTTTGGGGATCCCTTGCTTCCAAAACGATTTTGTGGGCATCGTTGGATGCGAAGAAATCAGCGATTTCCAAGCGGTTCCCTGTTACAGTAGCGGAAGATGGAAGTCCGGACTTGTTCCCTGGCATGGTGGAAAAATGAAGCGTGCTGACATTGGCTTCTGGCCTTGTATCGATTATTAAGATATAACTGTCGATACCCACGCTTTCATAGTTGATGTACACCTCGCCCTTTACGTACCAATCGTGCGTTTCTTCTGCAAAGTTCGCGACCAAGGTCACGTTTTCCGAAGGCATGGGGAATGAGTAGTTGGCCAGATCGCTGATCACGGTTCCGTTTCTTGTCCAATTAACAAATTGGTAACCTGAGCTTGGCGCGGCAGATATGGATACAAGGGCTCCCGCGGGATACGCCCCACCACCATCCACTGCTCCTCCCGCTGTCGGGATTCGATTCAGCGTCAGGATATGGGTAGCCGGAGGAATCATTTCAAAGTTCGCGACCAAGGTCACGTTTTCCGAAGGCATGGGGAATGAGTAGTTGGCCAGATCGCTGATCACGGTTCCGTTTCTTGTCCAGTTGAGAAATCGATAGCCTGAGTTTGGCGTAGCGGATATCGGTACTGACGTTCCTAAGGTATATTGCCCCGCGCCGCTTACGGCCCCCCCCGATGATGGGTTTCGATTCAGAGCCAGTGAATAAGTCTGGGGAGGAATCAGCTCAAAGTTTGCCACCAAGGTAACGTTTTGGGAAGGCATGGTGTATGTGTAGTTGGCTTGGGTGCTGATCACAACTGTGTTTCTGGTCCAGTTGACGAATTGGTAGCCAGGGCTGGGTGCGGCAGATATTGACACTGTTGTTCCCGCGGTATAGTGTCCTGCACCGCTCGCCGTCCCACCGCCTATTGGAATCCGATCGAGCGAGAGGATAAAGGTAGGGAGTTGGTCGATGAGCAATCGCGTAGGGTTGCTGGTTAACGTATGCCGAGGCTGGGAGCTGTCTCGAATCATGACCGAATACAAACCTGCGTCATTCGTTTGAACATTGTTCATAACCAGAGAACTGCTGGTCCGATCGGCAAGATCGATGCCGTTCTTTCTCCATTGGTATGAATATGGAGGCGTTCCGCCGCTTGTCTGTACCGAAAAAGCTGCGGTCCCCCCGACATCGACTTGTTGATCACTCGGGTGTTCGAGAATCTGGAAAGCCGCAACAACCAATATCGCGGCTGTGTTACTCTGAACGATCTGTTGAGGGTGCGAATGATCCAGAATTTCAACCCGATAGCTTCCCTGATCCTGTGGTCGAACAGGGATTCTCAAGAGTTCATGAGTATGTTGACCGGCAATGAGTTGGCCATTGTGATACCATCGGAAGGTATAGGGTTGCGTTCCACCAGATGCAAAAACGGTTAGCTGAAGGATCTCTCCTTCCCGTTTGTTCTGCGTCTGAGGATGCTGTTGAATAACAAGTTTGGATGAAACCGAAAGCTGCGCTTGCCGACTTTGTGCGGAAAGCGTTGGGACGGATTGATCTTGTACTTCGACGGTGTATACTCCTGCATCCTGCATCGTTATGTTGGGAATCAGCAACCGGGAATCCGCTGCTCCTTCGATCACTGCTCCGTCTTTTCTCCAGATGTATCGATAGGGCGGTCTCCCGCCCGAAGCTTCTACGGAAAAGGCAGCTGTATCTCCTTGAAAGAGCTGAAGGTCATGTGGATGGCGATCAATATCGATTTTTACTGGGCCCCCCGGGCGCAGTTTTCCCATGTTTGCCATTAACACATAAAAATCGTCCAATCCGATGATCCCATCTGGGTGAGGTGTATCGAGAATACTCATCCAGGGGTCTCCATGCAGATTGCTTGCAGGACCGATATCATACAGCGGATGATACAGATCTTCCCCCGTTATGGAGCCGTACCGTAGCTTGAAATGATCGAGGTTGATCTTGCTTACGATGCCCGTGTTGTCAAAATCGCCCAAAAGTTCCGGATGCTGAGAACCGACCGATCCAGAAGTCTTAGCCGAGGGTAATGTGCTGATTATCTGGGTTTGAATCTCCCGATAATTCATCCGCCTGCGGGGTATGGTCAGGAGGAGCGTGTGAGCATTAACCTGGCTTCCTGGATTGACAAGGGCTATCGCGGTCTTTCGAATCCCTCCTCCGTGATGATGAGAGACAATCGAAGCAAGAGACGGATTGATCTCAATAAGATAAGGGGATAGTTCATAAGGCAAGGAGATTTCAATAGCCAACAACTCGCTCCGCGCATAGACCTGGATGATGGACCCCTTAGGTATAAGGTACACATCCCCAACCATGATTCGCGTCGGTTGAGGAACTTCAAAACAGGAGACGCACCAAAAAACCAGTGTTATCAGAACGAGTAAAAAAAGAGCCTTCTTCATCATTCCCCTCCTTTTCCGGACAGGTGAAAGATTTTAGGTTCCTTTAAGACTGATGCAGTTATTCTTACCTTTATGGTACACGATTCGCAAGAAAAATGCAACCGGCTTCAAACCCTATTAGCCGCATCAGGAAATAGTTTTCTATGATGAGAAAAGAAAAACTCTGTCATCCGGACTAATCCTTCGATAGAGCGGTTCCATTGCTTGCGGGCTAGAGGGGATCTTCTCCCGATATAGCTTCATCGGCACAAACCCCAGATCCATGAATTTCGACACGGTTTTTGCGCCCGACTCGTGGTATAATACTCGAGGAAAAACCGATCAAGGAGGCGATCCTATGGAAAAGCTCGCCCGGATGTTTTTTGTATTCACACTCCTTTTTGCCGGGTTGTTTATCACCTTTTTTCTTCTGTACACCCGCCAAAGCAATGACATCAATCTCCTAAGAGTGGAACGGAATACAGCCCAACAGCAGCTCAATACAGCCAATGCCCAACTCCGACGGTTGGAGCTGTCCAACCAGGAATTGACCGCTCGGATCACTCAGCTCGAGGAGAAAGTGGCTACTCGCCCAACCCAACCAGAAACGATCGATCGGGATCTTGTTGAAGAGAATGAAAGGCTTAAGACGCTGATTGAGCAGGTTGAGGCGCAGTTGACAGCCAGCCAGCGCGAGATCGACCGATTGCGAACAGAAAACGGACAACCAACCGAACTCCGAACAGAACCAACGGAACGTGAGACCGATTTAGAACAGGAAGTCCAGCAGCTGAAATCCCTAATCCAAGATAAGGATTATGAAATTGCGCGATTGCAAGAGGAGGTCCAAGTCCTTTCAACCACGGAAGATGAACAACTGCGGGTTCTCCAAGATCGCGTAAGCCAGCTCCAGCAAAATATCCTTACCGCGCAGCGGGAAGTAGAGCGGTATCAGAACCAGCTAACAGCCCGGGAATCCGATATCGAACAGCTACACAAACAGCTGGATCTGGGCGCTGATACCGAAGTATTGCTGGCCGCTAAAGATCAAGAAATCCTAAAGCTTCACGGGTCCATCACAGAAATCCAAAGCGCTCTTCAAAAGGCGCAAAACCAGATCGAATCCTTGTCGCAGCAGTTGACTGAGAAAGACCGCGAGCTTCAAGCCTTGCATCAAAGGCTACAAGCCGAACGGAGCTTGGATCCCATCCCTGCTGGTCAGGAGGGGGCTATGCAATACAAGTATTTGATCTTGGGAGAAGACGCGCTTTTAGCAAACGAATATATAGACAGCGCTCGATTCTTCGCCCAAGCCCGATTGAACGACTTGCCTTTGGGTGACCTTGCAACGGTATACAAACGCAGGGCATCCGCCGCATACCTTCAGGCTGCGGCCATCCTTTACAACCAAGGGGCGCAAGCATATCGGGACGAACAGTATAATCAGGCAATCCCCGTTTTTTTGGAAGCGCTCGACTATGCATTGCCGAGCCAATCCAGTTACTTGGATCACATCCGGTACCATCTGGGATTGTCCTTCTATAACAGCAAGCGGCCAACAGACGCGCTGCCTTATCTGCATGCTGTGTATCAGAATACCGCGGGAACTTATCATACGCACGCTTTATACTACCTGACTCGAATAGCCTTTGAATCAAGGGACTATACGCAAGCAAGAAGGTATGCGGAAGCTCTGAAGGCACAAAACATGTATGTTGCCTATGCCAATAGTGTCCTGCAGGAAATATCCGCTCATCAAGGGCAGCCATAATGAATAAATTATTCGGCACGGACGGGATCCGGGGGTTGGCTGGAACGGAGCTCTCCGCAGAAATCGCTTTTCGGCTGGGGAATGCCCTTGCTCAAGAACCGGTGCCGGGTCGGAAAGAGGTGCATTTGCTTTTGGCAAAAGACACTCGGATTTCCTGCGATATGTTAGAATCAGCCGTTGCCTCTGGCGCTGCCGCAGGCGGAATGACTGTTCACCGTTGCGGCATCATGCCCACGCCGGCTTTGGCCTATGCCACGCGCGCTGAACAAGCTCTGGGGGTTATGATCTCTGCCTCGCACAACTCCTACGAATACAATGGACTCAAGGTGATCTCTCAAGGATACAAGCTCCCAGACCGAGATGAGGAGCGGATCGAAGAGATCATGCTGTCGGGCAACTTGATGATCCAGAAAGAGGATCAGATCGGACGGGTTCTTGACCACCCCAAAGCCCGGGGTGATTACCTCCAGTATCTCTATCGTTGGTTTGAAGATTTGCATCTTGGCGGCCTAAGGGTTGTATTTGATGCGGCCAATGGAGCATCGCATTCTGTTGCCTCGGAAGTGTTCCGGACCCTGGGGGCCAATGTGATTCCTATACACGATCAACCCAATGGATTGAACATCAATCTCCAATGCGGTTCTCAGCACCCAGAATCCCTCATCCAATTGGTCTTGGAAAACAAAGCTCAGATCGGAATCGCCCATGATGGGGATGCAGATCGGTGCATCCTCGTAGACCATACCGGAAATATCATCGACGGGGATGCCATTATCGCGATCTGCGCCTCCCATTACAAGAAACGGAACACGTTGTCCAAAGACACCATCGTTACAACGGTCATGAGCAATATGGTATTGGAAGTCTTTCTCAAAGAACAGGGGATTCGGATGGTTCGAACCCGCGTAGGCGACCGGTATGTCCTTGAAAAGATGAAAGAAACCGGGGCGATAATTGGCGGCGAACAGTCCGGTCATGTGATTTTTCTGGACAAAAGCACCACAGGTGATGGTCTGCTCACGGCTCTGACCATTCTCGAACATATGGTCGAGTCCGGGAAATCACTTCGAGACCTGGCTGCTCCGATCCCTCATTATCCGCAAGTCTTATACAATCTTCCAATCAAAGACAAAGACCTGCTCTTGGAATCCGAAGACCTGAAAGCGGTTGAAGAGAAGGTCAAAAAGACCTTGGGGGATCTGGGCCGAGTGTTGATCCGTCCTTCGGGCACGGAACCACTGGTCCGCATCATGCTTGAGGGCACGGACGCCGAGATGATTGAAGAATTGGCCCAACTCTTAATTCAAGAGGTGAAACGGATCGATGCCTAAACCTGATACCGCTCGCGCTCACGATTGCATAATCGTAAAAGGCGCGCGGGAGAATAATCTGAAAAACGTGGACCTATCCATCCCGCGAAATCGTTTTGTGGTGATTACCGGTCTTTCCGGCTCAGGGAAGTCCTCTCTAGCCTTTGATACCATCTATGCAGAAGGGCAACGTAGATACTTGGAATCTCTTTCATCCTATGCTCGGCAGTTTTTGGGCGATATGCGCAAGCCGGAAGTGGATTCCATCGAGGGGCTTTCTCCCGCGGTAGCCATCCACCAGAAAACGGTGAGCCACAATCCCCGCTCGACCGTTGGAACGGTCACAGAGATCTATGACTATCTCCGGTTGCTCTATGCGCATATTGGTCGCCCGCACTGTCCCAGTTGCGGGAAAGAGCTGGCCAAGATGTCGATCGACGAGATTGTGGACATCCTATTCCACGACCTGCCCCATGACGCAGGTGCCGTTATTTTGGCACCCATTGCACGAGAAAAAAGGGGTGAATACAAAAAAGAATTGCTGCATCTCCAGAAACGGGGGTATGCGCGAATTCGAATTGATGGCATTCTTTATAGTCTTGAGGAAGAAATCCAATTGGACAAAAACATTCGGCATACCATCCACCTAGTGGTGGATCGGATCCGGCTTCGGAACGATCGCGACCATATCCAGCGTTTGACTGATTCCTTGGAGTTGGCCTTGAAAGAAGGCAACGGGTTTGTCGAGATCGAGGAAAACGAAGGGACCTACCACCGAATCTTCAGCCAAGATTATGCGTGCGGTTCATGCGGAATCAGCGTTCCCGAGATCACACCCAAGATCTTTTCTTTCAACACACCGTACGGAGCCTGCCCGAAGTGTTCCGGTTTGGGATATACGATGGAAGTGGATCCCGCCTTGCTTGTGCAAGAACAGGTGAGCCTAGAAGAAGGCGCCTTTCCCATGTATCGAGAAGGATATATGTTCGATACGATCGCTCGGGTTGCCAAATTCTACGGAGGCCGTACCGATGTGCCCTATGAACGGCTTCCCAAAAAGGTTCAGAAAGCGTTGATGTATGGCACAGAAGACCGCATCAAACACCGGTTCGAATTTGAAAACGGGTTTTACGAAAGCTCCCGCCCTTTTGAAGGGATCTACAATAACATCTTGAGACGATATCGGGAGACCAATTCATCCGATGTGCGCGAGTGGATCGAAAGCCGATTCATGCAGTCCCAGATTTGCGACGCATGCAACGGAAACAAATTGCGTCCAGAAGCGTTGGGAGTTACGGTTTACGGGAAGAACATCTCCGAAATCACCAACCTATCGGTAGAGCAGATCCACCAACATCTGGAAACCCTCCCGCTCTCCCAAACAGAACAGCATGTAGTAGCTGAGGTTCAAAAGGAAATCCAAAGACGGTTGAAGTTCTTGATCGATGTCGGTCTCGAGTATTTGAGTCTTTCCCGGAGGGCCAACACCCTTTCCGGCGGAGAGTCCCAGCGGATCCGGCTTGCGACTCAAATCGGATCCCAACTTCAAGGGGTA
>Ga0334886_1005175_pt1 | contig 10103 bp, 8 predicted proteins | sample GraSluR1_MG_9_FD_207232 | JGI IMG/M metagenome (GOLD analysis project Ga0334886, IMG submission 207232) | Sludge microbial communities from methane-producing bioreactor in Wageningen University, Netherlands - Granular Sludge_27_06-R1 | ecosystem: Engineered > Bioreactor > Anaerobic > Unclassified...
CCATAATCCATCCGAATGTTAGTATTTATGATCATGTCTCGATCGGAGAAAGATGTCGGATCCATAGTGGTACTGTGATTGGGTCTGATGGTTTTGGGTACGAAAAAGATGAGGATGGGATACTGATTAAAGTGCCTCATATTGGTGGAGTGGTAATCGAAGAAGATGTTGAGATTGGTAGTAATGTGAGTATAGATCGCGGAACGATAGGTAATACATTGATTCAAAAGAACACGAAGATAGACAACCTTTGTCATATAGCCCATAACGTTAATATTGGAAGAAATACAACAATCATTGCTTTGTCAATGATCGCAGGTAGCGTTGTCATTGAGGATAATTGCTGGGTTGCACCCTGTTCTGCGATTCGAGAAGGGCTAGTTGTAGGAAAAGAATCGTTGATAGGTCTTGGGGCAGTTGTCGTTAAAAAAGTAGAAAGAGGTGATGTTGTTGTAGGTGTTCCTGCAAAGTCGATCAAGAAAAAAGATAGATCGAAAGGACCGTAATATGCACATAGAAACCTTTGAGACTCATTATGAGTTCTGGCTGAATAGTAATGGGAGTAAGCCTTTGGTGATGAACCAACGAGTCATTTCTGATATTTCCCTTTCAATTATGGGTTTGTCTCCAAAAAAACCACTTTTTTTCGTAGGACAACATGGAATTGCGGGAGCTGATATTAAAGAGATGGTTGATATGGACAGGGAAGAAGCATATAACTATTCTCTTTTGGGTTCGAAAATGGTTGAGTGTATTGCCTCTTTTCCATCATTGGTAATCGGTTTCTTTGATCGTTACCTTCTCGGTGGAGGGTTAGAACTTGCTCTTGGATGTGATTTGCTCATTGCCACTAAGCAATGCAAAATCGGATTTCCGGAAGTTACTTTAGGGATAATCCCTGGGTTTCTGGGGATTGATAATTTAGGTATCAAAGCAAACCCCATATCTCTAGAGCTTGTGTATTTAGGAAAAGTAAAATGTGCCGAAGAGTGTTTGCATTATGGACTATTTCATCAAATCGTTGATAATTGGGAATCAGTCGAAGAAGTAAGAAATGAAACGATTCAAGAGATTCAGAGATGTTCTTTACATTCAATATTAAGTATAAAAAAATATTATTTAAGTAATATTCCAAGAAATAATAGTATAGAAAGTAAAAGTAGAATATTTTCTGAATTATTCGAAAAAGAAGATCAAAAAAACAAAATGAATAAATTTATTAAAAAATAATAAATCAATTAATTGAGTGATTCAGGAAAAAGGGTTTGGTTCTATATTTGCTCAAAAGAACAAATACATCCATATGATGCCTGACGGAATAAAAAAACGGATATAATCATCCCATATCCGTGAGTGAATCAGAAAGAAGGATGTACATTCAAGATAGATGAAACCCTTTTTCTGTAGTGAAACATATACACTAAAGACCCCCTTTGTTCAAAGCTTCCTCCAAGGCTTTCAACAGCGCTTTGCTCGTAGTGGTTGCTCCGGTTATGACATCCACTTCCATGGATTGGTTTTGAATCACTCTCTGTAAAACCTCTTCGGCCATGGTTGCATGGCGGGTGGTTCGATTATGGATCGTTCTTGCATCGATCAGGGTGTGGTTTTGGACGACCGCTGAAACTGCATAAGTGAAATCTCCATAGGCAAAATCGCCTTCATACGTCCCATCGTCGATACGCGAAAAGTCAATTGCCTGGATGGGCATCTCTCGTACATAGGCATATCTTGATTCCAGTTGCGGGATGACAATCGCGAAGACAATGATCAACACTAGTCCGGCTAACGCGCCTAAACCAACCAATCCAAAAACGATCCAATGCCGGATCTTCCACTGACGAATGTGCATCATTCCCCGATCGGTTTGAATGCTTTTGAGATGGCTTCTATCGTGGATTGGATTTGCAGCACACGCATTTCCGGATTTTTCCAGCGCACAATCCCGGCGGCAACAACTGTTGCGCCTTTTGATTCGCTGCGCTTTGCCATAGCGCCCAACGACCGGGTTCCCCCCATCCATTTCGGTAGATGTTGGGTGATAAAGACGGCCGCTTTTTTCCCTTTGAGATCTTGCGCTTGATCCAAAAAGGATTTCATCGGCATTGACAGCGAAAAGGCATGCACGGGCGATCCAAAGACCAGCCCCTCGTATTGATCGAGGTTTGGCATGTTTGTGAACGTGACGCTTTTGTCGTCGGGGCGGATCTCTCCTTTTACTTCCAAAGATACCAGTTCTGCGTCATGGCCTTGAGCCATGAGCGTTTCTTGCATGGTTTTCGCTACGGAAAGGGTATTTCCTGATTTCGAGTACACAATGATTCCCAGTTTCATGAATGATCTCCTCCGCTCTATCAAATTTGCTCCTTAAAGGGGCTGGTTGCTTTTTTTCGTTCTATCTGGATCCCCGCATGCCAAACATGGTCTCCACAGTTTGGAGAGCGATTTGGAGATCCAGGAAGATGTTCCGGTTTTTGATGTAGTACAGGTCGTATTCGGTCTTGGTTTTGTAATCGCTCAGGGTGGTGGTGTGTTTGTAGTGGATCTGAGCCCATCCGGTGATTCCGGGTTTGAGGTTGTTGCGGTATTGATAGTATGGGATGTTTTGCTCGCATAGGGTATGGTATTGGATCATTTCGGGTCTTGGACCGATCATGGACATGGTGTTGGCCAAGACATTGAAGAATTGGGGAAATTCATCAAATCGAAGTTTTCGGATGACCCGCCCGATTTTTGTCAATCGTTGGTGGATCGTCTGGTTGGGGTTTTGCTCCTGTTCCAGTTCTTCTGCTTCGATGGTGGTCAGGCTCCGGAACTTGAGAAAGGAGAAGGGTTGGTTCTTGAATCCCATCCGGGTATGACGAAAGAGGATGGGGAATCCCGAATCGAGGGGGATGAGGATGTATAAAAGGATCATGATGGGTGAAGTGACGATGATGAGGAATAGGGCCAAAAACAAGTCCATGATTCGTTTTGCGGGTGAATTGTTGGGATGAGAGAAAGAGATCTCATAGTATTCTTCGAACTTGGCGATCAACTCCAAAGGGATCCGTTTGAGATGGCTCTCAACGATTTTGGGTAAAAAATCTACCGAGATTTGATTTTGACGGGCTTTCCGCAAAAGGGTTTCGATACCGGCGGTGAGATGGGGATCACCGATGATGATTGAATCGAATGCTTGAGATTGCTCAAGAGTTTGTTCGAGGAGGGGTTCCGATGGATTGATGTAGGCATATACCTGGACTTTTCCCAACGATTGGGCTTGGACTTCCTTCATCATGGGTTCTAACTCCTCTTGTTTTCCGATGATCAAAAGCCGTTCTGGGGGAATGAACCGAATGATGGTCCGAATCAGCCCATGGAAGAGAAAGGGGGAGACCAGCGCGGAAAAGAAGAAGGTGACAACCATGGGAATCGTGCCCAGTCGAGGACCGGGTAGGGAGAGCATCGGGATAAGGGCGATGAGCATACCGGCCAGACTTCCCAAGGCATAGGAAACAACGGTTTCGTTGATATTTCTCGTCGGACGGAAATCCAGGCCTCTAAAGGCATAGATCCCCGCAAAGATCAGAAGATTGAGCAAGGAGACCTTCATAACCAACAATGCGTTCCAGTCTCGATGCAACCATAGCTGCGTAGAGAAGAGAATCAGAAGATTTGTGAGCAAAAAAACCCACCGGTAGGTCCGTGTTTTTCTTCGCAAATCGGCTCCCTTTAATCAAAGAAAACTTTCCGATATTCGATTATAGCACAATCAGCACGAAAACGAATGGATGGGTGTGGGTTGTAGTATGGTATATAGGCTCACAGCCCGACCGACCCCAAAGCAAAGCAGCCAAGATTCCGCTTTTCCTCATCGGTCCCGGATCTGGTCATTCTGCTCGGGATCGATCTCATGGCTGCGGAAGATGTTCTCAGTCACCAATGATCGATCATTACAAACCGGCTTGCCGCAAGATCCAGAATACCAATCCGGAACAGGCAGCCACAAGGGGTACGGTGATGAGCCATGAGAGGACGACGTTCCGTAGGACTTTCCAGTTGACCATGTGTTTGCCGCGGGCCATCCCGATGCCTGTAACAGCGCCCACCACGGTGTGGGTTGTGGATACGGGGAAGCCAAAGACAGAGGCCAACAGGACGGTGGTCGCTGCTCCAAAGTCGATGGCATAGCCGCGCGTGTTGTTTATGCGGGTGATGTTGTGGCCCACAGTGTGCATGACCTTTTTGCCTAGGAGAGCAACACCCAAGGAGATGCCGATCCCGCCCATGATCAGGATTTCGATGGGAATGGTCGTTTCAGAGGTTGCGACACCTGTGGTCAAGACAGCGAATATGAGTGCGACGGGCCCGATCGCATTGGCTACGTCATTGGCTCCATGGGAGAAGGCAACATAGCAGGAGGTGATGACCTGCAATCGGCGGAATACTTGTTGAACCGGGTTCCTTTTCTTTTTGGGATCGATCAGGATTCGAGCGATCAAGATGGCGCTGATGATATAGGAAGCTAACGCTACGATAAACGCATAGAGGATGGATGGGCCGATTGGCTGCTGCATCGATTTGAAGAATATGAGAAAGGCGATCACGGCAAGCGTGATTCCGACGAAGATGGGACTCCTTTTTTTTACGAGTTGGTCCGGATCTTTCCGATGGGTGATCAAGAGTTGGATCACACGGAAGATCGAGTAGGAAAGAAGCCCACCCAGGACGGGAGAGATCAGCCAAGTGATAACGATCATGAGTACGGAAGTCCAGTGGATTGCGCCAAGCCCGGAGGATACGATGCCAAATCCGATCATACCCCCGACAATGGAATGTGTTGTGGAGATCGGCATGGCTTTGAATGTAGCCGCCAGGATCCAGATGGTAGTGGCGATCAGGGCGGAAAGAGAACCGAGCATGAGGGTGTTTGGGTCGGTGATGACATCCCAGCGAATGATCCCTTTCATGATGGTAGAAACGACGAAGGAACCAAACAATACAGCGCCGGCAAACTCCAGGATCGCTGCGATCCATACCGCCTGTTTGGGTGAAATGGCCTTGGCGCCCACGGCTGTGGCCATTGAATTGGCCACATCATTGGCGCCGATGGAAAAAGCCAGGGCGAAGCCGATCACCGCCGCGATAATCAACATAGGATCTCCTCCTCTCGGTGCGTATTATATCATGTTTTTTTTCAGTCGTGTGTGTCGGGTATGATATAATCAAGGTGGTTTGATTAGAAGGAATCGTTCGGAACCGATGTTCATGAATGAAGGGGAGGTTGGTTTGGAGTTTTTGGCTGCGTTTTGGGAAGGGGAGGAAGAAGTCGTTGTTTCGTATCGGGGTGGGGTCTCTTCCTTGGAAGGCTTGAGTCTTCGAATTTGGGAAGAGCCCTCAACCCTAGCTTTTCAGGTTAAGTCCGTCGAAGTCTTGCCTCCTCAGCGTGCAAAGGCCTATTTCGACCATTTGTTGGGATGCGGGCTGATCCTGCTGCGGGGCGGTTTTGAATGGGGATGGAAACGGTGGCTGGACCGAAGGTTGTGGTTGGAGTGCTATGATCCCCATTCATTGCTCATGCCTCAAGTCTTGCCCGTTCGAAAACGGAGGATTCTGGATCACCCGGAGCTGTTCTTTCCGGAGTCTTTATGGCCTTCGTACAGCAAAGAAAGAACACGATTCCGTCTTTGGGCGCCGACAGCGCGGGCAGCGCGTGTTAATCTCTATCCGGATTATGACAGTCGTGAGGGGCATCGCCAAATCGATATGAATCGAACGGATCACGGGGTGTGGGAAACGCGGGTGGAAGGAGATCTCCACGGGATGAGCTATACCTTTGGCGTCGATGTCGAAGGACGGATCCAGGAGACTCTTGATCCGCACAGCCTTTCTCTTACCGTGAATTCCGGTCGATCAGTGATTTTGGATATGGAGTTGACCCATCCGAAACGGTGGGAAACGGATAGACCGCTACAAGGGTTTGAACGGATGACCGACGCAGTGGTGTATGAGGCGCATATTCGAGATTTGACCACGCACCCGGGTTCTGGCATTGTCCGAAAAGGGACATTCCGGGGGTTGACAGAAATCGGCACCCAGAATGAACATCAGCAGGCTACTGTTTTGGATCATCTCGTAGAACTGGGTATTACGCATCTGCACTTGCAGCCCATCCAGGATTTCGGATCGGTGGATGAACGAGATCCGGACGGCTATAATTGGGGGTACGATCCGGTGTGTTATTCAGCGCCCGAAGGTCAGTATGCGACCGATCCCTCTGATCCCGTCAAACGAGTGCGTGAGCTGAAGGGGATGGTCCGGAGCTTGCATGAGCATGGCATCGGGTTGGTTATGGATGTGGTGTACAATCATACCTTTCGCCGAGGAGATTCGACATTCGATCAGATCGTTCCGGGGTACTTTTACCGGTTGAATCCGGATGGGAGCTATTCCAACGGTTCGGGCTGCGGCAATGAGATCGCTTCGGAACGACCGATGGTCCGGAAGTATATAGTGGATAGCGTCGCGTATTGGCTGGAGGAGTATCATGTCGATGGCTTTCGCATGGATCTGTTGGCCTTGACCGATCGGGATACAGTGCGCGCTGTGGAAGAGCGTGTGCATGCCCTGAATCCTTCGGCTTTGCTGTATGGAGAGCCATGGACCGCAGGAGCTTCGCAATTGGAGGGATCCACCCTCTTTTTCAAAGGGGCGCAGCGAGGCATGCGGCTGGCTGTGTTCAACGATCGGTTTCGCGATGCGCTGAAAGGCAAACCGGATGATGAATCGATTGGGTTTGCCAGTGGGGCCCTTTATCAAACAACGCATGTGCTGAAAGGGCTTGTCGGGGGCGTGGACTTTCCCGAAACCGATCCAGATTTCACCCTCCATCCACGCGAGTCGATCAACTATAGCGGGTGTCATGACAACTTGACTTTGTATGACAAATTGGTGAAAAGCCTGCCCGGTGTTTCAACAGGAGAGATTGTTCAGAGGAACAAGCTGATTGCATTGATCCTTCTGGTGAGCCAAGGGGTTCCTTTTTTGCATGGGGGAGAAGAGTTGCTCCGCAGCAAAGGGGGCCATACCAACTCATACAATGCGGGGGATGGGGTGAACCAGATCGATTGGAACCGAAAGTTTACGTTATATGAACTTTTTTCCTATTACCGCAGTCTGATTGGTATTCGCAGGCGACACCCCATCTTTCGTCTATCGACTCGCGATGAAGCAACCCAACGGGTGGAACTGCTGGACCTTTTTGAGGGAGGGATTCTGCTTCAATATGACGGGAGCGGGATCGACTCGTGGGAGCGGACGGTAGTGGCCATTAACGGTCAATCGCAGAACCAACTATTTTCGATACCACCCGGACGATGGCGGATTGTGGTCAATGGTCTGCACGCGGGAGATGATCTTCTTGGGATTGCCCAAGACGAAGTTTTGATGGTGGATTCGATTTCCGGCACAATCGCAGTTTGGGAGGGATAGTCCGTGAAGAAGACGGTCGGGCACAAATGGGTATGTATGGTTTTGATGGTTTGTGTGACGATGGGGGGGTTGTTTGCCTTGGATTTTCGCGCGTATCTTCGCGCTGAAGCAGAGTATGATTATGTGCCTCATGCCACGATTTTGGAGGGTTCAGAGGATGAATTGGGCCAACAGATGGTGGTTCAGTTGGCAACCCAGAATTGGCAGGGGATCCAGTGGATCAATCATGTGGTGGTTGCTCACCCGAACGGCTCGAAATTTGAAACTGGGATGATATTCATCACCGGCAGCTTTCGCTCTGATGCCAGAACGCAAGAAGCGGTGCGAAGCGTGGCAGTCGATCATGGAATCGTGACCGCTGCCTTGTATGATATTCCCAATCAACCGCTTTTTGGAGGGTTACGCGAGGATCATCTGATTGCGTATACCTTCGATCAATACTTGGAAACCGGTGACGATCGCTGGCCTCTGCTTTTGCCAATGGTCCGTTCGGTCATCCGGGTGATGAACTGGATGCAAGAGGAATATGGGGTGCGCCAATTTGTGTTGGCGGGCGGATCGAAACGGGGCTGGACGACCTATCTCACGGCTGTGGTCGATGATCGTGTACGTGGGATCGTGCCGATGGCTTACGATTTTCTGAATTTTCCCGCTCAGTTGGATTTTCAGATGAAGGCCTACGGCGATTACTCCGATGAGATCAGCGAGTACACAGAGCTGGGATTGCATGAACAGCTTGGTAGTCCAGAAGGCAGTGTGCTCCGAGAGCTGGTGGATCCCTATATCTATCGGAGCTTTTTGACCATGCCCAAGTTGATCCCGGTGGGAGCCAACGATCCGTATTGGCACGCAGAGTCTTGGCAGTTTTACCTGAATGATCTGCCGGGGTATTCCAAGATGGTTTATGTGCCGAACGCGGGTCATGATATGGAGATTTATCGGCCGTTAATGGCCATTCGAGCGATGGTAGACCATGTCCATAGGGGGATTCAACTGCCAGATTTTGATTGGACTTTTGATGGGTCAACGCTCGTGGTGCGCCGGATCTTGGAAACAGAAGGCCATTTTCAGTTGATTCGCGCGCGGGCATTGATCTGCCCTTCGCACACAAGGGACTTTCGAAAAAGGACATGGATTAGCCAACCGATGCAGATTTCGGATGACGAGGAGTTGACCTATTCTCTGCCCTCGTCTGCCTTTCCCTATATGGCTTTGTTCATGGAATTGCATTATATAGGCGATCATGATGATCAGGTTTTGGTCATCTCAACACCGATTGTGGTCCGATCGGCTTTTTGATTGGGCCTTTTATCATACAGAAGAATCCAAACGGGGGTGAAAGGATGAAAGAGCCAGTGGTTTTTGTTCGGGCGAACATGATCAAACTGTTTTTGGGTATTGCTTTGTTGGTTATTGGAGGCGGGTTTTTGCTCCAACAATTTGGGGTGTGGAACTTCGGTTATGTATTTAGCCAATGGTGGCCGATCCTGATCATTTGTGTTGGGGTTATCCAGCTGTTGACGAAGTCGTTGTCGATCATCGCTTCGAGTATCGTCATCTTGGTGGGCGCCCTTCTGCTTTTTAACCGATTGGCGCTCTTCACGGTCAATTTCTGGGGGGTATTCTGGGCCCTGATTTTGATCTTGCTTGGCGTGTGGATTTTGTTTTCCCGGATGCGCGTCGGCGCGGACCAAAGTTCTCGAGACGATTATCTTCAAGTGTTTGCCTTATTTTCGGGACCAAGCCCCAAAGTTTTTTCGGAGCATTTCAAGGGCGGCTTTGCTGCAGCGATGTTTGGTGGGGCTGATATCGATCTGACCGAGGCCAAACTCGATGAAAAGGGCGCGGTGCTGGATGTTTTTGTGGCATTTGGCGGGGTGAACATCTACGTTCCCAAAGGGTGGAAGGCTCATGTGGCCGGTTTGCCCTTGTTTGGCGGTTGGGACAACAAGACCAAAAAGTCAGAAGATTCCGATCCCAATCAGCCCCCATTCACAGTACGCGCGCTCGTTCTGTTCGGGGGTATGGATATTCGAGAGCGATAGGCTTCGCAGACCCTCCGTAAGGCTTGAAGGCGCGCCCATCGCTTGCAGTTGGACGACAGAATGGTCCATGGAGCCTGCGATGTGTGTGTGTATCGAAAGACATCATCAAGGGCCTCTTCATAATCGGCCCATCGTTCTCGGTTGCGCCAATCCTCTTCAGTTATCTTCCATTGCCGATTATTGTCTTGCTGCCTTGATTCAAAGCGTTTGAGCTGGGTTTCTGGATCAATATGGAGCCAGAACTTCACCAGGATGATTCCGTGGTGAATCATTTCTTCTTCGAAGGCGCGAATCTGAGCGAAACTTTGCTGCCATTCGCTCTTTGAAGCAAATCCTTCCACGCGTTCGACCAATAGACGGCCATACCAAGAACGGTCAAATATGGTGATGGATCCATCTTTGGGGAGGCGGGTCCAAAAGCGCCATAGGTAATGCCGATCTTTCTCCCGATCGTCGGGTGCTCCGATGGGAACGACCCGGTAGCTTCGGGGGTCCAAATACCGGGTAAGTCTTCGGATGGTTCCTCCCTTTCCTGCCGCGTCCCACCCTTCATAGACCACCACCATGGCGATCTTTTTTCGATAG